>Ga0157372_10003368_pt1 | contig 17241 bp, 15 predicted proteins | sample C55metaG_FD_115307 | JGI IMG/M metagenome (GOLD analysis project Ga0157372, IMG submission 115307) | Corn rhizosphere microbial communities from Kellogg Biological Station, Michigan, USA - C5-5 metaG | ecosystem: Host-associated > Plants > Roots > Rhizosphere > Soil | place: USA: Michigan... | reverse complement strand
TTTTGTCATATTCATTTACTTCGTAATTATTTTCTTTTGTTCTATTGAGCTTAACTTCCTTTGGCTTTTCGGATACTCACCTGACATGCAGGATATTAAAAGCCCCGTACTTTCGGTGGGATCGGAAGTTTACACTGCCGATGGAAAGCTAATAGGCCAATATTACAAGGAAAACCGCTCACCAATTGAATTTAAAGAGATCTCCCCCAACCTCATAAACGCCCTTGTGGCAACTGAGGATGTACGGTTTTACAGTCATGGCGGCGTAGATTTTTACTCCTTTTTTACCAGTGTACTCTCAACAGCCAAAGGCGACCGCCGCGGCGGCAGCACCATAACCCAGCAGTTAGCCAAAAACCTTTTTGAAACGCGTAAAAAGAAATCGCAGGGCGTCATTAAGCATATCCCGGTACTGCGCACCATTGTTTATAAATGCAAGGAATGGCTTACCGCTTTTAAAATTGAGCACGTTTACAGCAAGCAGCAAATATTGACGCTGTACTTCAATACCGTGCCCTTTGGCAACAATTCATACGGTATTAAAACAGCATCGTTAAAATATTTTAATAAGCAGCCCGGCACCTTAAACCCTGCCGAATCAGCCTTACTTATCGGCATGCTGAAAGCCACATCGAGCTACAACCCCATTAAAAATCCGCAGCGCGCTACCGAAAGGCGCAATACTGTATTGGGACAAATGGAAAAATATAAGTTCCTCACTGCCGACCAGTATAAAAATAACGTTGCATTGCCACTCGGGCTCGACCTGAGTTATGTTGAAGACGACTCCCACGGCGATTCATACCTGCGCCGCGCCGTTGAGAAATGGCTGGATAAATGGTGTAAGGAAAACGATTACAATCTTTATGAAGATGGCCTGAAAATCTATACTACCATCGATTCAAAAATGCAGCAATATGCCGAGGAAGCTGTTACCGAAAAAATGAAGATGCTGCAAAAACGCTTCTATAATCTTTGGGGGAACAAAAATCCCTGGCGCGATTCAAAAGGCGTTGAGATCAAAGATTTCATTCTCAAAAACGAACAAAGGCTCCCCATTTACAAGTTACTTGAAAAAAAATACGGCGGGGATACGATAAAGATCCAGGATTACTTTAAAACGAAAAAGCGGATGACTGTGTTTACCTGGCATGGAGAACAGGACACTACTTTTTCTACTATAGATTCTATAAAATATTACGCTAAAATCCTGAACACCGGCATGATGACACTGGAGCCATCAACCGGTAAAATAAAAGTTTGGATTGGCGGTATCGATCACCGTTTCTTTAATTACGATCACGTAAACCAAAGCCGCAGACAGGCGGGCTCCACCTTTAAGCCATTTGCCTATTTAACGGCGCTCGATAATGGCTTTACCCCATGCGATAAGTTTACCGACAAACCGGTATCCATCAAATACAAAGACAATGGCGAGGACAAAGTTTGGGAGCCTAACAATGCCGACTTCCATTTCTCCTATCGTGAAATGTCACTGCGCTGGGCTATGGGTAAATCTGTAAATTCCATTACAGCACAACTAACCGAAAAAGTGGGCTGGGATAAAATTGTGGAATACGCTCACCGCTGCGGCATCGAAAGCCCTTTAAAGGCCGTTCCATCGGTATCATTGGGTTCAAATGATGTTTCGGTTTATGAGATGGTTAGGGCTTATAGCACGTTTCTTAACAAGGGCGAAAAATTGGATCCGTTGCTGGTCACTAAAATCACTGATCAGCAAGGCAATGTTATACAGGAGTTTAAGCTTAAAACCGAAAAGGTTTTAAGTGAAGAAACTGCCTGGCTCATGCTCTACATGTTCCGCGGGGGAATGGAAGAACCCGGTGGAACCTCACAGGCGCTGTGGGAATACAACGGCCTTTGGAAAAAAGACAACCAGATAGGCGGCAAAACCGGTACATCATCTGATTATGTGGATGGCTGGTATATGGGTATCACCAAAGATCTCGTTACGGGAGTTTGGGTTGGCGCCGATGACCGCTCAGTACACTTTACCACATCCGAAACCGGCGAAGGTTCGCATACGGCGTTGCCCATCTTCGGCAGGTTTATGGAAAAAGTATATGCCGATCAGTCGTTAGGATATACTTACGGACCATTCCCAAAACCATGGACCAAGATCACCAAAACTTATAATTGCCCGTCGCCGCATATTGAAGAAGATACAACCTCAACAGATAGCATAAGCAACCCAATTGATACAACAGGCGTAACACCTGTACAGGAAAACAATCCGGAAAACCCGGAAAATATACCGCCGGGCAATAAATAAGGATTATCGGCGCTTACTTTCTGTTAATGAAGAGAAAATGAATAAGGTTGTTTTTTAATTAAGAGCAACCTTATTTTGTTAAATTAGCCATATCTATTTAGTTAAATAATATATGAATAAAGTTTACTCACTTTTCAATAGAGTTAAAAAGCACACCATTATATTCATTTGTTTTGTTGGCCCGCTGTTGATAAGCATCAATGCCAGGGCGCAATATTTTGGCCAAAACAAGGTAAGGTACAAAAACCTTAAGTTTAACGTTTATAAAACCCCTCACTTCGAGATTTACTATTACCTGAAAAATGATAGTATGGTAAAACGCTTTGCCCAGGAAAGTGAACTGTGGTACACCCTGCATCAACAGGTTTTCAAGGATACATTTAAACATGCCAATCCAATAATATTATATGCCAACCATCCCGATTTTCAGCAAACAACCGCTATTGATGGTGAAATTAGCGTAGGTACAGGCGGTGTTACCGAAGGCCTAAAAAACCGGGTGGTGATGCCGGTGATGGAAACCAACCAAACCACGAGGCACGTTATCGGGCACGAGTTGGTACACGCTTTCCAATATCGTTTATTGCTGGGACATGATTCATCCGAATACGAAAATATAAACAACATTCCGCTTTGGATGATAGAGGGTATGGCCGAATACCTGTCTTTAGGTAAGAAGGACACTTATACAGCCATGTGGATGCGTGACGCCTATTTGAACCATGATATTCCTACTGTTCGCGATCTTACCGAAAGCAGCAAATACTTCCCTTATCGTTATGGCGAAGCATTCTGGTCGTTCATAGGTTCAACTTATGGTGATACGGTTATAGTACCCTTCTTTAAAAACGCGGCCAGATTTGGTCTGGAATATGGCATCAGGCGTACATTTGGTTATGATGACCGGACGCTCTCCCGACTTTGGAAAAACTCTATCGAGGCTACTTATAAACCCTTTTTAAAGGATACCACTCAAACACCAAAAGGCATCAAACTGGTTGACAGTAAAAACGGCGGTGACCTTGTGGTTGCTCCATCCGTTAGTCCCGATGGCAAATATGTCGCCTTTTTATCGGCCAAAAGTTTATTCAGCATTGATCTTTATTTGGCCGATGCTAAAACAGGGCGCATATTACGAAAGCTCACGAGTAAGGTATCCAACACCCATATTGATGAGTTTAACTTCATCGAATCGGCAGGTGCTTGGTCGCCAGACGGGACTAAATTCGCCTTTAGTGTATTTAGCAAAGGGCGTAACAGGCTCGATGTAGTTGACCTGAAAAGCGGCAATGTAATTGATGATATTTCGATGGAGCAGGTAGTCCAGTTTAGTAACCTGTCATGGTCACCCAACGGCAAGGATATCGTTTTCCAGGGATTGGTAGAAGGGCAAAGTGATCTGTACTCTTATAACTTCGATACTAAAAAGATCACGCAACTTACCAACGATAAGTTTTCCGATTACCAGCCAAGCTATTCACCGGACGGTAAAAAGATCATCTTTTCGAGCGATAGGACCACTTATGATCAGTCGTTGGAGCAGGATATCCCCTTTAATCTGGCCGAGCTTGATCTAACAACCGGAAAAGTAACCGACATTAAAATTTTTAACGGCGCAAACAATCTGAACCCGCAATATTCGGCTGATGGCAAGCAGATCTACTTCCTGTCAAACCGTGATGGCTTTCGCAACCTTTACCGCTATACTATCGCGTCGGGTCAGATAGAACAAATGACCAACCTGTTTACCGGCATTTCGGGCATTACTGAATATTCACCGGCATTAAGTATTTCCAATCACGATGACGTGGTTTACTCTTACTATCGCGCGCAAAAATATTCCATTTATAACGCCAAAGCGTCCGACTTTACTCCTGTTGTTGTGCAGCCGGGTGAAGTTAACTTTGCAGCAGGCACTCTGCCGCCAAACCGCTCTGTTGGCGTCGACCTGATCAACTCTAACCTGAACAACTTTTTAGCCTATCGTAAAATCCCGACTGATTCGGTTAAGGCTATTCCGTTCCGTTCCAAGTTTAAGCTTGATTACCTTGCAGGAAGTGGCATTGGTGTTGGTGTAAGTAACTTCTATGGCACAAGTCTTTCAAGCGGGATCCAGGGCGTATTCAGTGATATATTGGGGCGCAACCAAATCTTTGCCGCTGCATCGGTAAACGGGCAGATCTATGATTCAGGCGCTGCTGTAACCTACGTAAACCAAACTGGCCGCTGGAACCTTGGTGTGGGCGTTTCCCACATCCCTTACCAGTTCGGCTTCAATACAACTACTTACCCGGTAAGAAATGTGGGCGGTAAAAATCAAACCGTTTACTCGGATAACATTGACATTATCCGCAATTTTGAGGATGCGGGCAGGGTGTTCACCTCATACCCTATTTCCAGGACAACCCGTTTTGAGGTGAGCGGGGCTGCTTCGCACAACTATTACCGCGTTGACCGCTACAGCGATTACTACCTTATTGATACTGCGGTAGTAAATGGCAAGCAGCAAATAGGAATTGGTAATTACATCAGCTCCGACAGGAAAAAAATCCCTAACGAAGAGGAGTCTGCAACCCTTAATCAAAATTACGGTTCAACCTATTTCTATAATTTAAAATCATATTCCATTCTAACGCTTTCAACCGCGTTAATTGGCGATAATTCGTTTTTTGGTGTAACAGCGCCGTTGAATGGTTTCAGATATCGACTGGAAGCGGGTTATAACTTTGGCACGTATCGTTTCTTTTCGCCTACTATTGATGTAAGGAAATATGTACGCACCGCCCCTGTAACCTTTGCGGCGAGGTTCTTTGCAACGGGCAGATTTGGTGATGATAAGGGACTTTATCCCTTATTTGTAGGCTATCCATTCTACATCAGGGGTTACGAAGGGCAAACATTTTATAACAACGGTAAAGCTACAACCAACGGCTTTACTATCGATCAATTATCAGGCAGCCGTTTAGCTGTGTTTAACTTTGAGGTACGTTTACCATTTACCGGCCCCGAAAAATTGGCTGCCATAAAATCAAAATTCCTCTTTACCGATCTTAACTTATTCTTCGATGCAGGTTTGGCCTGGAACGCCGGAGATCATATCTATTTTCAGAAAGATCCGCCGGTGATTGGTCAACAGGATTTTATAAACTCTGACGGCACTACTACAACACAAAACGTTTACGGCCGGGTACCTGCCTTGAGCGCGGGGATTTCTCTTCGTATTAATGTATTTGGTGCTTTTATTTTAGAGCCTTATCTGGCTGTTCCCTTTAACCGCAGCGACGTTAAAAAACCGTTGTTTGGTTTAGGTTTTACACCGGGTTGGTAATATGTAATATCACTTATATGATGATAAAACAGAAAAAGCGGCTGCATGGCCGCTTTTTCTGTTTTATATGCCTAACAATAAGCTATGACAATAAAAGATGAGCTGTCTCCATCCATTTCTTAATCAATGCGACGCGGTCTTTCATAAACTTAGGCCCCCAGAACAAATTCGACCAGTCATCAAAGTTTTCATACTGAAAGCCAAAATAAAACACCCAAAATCCAAAACCTAAATATGGTATGGCGGCTATTTCTTCAGTTGATAAGGGCCGTACTTTACGGTAACTATTAACAAAAGTCCGGAAAGCATCACGCGCTTCTTGCTTAGTGATTTTTCCGTAGGTAAACTCTAAAAAGTAGTGAATAAAAAAAGATGTAATATCATAAGCCAACAGGCCTTTACCTGCGAAATCAAAATCAAAGAAAGTTATATTACCCGCATCATCGAAATGAAAGTTTTTCGGGAGAAAATCAAAATGGCAATAGCCATAACTAAAACCTTCGTCAAATTGATTATACCTCCCAATTACTTCAGCGGCAGTTTGCTTTAGATTGGCAAAATCATCCTCCAGTCCAACGAATGCAGGCTCAAGTATTTTAAGTGGATTAATGATAACAGTTTCTATTGAGTACGTATGACGGTAATAGCTTAGCTCAATTGCAGATGTAATATTATGAATGGCGGCCATCTCCCTACCTACGGTTTCAATCTGCTGACCATTCATAGTATAAACAACGTTACCTTGTGCCCATGCAAACAAAACACCATACCGGGTTCCTTCGGCCGCGTTGAAAACCTGCAATATTTCGCCATTTATATCAGGTATTGGCCGGGATACCTTTGCACCTCTTTGAAACAGGATAGTTAATAACTCTACCTCGCCTTTGATCTCTTCCAGCTTTCGGTGTGCATCCCTGTAAATTTTAAAAATGTACTTTTCGGCTGCATTTTCTATAATATAAGTGTCGCTCACATTGCGGATCAATAACCGGCATGTTGTATGGCTTAAACCATAACTTTCCTGAAGTTTTATATTCAGCGCTTTTGAGGATAAGGTTGAGTATTGCGTAGGGAAGATTTCCATAGGTTAACAAAGGTAGCTTATAATCTACAACCTGACTATCCATTTTAAAACCTATTTATATTTTGTATGTTTAACCTATAACCTACACACTATGAAAAAGTTACTGCTGTTAATATCCATTGTATTTTGCCCGGCATTATTGCTGGCCCAAACCGAAAACAAAAGCAGTAATACCACAGCAATGCTCCCGGCCAATGATATTGTAAAAAACATATCCGCAGCGCCCAATACGCATACCTTTTACATTTTTATTCAAAAAACAAACCTTGCACTCACTTATACCAGCCGGGGACCAATCACCGTATTTGTGCCGGTTGACGACGGATATAGCGACATGCCTACCGGAAAGTTCGACTCTCTTGCCAAACCTGCGCATATTTGGGAACTTACAGATTTAGTTACCTACCACGCCATTGCCGGGCAGCTAAAAGCAAAGGATATTCAGAAAAAGATCAACAAAGGAAAAGGGTTGGCGGTGTTTACCACGCTATCGGGCGGTAAATTGTTCGCTAAAATAGATAGCAATAACAATATTGTTTTGATTGATGGCAACGGAGGTAAAAGTACAATCAGTCAGTTTGATATTAAACAAAACAACGGCATAGTACATCTGGTAAACAAAGTACTGGTACCCAAAAAGAAGCTCATATAAACAGACTGCCAAATGACAATCCTCATACAATAAAATTACGTATTTGAGTTAAAGCTCATAATAGTTTCCGGCAACGAAAAGGAAGCATCTATAACATCAAAACATAATGGGTTATGAAAACAACAGTGATAGCTTTAAGCATCCTGATAGCATTAGGATGCCAAAATACCAACGGGCAGGGTGCCAAACGTAAACTGAGCAAACCTGCCGATGAATGGAAAAAGACGCTTACATCCAATCAATACCATATTATGGTTGAAAGTGGCACCGAGCCACCCTATCAGAACGAATATTGGAATAACCACGAAAAAGGTGTTTACGTAAGCGCCGCAACTGGCGACACGCTATTTACCTCTGATGACAAATTTGACAGTGGTACAGGCTGGCCAAGCTTTGTTAAACCGGCTGACCCTAAAAAAGTTGCAATAATTACTGATAACAGCTACGGCATGAGCCGCGACGAGGTTATCGAAAAAAGTACAGGCTTACACCTCGGCCACGTATTTGATGACGGCCCTGCCGACCGCGGCGGCAAAAGGTACTGTATGAACTCGGGCGCTTTAAAGTTTATTAAAAAGCCATAACCCTGCGACTTGCATTTAATGACGGGCGTAGCTGTGGCCTTACACGTAAACCCTGCTCATATTTTAAGCCAATGGTGAGGTCTATCCAATCGGCATTAACAGATCTGATCATTTTTTCTTTTTGCGGGCGTGTAAAAGTGCTCACCACTTTAAAACGTTCCATTGCCTGCTCTTCGGTATTGATCTCCTCAAAATAAACCAAACGGTTAAGCTGCTGTGCATTGTCGAAAAACAAAGTTGGCATTTCGCTGTAAAACTGGATGGTTTTCATCAGGTCTGAACATAAGCCTACATGCAGATTTTTACGGTTCCTGTCGGTAATGATATAAACAAAACGTTTCATTTTATGATAAAAAATTTGGTGAACAGATAATTATTACTAACTTTATGAGCATAAAATTACTAATAAATTTAGCAAATCCAAATTTTATGTCAATAATTTCACAAAATATTAAGTTTCTCCGCAAAAAGAAGGGTTTAACGCAACAGCAATTTGCGGACGAATTAGGTATAAAACGTTCATTAGTAGGGGCATACGAAGAAGACCGGGCCGACCCTAAATATGACCTACTAAAAACATTAGCAACCTATTTTGATGTTACTATTGATGACTTTATCAACGAAACCATCAACGAAAAATGGCAGCCAAAACCAAAAGGCAACCCCGCCAACCTGCGAATCCTGAGTATTTCTGTTGATAAGGAAGAAAATGAAAATATAGAAATGGTGCCCGTAAAAGCCAGCGCCGGATACCTTAATGGTTATGCCGATCCTGAATATGTGGCACAGCTTCCTAAGTTTTATCTGCCTATGTTTAAACAAGGCACTTACCGTGCTTTCGAGATCAAAGGCGACTCCATGCTACCCCTTGTATCCGGTACTATTATAATAGGTGAATATGTAGAGAATTGGGGCGATGTAAAAAGCGGCGAAACCTATGTAGTAATATCTAAAAATGACGGCGTGGTTTACAAACGCATCGGTAATAAATTTAAAGAAAACAAAAAGCTAAAGCTTATTTCTGATAACCCGGTTTATGAACCTTATGAAATATCGGGCGAAGATGTACTGGAAATATGGAAAGCTAAAGGTTATATTTCAACACAATTACCAACACCTTCTCCTGAGCCTACCATGGAAAGCCTTACAGCAATGATGGCCCAGATGCAGCGCTCCATATCTAACTTACAGCAAGGCAACAATTAAGTTACATCGGCTTTTTTAAACCATTACGATCTATCTTTATCATACTGATAAAACGTAAATTAAATTAAAAAGCTATGAAAAAATTATTGTTAATGTGCTGCTTCCTTTTAGGAATTTCAGCAGCCAGCTACGCACAGGGTGGCATGAGAAGAAGCCCGGAAGAAAGAGCAAAAGAATTGCAAACCCAGCTTAAATTAACAGATGATCAAACTACTAAGATCACGGCAATTTACAAAGAGCAGGCAACCAAAATGGACAGCGTACGCACTGCTGCCAACGGCGACAGGGATGCAATGCGTTCGGCAATGCGCCCCATGATGGAAGCAACCAACACCAAGATCAAAGCTATTTTAACAGCCGAACAAGCTGCTGCTTATGATAAGGCAATGAAAGAAAGAATGGACCGCATGCGCCAGGGTGGCGGTGGCCAGTAAACATTATCACATAGAAAAAAGCGACCAATGGTCGCTTTTTTTATTTTTGCACAAAACGAAGCACATTGAATTCAGCCGAAGATTTTTTAAAACGCAAACTGCAGGAGCGACAACAAGCTGGTAACTACCGTGAACTGAAACCCGAAAACAGTAGGGTTGACTTTTGTTCAAACGATTATCTCGGTTTTGCCCGTTCGTTAGTTTTAAAGCAAAGCATCGCTCAGGAAGTAAACAACCATCCGCTTAGCTTAAATGGAGCCGCCGGTTCAAGGCTGCTATCGGGCAACATACAATATGCCGAAGATCTGGAGGATCAAATAGCTGCTTATCACCAAAGTGAAGCCGGCCTGCTTTTTAATTCGGGTTATGATGCTAACCTGGGTTTGCTTTCGTCCCTGGCCCAGCGCGGTGATACGCTAATTTTGGACGAGCTGGTACATGCCTCGATCATCGACGGCGCAAGGTTAAGCTATGCCAATCGCTATAGTTTCAGGCACAATGACCTGGAAAGTTTAGAAGCCAAATTAAAGTTAGCTAAGGGCAACTGCTATGTGGTTATTGAAAGTGTTTACTCCATGGATGGAGATACCGCTCCCCTTTTAGAGATTTTCAACCTTACTGAGAAATATAACGCCGCCCTGATTGTTGATGAAGCACATGCTGTAGGTCTCTATTCTAAAGGGTTGGTTTGTGAACTTGGTTTACAGCAAAGGATCTTTGCCCGTGTGATTACGTTTGGTAAAGCTTTGGGTAGTCATGGTGCAATAGTACTTGGAAGCAGCAACCTACGGAATTACCTCATCAATTTTTCACGTTCTTTTATTTATACTACTGCTGCATCTTTCCATCAGCTTGCGGCGATCAAAATGGCATATCAGCTATTGGGAAACTCAAACGAGGCCATCATTAACCTAAAAAGGAACATTCGGTTATTTAAACAGAAAGTAAACGCGGGCGAAACCTATACACTGCTAAACAGCGATAGCTCCATCCAATGTATCGTGCTCAAAAGTAACGAAACAGCCCGGGAAGCAGCCAGGCAGCTGCAAACCAATAATCTTGATGTGAGGCCCATTTTAAGCCCTACGGTTGCACAAGGTACCGAGCGCATCAGGATCTGCCTGCATAGTTTTAATACCGAAAATGAGTTAACTTTGCTTGCTGCAACGCTTAACAAATTTATACTATTACATGCCTGATAAGCAACCGATATTTATTTCCGGTATTGATACCGGCATAGGTAAAACCTTGGTTTCGGCTATTTTAACCGAAAAATTAAACGCAGATTACTGGAAGCCCATACAGTCGGGCGATCTTGATAAAAGCGATACGCTGAAAGTTAAAAGTCTTATCTCAAATCCGGTTACCCAATTTTTCCCGGAGGCCTATGCTTTAACTCAGCCATTCTCCCCTCATAAATCTGCTGCCCTTGATAAAGTGACTATCGATCTGGAAAACATCGTTCTGCCTAAAACCGATAACCAGTTAATTATAGAAGGAGCCGGTGGTTTGATGGTACCTTTGAATGATAATTTCCTGATCATCGATCTCATTAAACAGCTTAATGCCCGGGTAATACTGGTAAGCAAACACTATTTGGGCAGCATTAACCATACCCTGCTTTCGTTACATGCATTAAAAAAATACGGCATCCCGGTTATGGGGGTCATTTTTAATGGAGATAAGGATATCTATTCAAAAAGTTATATTCTTGAATATTCAGAAGTTGCCGATCTCGGTCAGATCCCTGAATTTAAAACTATCAACAAAAAAACCGTTAAAGAGGCTGGTAAGTTTATTACCTTGTAATCGGCAGCTTTCATAAACCGATATTTTGCCGGCTTCGTAAATATACACTATGGAAAACATCACTGTAATTGGCTCAGGTACTATGGGCAACGGTATCGCCCACACTTTTGCCCAGCATGGCTTTAAGGTATCATTAGTTGATATCAGCGATAACGCCCTGAGTAAAGCCCTGCAAACTATTGACAATAACCTGGACAGGCAGCTGAAAAAAGGCATTATAAATGAAGATGTAAAAGCCCAAACTATGAGCCGGATCCATGTTTTTACTGATCTGGCAGAAGGTGCTCAAAATGCCGACCTTGTAATTGAAGCGGCTACCGAAAATCAGGAAATAAAACTTAAACTGTTTAAACAGCTGAGTGAAATTTGCAATGATAAAGTTATCCTTGCTTCCAATACCTCATCTATCTCCATCACTAAGATTGCATCGGTAACCAAATCCCCGGGCAACGTTATAGGCATGCATTTCATGAACCCGGTACCGGTGATGAAGCTTGTCGAAGTGATACGCGGATATGCCACTACTGATGCCGTTACCGAAACCATTATGGAGCTTTCGCGCACTTTGGGCAAAGATCCGGTTGAGGTTAATGATTATCCAGGCTTTGTAGCCAATCGGATTTTAATGCCGATGATAAACGAGGCTATTTACACCCTGTATGAAGGTGTAGCCGGCGTACAGGAAATTGATACGGTGATGAAACTGGGCATGGCCCACCCTATGGGACCGCTGCAATTAGCTGATTTCATTGGGCTTGATGTTTGCCTTGCTATTTTGAAAGTTTTACACGATGGCTTTGGCAATCCCAAATATGCGCCTTGTCCGTTGTTGGTAAATATGGTTACGGCTGGCCACTTAGGAGCCAAGACAGGTAGCGGGTTTTATAAATACTCCGCGAGTAGCAAAGATTTGGTTGTGGCCGATAAATTCATAGCCTAAACGCCGTTAAACTTTCGATGTTGGATGTTGTCAAAAGTTATTATACTGAACAACTAAAAACATCTGAAATGAAAACCATTGCTAAATTAGGAATAGTACTCGCCCTAACAGGCTCATTATTTGCATCATGCTCAAGCCAGGCTTACGTAACCGAACGCCCGATTGAACCGGTTTATGTTCGTCCGGTAGCTCCCTACCCTAATGCTGTTTGGGTACCCGGCGAATGGGTTTGGCGCGGTAACCATTACGTTTACCGCCAAGGCTTTTATGCAAGGCCAAGATATAACCGGGTATATGTTCAGGGACATTGGCAACCAACCAATCGGGGATATGTTTGGGTAAGGGGGTATTGGAGGTAGCCCCCCGGCCCTAAAGAGGGAGTTATAAAACAGAAAGCCTTTAGCATTTTTTTTCTGCTAAAGGCTTTTTCTTTTAACCGCTCTTGTTCCCCCCTTAGGGGGGTAGGGGGCTTTACATCCTTTCCGGCACTTCAATACCTAAAAGTTTCATCCCTTTGCTGATCACCTTGGCTGATGATGCCGATAAGGCCAGACGGAATTGTTTTGAATCCTCATCTTCAGCCTGTAAGATCGACTTTTCATGATAGAACTTGTTATATGTTTTAGCAAGCTCATATACATAATTGGCGATAACAGCCGGGCTATAACCTTTTGCAGCTTCTTTAACTGTTTCAGGGTATTTATCAAGTAATACAATTAAATCGCGTTCAACGCCTGCCAGTTCAGTTACAGTCGGTTTAATTCCAACCTGATAATCAGCCCTGCTTAATACCGACTTAATCCGGGCGTGGGTATATTGAATAAACGGTCCGGTATGCCCCTGGAAATCTACCGATTCGTTAGGATCAAACAGCAAACGTTTTTTTGGATCGACTTTTAACAGGAAGTATTTAAGTGCGCCCATACCAATGGTATGATATAATGCAATCTTATCTTCTTCGTTAAACGCATCAACCTTGCCCATGGCTTCGGTTTGCTCTTTGGCGGTTGCTTCCATCTCGGCCATCAAGTCATCAGCATCAACTACTGTGCCCTCGCGCGATTTCATTTTGCCAGATGGAAGATCAACCATACCATATGATAGATGAAACAATCCATCTGCACCTGTTTTACCCAATTTCTGCAATATCAGGAACAGTACTTTGAAGTGATAATCCTGCTCGTTACCTACCACATAGATTGATTTATCCATGTGGTAATCATTGTACTTCAATTGCGCAGTACCCATATCCTGGGTAATGTAAACCGAAGTACCATCACCGCGGAGAACCAGCTTCTCGTCAAGCCCCTCTGAGGTAAGGTCTATCCAAACCGAGTTATCCGTTTTTTTAAAGAATACGCCTTTTGCAAGGCCTTCTTCAATAATATCTTTACCTAAAAGGTAAGTGTTCGATTCGTAGTAGTATTTATCAAAATCAACGCCCAGTTGCTTATAAGTTTCAGCAAAACCGGCGTACACCCAACCATTCATGGTTCTCCACAGGTTCATTACCTCTTCATCACCGGCTTCCCATTTCCGCAACATCTGCTGAGCTTCACGCATTATAGGGGTTTCGTTTCTTAATAATTCTTTTAAGTCATTATTACCTTTTTCTAAATCACTTTCTAATTCTATAATTGGCTTTAAAACGCGTTTAGCTAATTCTATTTTGATATTTCTTTCAATCTTTGCGATAGTACTAATTCTATCCTCAAAATCCTTCAATATTGCTTTGCCGTCAGAATTACCATCGATTCCTGGTTCAGAAGCAATTTCAAATTCAGTGCCTAACTGACCGATAAGGTTAGGATCTATTTCTCTATATTGTTCTTTTATTAAATCCTCATAACGTTCTATTAACTTTGATGCATTCTTTATCTTTATTTCTAAATCAACATCAAAGCCAGACAAGTTATTTAAATTAACTTTATCCAACAACCCTTGAAGCTCTATTTTTTGTTGTTTATCGAACAAAACATAGTATTTACCCACTAACTTATCGCCCTTCATGCCCGACGATTCAGGCGTTTCGCCGTTGCCAAACTTTTGCCAGGCCAGCATGGATTTACAGATATGGATCCCGCGGTCGTTAACCAGGTTGGTTTTGATCACCTCGTAGCCATCGGCTGCCAGGATCTCAGCAACTGAATAACCTAACAGGTTGTTACGGATATGGCCAAGGTGCAGCGGTTTATTGGTATTGGGCGATGAATACTCAACCATCACCTTTTGTCCGTTAGGTTTTGCTGCCGCGAAATCATCGGCAATAATATTATTATATAACTGGCTAATCCAGTATTCGTCGGTTATTGAAAGGTTCAAAAAGCCTTTGATCACATTAAAAGAAGCAACTTCCTTTAATTCGTTTTTGAGGTACTCTCCTATTTCGGTGCCTGTTTGTTCAGGCCCTTTGCGCGAAAACCTGGTGAACGGAAAGGTTACTATGGTTACTTGTCCTTCAAACTCCTTACGGGTTTCCTGTATGCTAACGGCAGCCGGTTCAATGTCGGTTTGGTATAATTGTTTAACTGCTTTTACGGCTGCTTCTATGATAAAATCCATTCGGCAAAATTAAATAAAATGGGCAGATTGTGAATACTAAAATGGCGATGTTTACATGCAGATTAGGGGGCACCTACAGAATCAACAGCAATTTATAATTGGCGCTGCAAACAGGACACAGCTGTGGAGTACTGAGCTGCAAATATTGTTATGAGCTACATGCTTAAAAGCATGCCCATAATCATTTCTTACCCGATTATATGCAAAAAAACACTCGGTTAACACTACTTTTTAGACATCCATTATAAGAATAATTATTTAATTCAAGAGGTAAACAACTTCAAAACCCCGGTCTGATTATTTTGCTCTGCCAATTTCCTGGCTGATGTCCCCTGTTTATTCTCTGCATTAAAGTCGGCGCCATATTTCAGCAACAAGCGGATCTGATCCAGCTTATACTTTCGTTTCACCGCATAAAAAAGTGCTGTATTCCCGTCTTTATCGGCAAAGTTTACATCAGCACCATTGCTTAAAAACCATTCGGCCACTTCAAAGCGTTTCCAGTTATATGCGGCCATGAACGGGCTGTCATTTCCCACACCTGGGTCCGTTTGTGCACCATAGCTTTTAAACAGACCGGCGGCTTCAACATCATTATACCAGGCTATGGCATACATGCAATGCTCGGGATTGGCGCCATTAGCCAGCAAATATTCATATAACAGCTTATTTCTTCCGCGGGTATAAGCATACCAAAGCGGGCTGGCCGGAAAAAAACCGCATTCCTCTTTTATCCGGTGGATTGAATTGATATCCATGCCTTTCGCCAGCAATAGCTTAAGCATGGTCAAACTTTCTTCGGCTTTTGCAGGGCGTTTGGCGATTTCAATACCGCACAAGTAGTGAAGCGCGTTTTTACCCCTATCCTCGGCCCAGGTAAGCCATCGCGCATCCTTTTCTATCATCGCTTTAACATCTCCAACGTTGAGATCTTTTATGTGCTGAATAAATTTGATCATAGCTTTCTCCTTTTATTTATCCAGCAAAATCAACCAGGTTTTTACAACGTTTCGCAAAGCTTCCTCTTTTGCCTTAACTTCTTCCATATTGTGAAAAAAAGCCAGCCGGCGACCGTCTGCATAATCGCCGGAAAGTAGCCCTGAAGCATCACTAATTTTTGCTCCAGTAGGAAATACCAGTCTGATACAATCTTTTTGGTATACGTTCGAAACGATAACGTATCTTTTATACTCTTTAGGATCAAAAGGTTTCATCTCCCCGATATATAAAAAGCTCGGTGCATTCCATTTGATATGCTCACCAATTTCATCGTCAATAGCCAGGATAATTTTTCTCAGCGCTCCTAACACCTCCTTCAACGGATGATCAAGCTTTTGCATGTAACTGTCTACCCCTGCCGAGTCGGCAAGGGCAATTGGTTTTGTACTTTTGGCTTTCATGATTAACAGGTAATAAATTGGTTAACAGGGCCTATCTAAATTTAAAAAAAGAAAACATAATACCAAAGGAACGTTGAATAGTACCATTAAATGACCCTACATCGTCTTAACTTTGATATATCAAATCAAATTATTACCATCATGGAACAAAAGCTGCCACTACCCCCATTTAACTTTGAAACAGCCACCCAAAAGGTGCAATTTGCTGAAGACGCCTGGAACAGTCAGGACCCGGCAAGGGTTTCTTTAGCATATACCATTGATACCGAATGGCGCAACCGCTCGGAATTTGTAAACGGGCGCCAACAGGTAGTGGAATTTTTAACCTGCAAATGGCAAAAAGAGCTCGATTATAAATTAAAAAAAGAACTGTGGGCCTTTGCAGATAACCGTATTGCAGTACGTTTTGAGTACGAATATCATAATGCCGAAGGCCAATGGTTTCGTGCTTATGGCAACGAGAACTGGGAGTTTGATGAAAACGGCCTGATGCAAAAGCGCTATGCCAGCATCAATGATCTGCCCATCAAGGAAGAAGACAGGCGGCTGTAAAAAAGAAATAACCCATTATAATAACCGATGGCTCTTATAATGGGCTAAATATCAATATTAAATAATTAAACAAAAAGGTTTAGGGCTTCCTTAAATTCAGTTAATATAGATTCGAACTGTAATTTCAATATTCCAACGCCTGTTCGCATCACTTGAATATTTATTTTATCAGGGGTGCAAATTAAAAGCCGGGTATATTTCTTTCAACAACCCCAATTTCGCTTAACAATTAAGAATTAAAAAGGGTGGTTTCACCCTTTTTTTGCTTTAAACCGCATGGTAAAATGAAATATAAGTTCATTATTTTTTTTACTTTGGCAATATGATTAACATCAGTTAACATATACACCTAATATTAATGCACACTTCAACATTTACCGGGCCTGTACAAATTGCC
>Ga0157372_10003367_pt1 | contig 17245 bp, 8 predicted proteins | sample C55metaG_FD_115307 | JGI IMG/M metagenome (GOLD analysis project Ga0157372, IMG submission 115307) | Corn rhizosphere microbial communities from Kellogg Biological Station, Michigan, USA - C5-5 metaG | ecosystem: Host-associated > Plants > Roots > Rhizosphere > Soil | place: USA: Michigan... | reverse complement strand
TGTTAATATCAGTCGCAACCACTCCCCACGCCTTGCCCAACGCTTTTCCGACCCCAGTTTCTTGCGAGACATCGCGAAACGTTCCGTCCCCATTGTTGTGAAACAACCAACTTCGCGCGGGTGGATACACCTTCGGAATGCAGTAGTAACGTTGCCCATTCGTACTGTCGCCGCAGAACTGGTTTTTTGACTTCTCAAACTCCACAAAGCGGCAGACGAATAGGTCGAGGCGACCATCGTTGTCATAGTCGAACCAGACCGCACTCGACGCCCATCCCGGTGCAGATACGCCGGCTTTCTCCGTTACGTCGCTGAACGTGCCGTTCCCGTTGTTGTGGTAAAGAATGCTGCGTCCATACTGCGTTACATATAGATCAGGAAGACCATCGCCATCGTAGTCGCCGACTGCCACGCCCATGCCGTACCCACCGCCTGTTACACCCGCTGCCTCCGTTACGTCGGTGAAGGTCCCATCCCGGTTATTGTGGTAGAGCGCATTCCGGAGCGGAGGACTAGGGGTATAGAAGTCGCAGTTTCCACTGTTGACGAGATAAATATCCATCCAGCCATCATTGTCATAATCGAGAAAGGCGCAACCGGCGCCTGTGGTCTCGGGCAGATAGTATTCTGGCGATCGCCCGTTTACATGGCGCCATGAAATTCCTGATTGCGACCCGGAGACTTCCTCAAAAAGCACCCGAGCTTGCTCCTCAACGGGGAGATTTGTTTCGTTCAATTGAGGGAAAGCCCAATCACGAAATAAGAAGTCAGCACGCAAGGCACACAGGCCAGCGCTGATCGTTTGTAGGAGTCGTCGACGTGTGAAACCAGTCACGCCATTGCTTCGGGCCAGTGAAGCGGGCACGACTGCTGGTTGCTTCATTGGTGCGGGTTCCCTCCCCTTTGGTTTCGCAGCTCCCCCTCGGAGATGCCAGGGGGGCGCTCGCCATACACGTTCGAACCCGGGGTCGAAGCTTCCTTGTCTAACCGCAAGAATTCCGCGCGGGCTTTTGCTGCGTCGGTTTTACGGCCCACTCGCGCATAGGCTGCACCAAGGGAGAAATAGATTTTCGGCTGGTCGGGAAATGCCTGCCTGGCAAATTCAAGGTCCGGAATCGCACCAGCCGCATCCCCCGTATCCAGCCGAAGCACTCCGCGCATGTAGTGGGCGAAGGGCATCTGGGGGGCCAGCTTCACGGCTTGTTCGGCATACTTCAAACCTGCCAACGAATCCACTTGATAGCGCACAGAGGCTATTTCTAGCATTGAATTGACGCTTCTGGGATCGCGGTCCAATTCACGTTCGAACTCTGCCACGGCTTCATCAGTCTCGTGAGTCTCCAGCAGAAATCTTCCAAAGGCAAAATGCAGGTTCGGGTAAGCAGCATATCGGGCTGTCAAGGCGGTGTAGATTTGTTTTCCTTGCTCAAATTCGCCAGTTTCACCCAGCGCTTCGGCCCTTCCCACTTGCTCAATAACCGTCGTTGCGTCGCTATTTTCAGACGGTGACTCTTGAGGATTTACAAGCAGGGCTGCTTGCCCCAAAGCAAGAATCAATTCCTTGGTCCTGACCTTTTTCTTAGCCAGTTCAGCGAGTGTCTGCTGCGCATCGCCGAATCTTCGTGCTCTGAGTTGCAGAATTCCGAGATGGTAGAGTGCGACGCGGCGCAGGTCTTCACGGTCCAAGACGCCAAAATGTTCGGCCGCCAGAAGGTTCTTGAGGGCCAGATCATCCTTACCTGACTCGAACTGGCATAGCCCAAGCATGGCGTGCGCAGTTCCATTCGAAGGCTGCAACTTTAGCAATTGCTGAAAGGCATGCGCAGCCGGGAGATAACGGTCGCGATCATATTCGAGCGTCCCGAGCGCCCACCATCCCTCTGCCCACCGTGGACGCAATCCGAGCGCCCGCGCATAGAGGGTTGCGGCTTCATCCAGGCGATTTTTGCGAGCGGCCGTCTCTGCGCGAGACTGCAGGTTTCTGAACCCAGGATTGCGGGGGGCCTGCTGCCCAAAGGCGACGCTGGAAGCAAGCAGCAGGAAAGCAATCAGCCCTTGGCCCAAAGAAAACAGTGGCGACCCACGCCTTCTGGAGAAGTGAGGAGCTGAAAATATCACTGGCTCTTTACGCCTGCCCTGGCTGCGTCTCTGGCCTGCTGCTTGTCACTTAACTGCTGTTGTAAGGCCTTCTCGCGTTCTGCGTCCTGCTTGCGTCCCACATGTCTATAGGACATCGCTAACTGATAATGTCCAGTCGCATCATCCGGCATTGCGGCTATGTACTTCTCGAGAGGAGCGATCGCTTCGGGAAACCGGTCTGCAGAGTTTAATGCCATCCCTAGACCCAAGTATGCTGTCCATAGATCGGCATCGAGCTTGGTCGCAGACGTAAAGCGAGAGACCGCTTCGTCCCACTGGCCGTCGCGGTGCGCGATTTCGCCAAGCCAAAACTGGGCCGATGCGTTGCTTGGATCAATTGCTAGTTCTTGCCTGAATTCCTGTTTCGCAGCTTCAGTGCTGTTGGGCAAATCAGGCTGGGAAAGAGCAACATGGCCGAGACGAAAGTGAATCTCGGGCAGGCTGGGATTTTCCTCAAGTATCTTTCGGTAAATCTCCGCCGCTTCAGCCCACTTTTCTTGCGATTCCAGGCTTTCTGCTTGCAGCCTGCGAACCTGATAGGAACGCGGCGCAACCCGGTAAAGCTCCGAAGAAGCACTTTCCGCGATCTGGATGAAAACCTGTGTAGTCAAATAAAGCACTTCCGGATCCTGGGGAAAGTCGTGCTTTAAGGCGAGCAACGCGGTAACGGACGCCTGCCCGTCTCGGCGTCTCAAGGCGCATCGGGCGATTGCCATCTCTACGTTGTATCTGGTTTCCTTACTAGTGTCGGCTGGTAGTTGCTTTAGAAGTGGTCCCGCTTCGTCGCATCGTCCCTGCTTGGCAAGGCCCAACCCTTGCTCCAAAGGATCAGTGGACTTGCCCGCGCTTGGACCGGCAGCCTGCTGCGCTGTCGCTAGGATGGCCATCAGCGCGACCCAACCACATAACTGAATCGCCGCGATATAGCCTTTACCCAAGACTCCCGTCCTGAACTCTCGCGATCTCTGTTGAACAGTATAGCGTTCGTTCGGCCGTTCTTTTTGCAATAGAAAGGGAGGCCAAGCGCTGCCTCCCCTTCCTACTATTTTCCGTGAAGTGCAGATTAGAAACTGAATCGCGCCTGCATTTCGATCACGCGAGACCCTAGTGCGCTTCCTGACTCACCAAAGTGTGCATCGCTTATTTCCGACATGACTCCACTGGACCACTCAGCGCCACTGCCGTTCAGATTGAGCTTGTTAAATAGGTTGTAGAAGTTGGCTCGAACTTCCAACCGCGCGCCCTCGCCCAGCACTTTCATCTTGGGCAATCCAAAGGACTTGCTCAACGTCGCATCCACGTCAAAGTAGCTAGGTCCCCGGAAAGAATTACGTGCAATTCCCGGTCGAGTCGGAACTGGTCCAAAACCTTGCTGTCCGCTGGGACAGGTGATTGGATCCGGATTGGGGAAAAGACAAGGGAAAAGGGTTCCAGCGACGACCGTCGGTGGGGTAAAGAGACCCGAGGCGTCGACATTGGCGTTGCTGCCGAAGTTGGGGTGGAACCCACCAGCATAAGCCGCAGGCAAGAATTTGTTTGATCCCGCGTCGCTCGACGACCCACCGGCTCCCTGTCCGAAGCTGAAGACCGGATCAAAGTTATTGTTGCCGAGTATGCCCGAGTCATTGGCACCTTGGAAGTTATACTGCGGGGTCCAGGGGAATCCACTATGCGCGTTCAGGATTCCCGAAATGCTCCAGCCCCCGGCAATCTTTTCCGCCCAGCTGTTGCCGTGGAAGATGGTCGGTGTCCATACCCCAAACAGTTTGAATACGTGCTTGACGTCATAGTCCGCGGTGGCGTACCCGGTCGAGAGGTCCCATTGATAGAAAGGGCCCGCATAGGCGTTCGACCCGGGATCCATAGTATGGCTAAGACGATATTGCGTTTCCAGCATGAAAGATTGGCTGAACGAATGCCTCGCGCCCAACAGCAGTGCGTTGAAGCTAGCATTCCCGTTGTTGTCATACACGGTAATGCCGTGAACGACCGGGTGGAACGCGATGCCCGCCACAGCAGCGGGGTCGTAGAGGTTGTAGTGGGTCGTGAGGTGACGTGTTTGGCTCCCCTGGTAACCTGCTGAAGCCACCCACTTATGACCCAGATCGTATTCCGCGCCCAAGGTGTAGTGCATCGTGTAGGTGGTGGGCACGTCTTCACGAAGAGCGGTGAGGTCGGTGCAACAAGTCGTTGGAAGGTTGTCGGAACCGAATGTAACAAGAGCCGCCGGGTTAGGGGCATATCCGTTGGGATTATGTACGTCCGACGGGAATGTGCCGATGTAGGTCAAATTGCCCGCAGCGGTAGAGAATGTCTGTCCATTTTGCACGAAAGGCGGGTTAAACCGGGTGTCCAGAGTATTGGATTGAACCAGCCCGTTGTACGCGAATCCAAAACCCCCGCGCAGAACCAAGCGATTGGCAAAGTCGTGACCGGCTACTCCGCTCGGGCTCCAGGCGAAACCGAGCTGCGGCCCGAAATTCGTTTTGGGAGCGTTGTATTCCCCACCTCCCGTGCGGATTCGCATTCCTGTAAATAGGCTGGAGTTGTTTCCTAACACGACGTTCCCCAGTTTCCCGTTTTTCTCCGTGACAGCACCAAAGTACTCCCATCGCAGACCGGCGGTTAACGTGAGGTTTTGCCTGACTTTGTAGTTGTCCTGGAAGAACAAGCCAATGATGTTTGACCTTAGGTCCTTTCGAAGAGCGGACGGAATACCGCTTTGGGGATCAAACTGTGCATTCTCGGTTACTGGAGCGTCGTTGAGGAAGTCCCAAATATTGTTGAATGTGTACTGGGGACGATCGGACCAGAAAGGAGCGTCCACCGAGAGCAAGCGGGTAAACTCTCCACCCATTTTCATGGTGTGCGCACCGTGAATCTTGGTTAACACATCTTTACCCGCATAGGTCCACTGATCGAAGCCGTTAAACGAACCGATCCCAAACTGTTTGACCGAGACACCCCCAGCCGCGTTGAAACTCGCTATCGGGAGACCCCAGGGAGCATTGGGATTCTGATCTAGATCTTTCTGCATCCAGCCTGCAGCATTCACACGAGCCTCATTGATCAAAGAGGGCCCAAATGTGTGGTTCCAAAGCAGAGTCGCCGCCCGGTTGTAGTAGGTTGTTGTAAACAAATTCATCAACCGAACCCCATCCCCGTTGATGAATTTGCTTGAGTTCGGCACGTAGTACATGCTGAACGCCAGGAGGTCGTTGCTGGTCGCCTGGAAATCCACACGCCCGTTGTACTGAACGTGGCTGCTGTCACTCGGAGAGAGAATATTGTTCAAGAAAACGACGTCCGCAACTCCATCCAGATTGTTCGCTCCCCCGGAACCATCGCCGCCCGTTCCCGGATTCGCGCTCCCGGAATAACCAGGATCGTTAGTGCCTATCGGAAGAGTAAGCGGACGTCCGAGATCGAGGCCCTCACCCGGGATCAGGGAGCAGTTCGTGCCTTGAATCAGATTCACGCTGGCACAGCTCTGATCGACTTGGCTTCCACCGTTAGGGCCAACCTTAGGGAAACTGAAAAACTGGGAAGCATTTGTTCCCTGCGCTGCTGATGATCTAAACGACGAACTTTCATACCACCCTTTGCTCGAGGTATCTTTCGCTCTGTTAGTAAGTGTCTCGAAGGAGAAAAAGGCAAACAGGCGGTTACGTACGATGGGGCCGCCAAGGGTACCGCCCCAATCGTTGAATCGATTATTGTCTCTGACGTTGCCACACGGCGTCGTGCAACCCGGCAGGTTGCTGTTGAAGCCGTTGTACTTGGTATAAGCATTCAGACCCGGACGATGCGCCTTGAAGAATGCACTTCCGTGAACTGTATTCGTTCCGTTTTGAGAAATGATCTGCACCTGCGCACCGCGATAACGACCATTCTCCGCGTCGTAATTATCGGTGAGGATTTTGATTTCCTTGATGGAGTCTTCATTCGGGGTGATGACTGACGTTCCACCCCAAGTCACACTGGTGGTTCCAACCCCGTCAATCTGATAATTGTTCTCGCCGGTTCGGGCGCCGTTGGCTGAAATCTGGCCGCCGTTCTCAATCTTGAAGACACCTTCTGTGGCACCCGTTCCGCCAATGGTTGTCCCTGGCAGGTTTGCAGTGCCTCCTCCTGACGCCTGAGCGCCGTCGCCAAAAGCGCCCGGGGCCAGTTGCAGTAGTTGGAAGGGATCGCGGCCAGCGGACGGCAGGGTCTGAATTTGCTTGGCGTCAACCGTGCGACTGAGATTACTGGTTTCGGTATCAATCAGGGGGCTCGCCTCGGTAACGGTCACCATGTCGCTCGCCTGCCCCACCTCTAGTTCGATGTCGATCCCATTCGCCTGCTCGGCAATGAGTCTGACATTGTCGAGCATCTTCTGTTTGAAACCAGACTTTTCAATCTTAATCGTGTAGTCACTTGGCGGAAGCGCATTGAAGTTGTAAACGCCGTTGGCGTTGGTTTGCGCCGTGCTGGTTTGGCCGGTCTCGCGGTTGGTCAAAGTGATGGTCGCATCCGGCACGACAGCACCTTGGGGATCCGTCACAGTTCCCTGGATCGAGGCGCGGTATTGCGCCTGGGCTGAGGTCAAGAAAAACAGGGAGAACAAGCAAACTGCAAGTGCGCGTACTACCAAGTACCGATCGATCATAGCGGCTCCTCACACTTAAGCAATCGACCCCGAACGACGATTCCTCGGTAAATCGAAAACAAATCGATTTACTGCGGCGCTAGCGCTCGTGCTTATAACACGGCGGATTGGCGACAGTCAACCTCTCGATTTGGAAATCGCTTGCTCTCAGCAAACTCCTGTGCCAGACTTCGAACGGTGGCCGATAAGAAGAAAAGCACCCGGCGGAAGCCCGCACAGCAGAGTCCAACCCACAAGACAATCAGTCAAAAGCAGTTGGCGGACCGGCTGGGATTTTCCCCGGCGACCGTCTCCCTCGTACTGAATCGTTCTGGTGCCGCCGACTCGATCCCGCAAGAAACGAAGGACCTGATTTTCGACGCCGCGCGAAAACTAAACTATCGACCCAACCTCCTGGCGCGCTCGTTACGAACGCGGCGCAGTTTCACTGTTGGCGTGATCGTTCCGGAAATCAGCGAGGGATACACCGCTACCGTGCTTAGCGGAATCGAGGACTGCTTGCTCGAGCAGAACTATTTCTTTTTTGTCACCAGTCACCGCCATCGTGCTGACTTGATCGAGGAATATCCCAAGACGTTTCTCGACCGCGGCGTGGACGGCATCATTGCGGTGGATACGGTGTGGAACCACAAACTGCAAGTTCCAGTTGTTACCGTATCGGGACATAACCAGGTCGAAGGTGTGACTAATATTGTCGTAAATCACGCGCGCGCCTCCCACCTTGCCCTAGCGCATCTGGTCGGACTCGGACACAGAAAAATCGCTTTCATCAAAGGGCAGGATTTCAGCTCCGATACCGAGATTCGGTGGAAATCGAACCTTGAAGCCGCAACCAAACTTGGAATTCGTGTCTCGCCAAAACTCACGGTGCAACTGGAAGAGGACTCTCCTTCCCCTCAGGTCGGATACACAGTCACCAAGAAGCTGATCAAATCGCGAGAGCCATTTAGCGCCATCCTTGCGTTCAACGATGTTTCTGCTCTAGGCGCGATTCGCGCCCTATTCGAGGCAGGATTACGCGTCCCGGAAGATGTTTCCGTGGTTGGCTTTGACGATATTCAGAGCGCCGAGTTTCAACATCCAGGATTAACCACGATCAGACAGCCTCTTCGCAAGATGGGCAAAACTGCGGCTGAAGTGGTGCTGCGCGGTGTGCGAAAACCTCTTGACGAACGAAACGTGGCCGAAATCGTGGTTGAACCAGAACTGATCGTTAGGGAGAGCAGCTGCGACGTTAATCCAGGTTATGTCGCTTCCGCAACTGCTGGAATAGAGGCCCGGCCACTCTAATATGCAGCTCTCGGCGGTACAAACGCGACCCAGTCGGGTACATTCACGCCTTCCTCTGGTCGCGCATGCTGTATTCGCTCCCACGGGCATGGTTACCGTCATGCTGGGACCATTGCTCCCTGTGCTCGCGACCAAATGGTCGCTGACCGACACTCAGGCGGGATATTTGATAACCGCCCAATTTCTCGGGGCCCTGGTGGGGACGATTTCTTCTAGCCTGTCTCTTACGCATCTGGGATTCCGCTGGTCTATGACTGTAGGGCAGCTTCTTATGGCCCTAGGCGTCGCCTGCCTGGCTTCGCATTCCTTGGTAGTGGGGGTGCTTGCCATTTCCTGTTATGGCGCCGGCATTGGACTTACCATTCCGGCCGGCAACCTGATGGTTGCCTCGATGAGCACTCAGAGACGTTCAACCGCACTGAACCTGCTTAATTTTTCCTGGAGTGCGGGCGCGGTTTCGTGTCCGTTTCTACTTGCAACCGTTCAAAAGACTCGGGGAACTGAATTCTTCCTATACGCCATTGCGATCTGCCTGGTCTTGTTCACTGCGGTGCTCGCACCATTCGGCGATATTGCACCGGTGCTAAAACCAGTCGGATCTGCGGGACCCGAGATCCAGAGCTCGTACCTCCAGTACTTGCGCACACCGGTGGCAATCATGTTGGGAGCTTTGTTCTTCATCTATGTCGGAACCGAGAATGCACTCGGCGTTTGGCTGGCCTCGTATGCAAAGCGCACCAGCGATGCATCAGTCATCACCTGGATGTCGATGCCTTCGTATTTCTACGGTGCACTACTTCTAGGTCGTGCTCTGGCGCCCCTCACCCTGCGACGCCTAGGTGATCGAGAGCAAACTTGGCTAGGCCTTCTGCTGGCCGGTACGAGCATCCTGCTGCTGATTCTTTCTCGATCTGTTTCAGGAATAGCGACTTGCGCTTTATTCGCCGGTTTAGGCTTGTCCACTCTGTATCCAATTACGATCGCATTCTTATCGGCCAGCTTCGGCTCAGAAGCGTCGCACATCGGTGGGGTCATGTTCGCGCTTTCAACCCTAGGCGGCGCAACGGTCCCGTGGCTGGTGGGCTTTGTGTCGACTGAGTTTCAGAGTCTGAGGACCGCACTGATTGTTCCTTTAGCCGGCTGTCTCGTGATGCTGCTGATCTTCTCCCGCCCAGAATGGAAGCGCCTGCCGGGATAGAGATCATGCTGGCTGTGCAATGCTTTCTCCTCTCGTCGAAATCGCGATGGTACCAGCATGATGCTTTTTAACCTAGCGCGAGATCGCGGATAAGAGATGCCCATGCGGGATAAACTTCCCTTCTGGCTTTCGTCCCCCGCTACGTGATCGCCTTGACCAGGAAGAGAAGCCGCATCCGGGTGGAGCGAACTTTTCAGTAGGCAACTAAATCATCGTTGCGCGGTCAAACCATCCAGCTTGTGTAACATCTCTGTGATTTCCGGATTCGACATGAATTGTTTCCAGACGAGTCCGGTTCGATAGTTCTCAACCATGATCGTAATTGGAGCCTGGTTGAGTCCCATGTAGATGGGTGAGTACCAGTTGTTCTGGGGATTGTATGCATCGCGAGGGCCGTAGATATCCCAAAGCTCTGGGCCAAGGTCTCGGTAATAGTGCTTCAGCGCAGCCATCGATGCCTCGGGCGTGTACGGGAAAGAGGCAAGCGCTCCTGTCGGTACCAGGGTGCCGCGGTCGTCCGCATTGTCCGGCGCATGGGGTACGTAGCCTTCAGGACCGTCGGCGGCGGTGAGCCCCCACGCGTCCGCCCCGTAACCCGGGAAGTGCTTCGGATTTTCGATACAGTAGGCCCGGTTGATGAGGGCGATGTTGCGGTTGTTGTCAAAATAGGAAGACGTGTAGCGGTCGTGCAAACTGTGCGGGTCAAAACCGAAATAGGAATAGTGGGTGAAAAATAGCGGCCCTCCGGTACCAACTCCCACGTCGAGTTTAATCCCGTAGTAACTGTGGCCGTTGCCATAGTGGTCGCCATCATTCGCACCCGACCAGCCTCCCCGATAGTTGATGGCTGTTTGCGACTGCCCCGCCCAGCCGGAGTAATACATGTCCACTGGAACGCCATGCGTAGGCGATGACATCGCCAGTAGATATGCGATCATGACTTCATTGAACCCGATGAGCGGATGATGGATCTGATCGCCCCATTCTCGGGACCAGTGCCAATAAATAAAGTCACTCTTAGGATCGCTGCGGTACCAGTCCCACTCAACCGTCTCCCAAAGATGCGTGATGCGTTTATATAACTCCTGCTCGGCAGCGCTCGGTCCATGAAAATATTGGCGGGCGGCGAGCAGGCCTTCCATCAAGAAAGACGTCTCGACCAGATCGCCTCCGTTATCGAACGTGCCAAATACAGGCATCGTCTGGCCGGTGCCTCCGTTCATAAAATGTGACCATGCCCCGTGATAACGCTGTGCGTGTTCGAGAAATCCCACGATCTTCGTGAGGCGTTCAATTCCCTGCGCTCGCGTGATGAACCCGCGGTCCACGCCTACGATCAATGCGCCGATGCCCAAGCCACTGGCGCCAGTCGCGACAATGCGGTCATCGCCGGGAATGTTTTCATGGGTCATCCCCGAGGAAGGATCCGCGCCCTCCCAGTAGTAGCGGAAGCAGGCCTCCTGCAACATGGTGAGCAGTTCGTCGTCCGTCAATACGCGAGTTGAAGCGCTAGCCGCGCTCGACGCTGGGGATTCCTGATACTGGCGGTTCGACGCGACGACTTTATAGGAAGCCGTGAATCCTGCTTTTCCCACAAAATCTGTGTAGCGATCATTGCCTGGTATCTGAATCCCAATCGGCTCGTAATTCTTGGAGTCGAGCGAACGGTAAATGACATATCGTCCGAGCGCTGGATTGCGAATTGGGTCCCACCGCAGGTCCACATGGCGCTCGTAGCCAACCGCACGAACGTTTTGCGGCGCGGACATTGCACGGGGAGCGTTATCTGGATCGGCATCGATCCGGAACTCATCCACGATAAGCGTGTGCTGTTTGCCGTCGGTAGCGGCCTGGTGGAAGATCACATTCTGCAGATATTGCGGGCGAAACTCATAGATAGAAGCCGTGCGAAATTCACTCAGCGGGATACGCACTTGAACCCAGCGCGCGGGGGGGAGATCCCCGACGATCTTTCCCATAGCCAGCGGTTCCGTGAACGAAGCGGGAAACTCCGCTACTTGCAATCCCTCCCGCGAAGTAGAAAGCAAGATGGATGGCAAATCTGCGGCCGCAATTCCCTGCGGGGCGAAACACCAGAAATAGAGATTGCGCCCAGAGAATTCCGGATATCGATTGCGAAAATACATCACCCGAACCTCGGCTTCCCATCCCCCATCTTTTTCCGATCGCCATTGCAGACGGAGCGCATTCGGCGGAGTCCGGAACATTTTCGTTTCGACCGGGAGGTGCGAATTGGATTGCTCTATAAAACTGTGGCCGTTGGCGATTGCGGAGCTGTAGAAGTATGTGTCGGATGTAAGGCTGTTATCAAAGATTTCGTGGCGATAATATTCCGTGTCTGCCAAGGCGGCAGATGAACCCAACGACAGAAAGACGATGAGCAAAAATAGGCGCATTGTGGCTTTGTTTTGAAAGCTGACTCTCCGCAATTGCATGTTGTTGTCCTCTCTGTGTTGAGTCACTGAACGCAAGTCATTTTTCTACTGCACGATTGCCAATTCGACAGCTGCCCCATGTGCCGAATCCGGGCTCATCCACACGCTGACTTTGGCCGGTTCGACAGCAAACTCATTGCGATCATTCCAGATCGCGAAAGCCTCCGCGGGAAGATCGAATCCGACCGTCTTCGTTTCCCCAGGGGCGAGGGGAATCCGTTGAAAACCTTTCAAGGCTCGGACCGGCTGGGCCGTGCTGGTGCCCCGAAGGCCGATGTAAAGCTGCACCACCTCTTCTCCCGAGCGCGAACCAGTGTTCGTGATATCTGATTCAATCCTTATCATTTTTTTTGTCTTATCCCTCAGGCTGAGGTTCAACGCCGACGCACTCAGGCTTCGGTGGTTGGTTTTGGTGGGGCCGTATGCAAAGGTGGTATATGAGCGGCCATAGCCGAAGGGAAACTGAGGGCTGTTTTGCTCGTCAATGTATCGCGACAAATACCGTTCGTCCGCGTTGGCAGGGGCATGAGCAAGATCGGCATTGCCTGGGGGGCGGCCGGTGCTTAACGCGTTGTAGTAGAGCGGCTCCTGGCCAACGTTGCGCGGCCAGCTCACAACTAGCTTGCCACTGGGATTCAGGTCACCAAAAAGCGTGCGCACGAGTGCAGGGCCCGTAGCGATTCCAGGGAACCACGCGGCAATCACAGCGCCTACCTTCTCAAATGCTCCGGGAAGTGTTAAGGGCCGCCCGCTGAACAGAACGAGTACCACCGGTTTGCCGGTCTGAACAATCGCATCCAGAAGTTCTCGTTGTCGGCCGGGAAGGCCCAGGTGGGTCCGGGAAGCGGCCTCACCGCTCATGTCGGGATCCTCCCCGAGCGCAAGAATCACCAGGTCTGACTTCCGCGCACCAGCCACTGCCGCGGCAATCTCCTGATCTGTTCCGTCCAGAATTCCACTTCCGGCGAAGCGCAATACATGATCTGCTCCAACTTGTTGAGCGAGGGCATCGGCTAAGGAAATTCGGAGGCCCTTCGGCTCGTTAGGATCTGCTGGGGAGGGATTCTCGCCCAGGGGGCCGATCAAGGCCAGGGTGCCCACAGGTTGCGAGAGAGGAAGAACGGGTTTGCCACCCGCGCCCATGTCATTCTTGAGAAGCACGAGGGAGCTCTCGGCGGCTTTCGCGGCGACAGCCAGGGCTTCGGGATGATACAACGCGTTTCTCGCCGCTTCTTCATCCACGTACGGGTGCTCGAACAGTCCCAATGCAAATTTGACGCGTAGCACGTGCCGGACTGCCTCATCCACATCCGACTGCTTCACAACCCCAGATGCAACCAACTTTGCCAAATGATCATGATAGAGGCTGCTCGTCATGTCCATGTCCACTCCCGCCGCAAAGCCTTTGCGCGCGGCAGCTTCTTCGTCCATAGCAATGCCGTGCGCGACGAGTTCTCCCACCGCCGACCAATCACTTACAACCAGGCCGCGAAACCCCCATTCTTTACGCAGGACTTGTTTCAAGGTGAAAGAATTCGCTGACGCCGGCACTGCGTTGAGGGAATTAAAAGCGCTCATCAGAGATGCGACCCCGCCCTCGACGGCTGAATGAAAAGGCGGCAAATAGAACTCACGCAGGGTGTGTTCGGAAATCTCGGTCGTGTTGTAATCCCGCCCACCCTCGGCAGCTCCATAACCCACATAATGCTTCGCACATGCTGCGATGCTATCGGGCGCGTTCAGCCGCGAGCCCTGATAGCCCCTCACGTAGGCCGCCGCCATTGCTGCCCCCAGAAACGGATCCTCACCGGCGCCTTCTGCCATGCGGCCCCAGCGGGCATCGCGCGCGATGTCCACCATGGGCGAGAACGTCCACCGTATGCCGTCCGCGGAGGCCTCAATTGCCGCGGCACGTGAGACCTTCTCAACGATCCCCGGGTCCCAGGTCGAGGCCAACCCGAGAGGAATAGGAAATTCCGTTTTGAATCCATGAATGACATCCAAACCAAAAAGCAGCGGAATATGTAACCGCGACTTTTCCATCGCGATTCGCTGATATTCGTTAATCTCCCGCGGCTCGACAACGTTGAGAAAGGAACCAACTTCTCCCCGAGAGATCATCTCCTTGTAATCGCCGCGGCCGGTACCCGGTCCGGTCGGTTGGCCGGCGGAATATTGCACCAACTGACCAACTTTCTCGTCCAGAGTCATCGTTTGTAAAAGCGACTGGACTCGAGCCTCCAAACTGGGACTGTAGACCTCGCCAGCTCCATTGCCCTTCCCGGGAGCCGACGTTTGCGCGTGCAGGGAGCCTAGTAAAAGAACAACCCACGTTGCCATGAACCCCGATCGTCCTAGCACGAGTGCCATGCTTTCGTCCTCCTCAGGAAAAATGTATAACGATTAAGCTGATGAGCATACCGCACTTCGATCTTGAGGAAGTGCTGCAAGCATCCGGCCACCTCCCGAGTGAAACAACTAGTACCGCGCTGTAATGCTAAGGCTTCCGCCGATGCCTGCAGGAATGGTGATCGTTTCATCCGATACATCGAAATTGGTCCACGGCTCTCCGTTCAGGGTTACGGATTTCAGCACTGCATTGCCCGGAACGCGAAGACGCAATTTGGAAGTTGCTCCGATCGCTCGCGGCAATTGCACGTGTGCCTGGATTACGCCAGACCTCAGGTGTGAAACAACTGTGAAGCTAAGCCGTCCCCAGCGCGTGGGTACATTTGCTACCAAAATCTTTTTTCCATCCTCTAGCCACTTCCGCGGAACTCCCTTACCCAGCCAAACCGTCTGCGACCGCGAATCTTCAAAAACGAGCAGCCACTTCGTCATGAGCGCGACTACCAGTTGTGCTGGCGTGCAAAAAGGCGCAGCTCCATCGCCCGGAACGATGCTGCGGGCCTCAGGTGCAGACCACGATCCACGCGTGTATTGGTGCGCCATGTCCGAATATGTCAGCAGCAGAGCTTCGCGAATCATGTCGTACTGAATGAGGCCGTAGCCATGACCGTAAGAGAGAAAACCCGCTAGAATGCCGGTTTTCAATCCATACGCTGTGGGCATCCCCAAGATCACGTCATGATGATGAGAACGATAATCGACGATCATCTTTACTTGAGCTGCCGTCAGATTTCCTGAATACATCATCTCCATATAGGCTCGGTACGAGCGGAATTGCGGGTCTGATTTGGAATTGAGCACGACCACGTGAAATGGCTTCCTCACCCCCGCAATCGCGGGCAGTATGTTTTCGCCATCTACTTTGAGAATTGAGCGCGAAATGGATGTCTGAACATCATCCAGCAGTTCTTTAGACTCGCGCTGCAGCTTTTTCCCCCATGCGGTGAGCTCGCCATCGTTTCGTTTCTCACCGAGTTTCTGCCACACCCTGCCGATCTCCCCGATACCGCGAGCTGCCTCAGTGCTGTTTGAGAAATACGGCTGCATGTAGAGCGATGGGTCAGGATCGAGGGACGCGTCCGCTTCGCTCCATCCCGCGATCATTCCGTAAGCGGGATCGGTTGGGGGAAGGCCCTTCGCTTTGGTGCGAAGGTCAAGCAGCAAGCTCGTGATGCCGTCGATGCGACGACGGTTCCTGATAAGAACACTCGGATCTCCGCCATAATTCACGTACTCCGCGGCAACCGTAAGCATTCGCCCGTACTGTCCGGTTTCTGGCCCACGATAGAGAAGGGATCCGTCGTCTCGGACGAATTTCCCAAAGTAGTTATCAACGTATCGCCCGGCAAGGTCGATCAGCCCCCATTCGAGCATCGCGGTGGTATCCACGGTAAAAGTGTCGGGAAAGCCGTCGTGTTCGCTTCCGGCGTAGTCTTTGTCAACCGCTCCATACTTCGGAAAATCACCCACTCTGGTCATCATCTCCTTGATCAATGCGAAGCGAGACATGTTCAGGAGGCGCTGATCCGGCACATCGATCTTCATTGCCTGACCCAGCATTTGGTTCCAGCCGGAATGCAGTTGCAGGATGTCGGCGTAGAAGAGTTTTGGATCGTAGTGCGTTCGGGGAGGAAACGGATGATAGGAGTCGACGTAGCGGGTCCACTTCAGTAGATGGTCTTCAATCCTCGAAATTCGATACCACACAGGTTGAACGCGATTGTTGCCATTCGAAACGCGAAGTGGCGCGAACGCGATCATCTCGCTCCAGTTGCCCTCCGACTCGGGATAAACAAAACGCAAAATCGGAAGGTACCCACCGATAAGTCCGTCTCTCACCTCGCCCCTCTCGCGGATTGTGACAATCGGCGGGTCATACGGCGCGGGATCGAAGTTCGCAGTGCGGCCGCCGTATCCGAAACCAATCTTGTCAAAATTCCCATGATTTCCCAGGAAAGTGTAGGTGCCCATGTTACGAATGGGCGGAAATGCCGCGGCGATGTCGTCATATTCCGGATCTCCGGGTTTCGCAAGCACCTCGCCACCCAGCAAATCCGTCGGACTATTCAGGATCTCGTTCATCGTATGGCCAAAGTAGAGCCTTGCAGGATCTGCCGACGTGGCCTCGGAGGTTTTCGGTAGGGCAAGCTTTACTCCACGACTGTCGGCGAAGATCAAGCGCCCATTTTGTTCCGCGAAATCTTCAAGAACTGCGCATTGGACAGATCCCCTTGCCGTGCCCTTAACAATTTCCATCAGCGTCCAGTTGCCGAGATGCTCACCGACTTGAAGGCTCGCGGATTTGCCACCAAGTACGAGAACAACCGAAGATTCATCTATGAAGCGGGCAACCCTAGGCATGGATTCAGCCTTGACCGAAGCTACTGCCAACAACAGCATCAGGGCAACGAAGGTTCTCACCCGAACCTGGCTCCAGCCATTCTTGTTCATCCGCCCTCCAATTGGGAGACCTAGTATCGCACTGGCTGATGGAAACAACCGCATCTCAGTTTGAACGGGCGTGGAGACGTATCTTTCTTGCGCTTAGAATTGGAACCCTCAGTACGTGAGTCCAACTTTTTTCCGAATTTTGCGAGAAGTAAGAATCTACAATGAGGTGATTTCCGAGAGGAAGAGGAAGACGAAGACTATGAAATGTCCGACCCGCCGACAATTCATGCAGACCGCAACGGCAACATTGGCCGGTGCCGCGATCCTCACCCGACGCTCACAGTCATCGGTGATTGATGCAACCGCAACGCCGCTCCAAGAATTCGGATACCGGCAAGTTGAACTGCACAGTGAGCCCCATGAAAAGCAATTGCAGAACTCGATTTCCGTGCTGATGGGGTTAAACGAAGACAGCCTGCTGAAACCCATGCGCCAAATGGGCGGCCAACCAGCGCCTGGCGAGGAACTCGGCGGTTGGTACAACTACGACCCCAATTACGATTGGCATACCTTCGACGCGGGATTTGCCCCAGGTGCAACTTTCGGACAATGGGTTTCAGCTCTGGCTCGCGCTTATGCCATCGTCGGGTCCGCGGAGATTCGGGAGAAGGTGCTACGGCTAAACCGTCTGTATGCCAAGTCGATTTCGAG
>Ga0157372_10003363_pt1 | contig 17260 bp, 10 predicted proteins | sample C55metaG_FD_115307 | JGI IMG/M metagenome (GOLD analysis project Ga0157372, IMG submission 115307) | Corn rhizosphere microbial communities from Kellogg Biological Station, Michigan, USA - C5-5 metaG | ecosystem: Host-associated > Plants > Roots > Rhizosphere > Soil | place: USA: Michigan... | reverse complement strand
ATCCCTTACGCAGCGGAAACCTGTGTGTTCCAAACCCTTGTCAGGACTACTTTTCATGCGACGAGCTATACGGTAGCCACTACAGTAGGTATCATTGCACAAGAAACTTTCTCCCCGCAAACTTCTTTTAGGCGTATAGGATCCTGCGGATCAAAACTTTTTTGAGGCCCTGAAGGATCCATAGCAACCGCATTTTTAAGTAATTGATAATAATCGGCATTATACCAATCGCTACACCATTCCCGAACATTTCCGGCCATACCGTATAACCCATAACCATTGGCCGCAAATGATTTTACCGGAGCTAATTTCGTGTAACCATCCCTGTTATCATTGTAATAAGGAAATTTTCCACCCCACGAATTTGCTTTAGCCTTGCCATCATTAACCGATTCATTTCCCCAGGGATAAATTTCATTTTTCAATCCGCCCCTTGCCGCATATTCCCATTCTGCTTCTGTAGGCAAGCGCTTTCCTGCCCATTTACAATACGCCATTGCATCATACCAACTCACCTGCACTACGGGATAATTTTCTTTGCCCGTAATATTGCTTTGCGGCCCTTCCGGATGGCGCCAGTCAGCGCCTTTTACCCACCGCCACCACTGGCTGTAATCATGCAAATCTACCGGCCCTGTTGTTTGATGGAAAACCAATGATGCCGCCACCAACAAGCTGTCGGGCGGCTTTGGAGTGCCGGGAGGAAGCGTTTGTTTCATTTCTTCCCAATCAGGTTTTTTTTCTGCGGTGGTAATATAATGAGTAGCTTCCACAAACTTTGCGAATTCGCCATTGGTTACTTCATGAGTATCAATATAAAATCCATTTACTTTTACTTCATGCTTTGGATATTCATCCTGGCTTGCCTGCGAATTATCTCCACCCATCATAAAAGCGCCGCCTTTGATAAATACCATTCCTTTTACGGAAATATCACCGTTGAATTGCAATGATGAATCCGCCGAAGCAGCGCTAAACCTGGCAGGCACCATCATGCAGGAGGTTGCAGAATCCTCTTTGGATTGTACAACTTCCGGTTTCTTTTGTTGGCTACCGCATGAAAACAACAGTAAAGCAATAAATAACCCCAAATCCTGTTTTTTAAATTTGCTGAATATCATTTTCGATTTCACTTTTTATTTGATTGTTTTTTCAAATCATTCAATAGATAATTTATCTGCCTGCTTACCCAACGGTTATGCTTATACGAAACTGCCGATTTGAGTTATCAATAACGAATCTTTATATGAATACAAATTTAGCCTGATTCCCCTTGTCTAACGAAACATTAATAAACCCATTCGATGGATACAAAATCGTTGCTTTGTTTTTATACATCATCTTTACCCGCTTTACATCATCAGGAATTTTTATTTTGAAATGGTTTGTTACTGTTGCCGATAGCTGCACTGATTGAACCTGTTTATTTTTCCACTGCAGATTGAGTACGCCACCGCCCCTTACGCATAAACCTTCGAAGCTGCCATCCGGCCACTGATCAGGAAGCGCAGGCAACAAATCTATATATCCTTCTTCACTCTGCACAAGCATTTCAGCAATTCCGGCTGCGCCACCAAAGTTGCCATCAATCTGAAACGGCGGGTGAGCATCAAATAAATTAGGATACGTGCCACCACCGTTTACCATATTAAATCCTTTTTGTGCGGTTGGCCGCAGCAAATCTTTTATTAAACTGAAAGCATGGTTGCCATCTTTTACCCGCGCCCATAAATTAATTTTCCAGGCCAATGACCAGCCGGTGCTGATATCGCCACGCCTTATCAACAAAGCCTTTGCTGCTTCAGCTATTTCAGGTGTTTCATTTACCGTTATCTCATTGCCGGGATACAATCCCCAGAGCGGCGACAGATGGCGGTGTTGCGGCTCTACTTCTTCATAAGATTTTAGCCATTCCATGAGCCGGCCGTTTTTATCAATTTGATTGGGAGGCAATTGCTTTCTTGCATTCGTTAGTTGTTGACTAAGTGCAGCATCTTTCTTCAAAATTGTTGCAGCATCAATAACGTGTGAAAATAATTCCCTGATAATTTGATTATCTATCGTAGGCCCCGCACACACATGTGCTACCTTTCCATTCGGCAATTTAAATGCATTCTCCGGTGAATTGGAAGGCGCTGTAACAAGCCATCCGTTATTTGGATCTTTTATCAACGTACTAAGATAAAACTCTGCAGAGCCTTTGATAATGGGATAAATTTTTTTCAAATAATCTTCATCAAGCGTAAATAAATAATGCTGCCAAAGCACTTCGCACAACCATCCGGAGCCAGAATTGGTAGCGCCCCAGGAAGCGTCTTCTCCGGGAGAGGTATAACCCCACACATTGGTAATAACATGCGCCACCCACCCCTTGCCACCATAATAAATCCTGGCAGTTTTCTCTCCTGGTTTTACCAGTCCTTTTACCAAGGTATAAAAAGGTTCATTCAACATAGGAAGGTTGGTTACATTGAGCGGCCAGTGATTCATCTGAATATTTATATCGAGATGATAATCTCCATTCCAGGGTGTTTGTATGGTGTTGGCCCACAATCCCTGCAAATTGGGTGGCAACAAACCTGGCCTGGTACTGCTGATGAGCAAATAACGGCCATATTGAAAATACAATACCGGCAATCCATTATCAGCAGGGTTTTTGGCAAACGCTTCCAACCTTTCATCTGTTGGTAATAATGCCTGCTCCAGGTTTTTATTTTCCAAAGAAAGCGAAGCGCGATGAAAAAGGCTTTGATATTTTTTTATGTGTTTCGATTTTTCTGCCTGGTAATTTTTGTTGAAAGCCGTATTAAGCAAAGCCAGTGATTGTTGCCTGAAAGGAACCTTGCGAAAATCAGTAGAAGAAGAAATATAAATAATAACCGAATTGGCATTTGCCACTTTCAATGTACTATCAGACTCTATTAATTTTCCACCCTCTTTTTTTATTTTCACACGAGTAAGATAACTCATGCCTTTTCCATCAGTTCCGTTATTCAATTGGCCTTCCATTTGTAGTTGGCCGTTTTGAACTGTAGTCCGATACTTTTGGGGCCGGTCAAGTGATAGCGTAAAATTAATTTTCTTCTTTTGGTCTGAAGTAAGGCGAACGATAATTACATCATCTGAAAAACTGGTAAAATATTCGCGATGATAAGTAACGCCGTTTAAAAGAAAACTGCATCTTGATATAGCAGAATCCAACGACAATTCCCTGATATAATTTTCAGGATTTATTGGTCCTTTGCCTGTTCCATAGTTGTATTTCAAATGAAGGTTTCCCAGTACTTCATAACTTCCATAAGGCACATTAGCGCCACTGCCATGCCCGGAACCTGCGCCCTTACAAATAAATACTTTGTTTACCAATGCTTCGGCTTCGGCATTTTTTCCTTCAAATATCAACTTCCGGATTTCGGGCAGATATTTTACGGCTCCTTCTTTATCCGCATCCTGCGGCCCTCCGGACCACAGGGTAATATCATTCAATACAATATTTTCATTGAGTACGCCACCATCAGGCATAGCGCCCAGTCTGCCATTTCCAAGAGGTACGCATTCTTCCCATGTTGTTGCAGGATTATTATACCATAGCCTGAGATTTTGCTGTGCCTTTGCAGCAAACAAACCTGTCTGTCCGGCAGGCAGGCAAATAACCGTAAATGTTATTCCGAAGAAAAGATGTTTCATTGAAAAAGGTTTATGGGTTTGAAGATGGGTTATTCATTGTCAAATCAAATTCATTAACAGGTGTATATTTCACTTCTCTCATATCGCGTAGCAATATCTTCTTTTGAAAATTTTCACCATCAAATCGATTTTGTTGAATCTCCGTACCATTACAGTGCTCAATGTTAAACATTGGTTTATTATCAAAAGGAAAACCAGCCATTTTTTTTTGAATGATTTGATTTTCTGAAAAGATAAGCCCTTTTACATCCCGTGCAGAAAGCACAGGTGCGTCAAAAATTTGAAATTCATTTCCCCTGATACTAATATTTGAATGAACATACCTGGCTTTTTCAAAATTATTCGTTTCAGGTTTTATGAAGATTACATAATCATCAGGTGCAGAATTGTAACCGCAATCAATAAATTTATTATTCCGAATAATTACATTTTTTACCGGCCCTGATTCAAACCAGGAATTACAATCATCAGCAATCAAAATAGCATGCATGCCTGTCCGGAAAAATGTATTTCCTTCTATGAGTACGTTTCTTCTGGTGGTTATCAATAATCCGCGCGTATTGGTGTGTTCAAAGCGATTATTTCTGATAATGGCAGCAGGCGTTTTGGTTATATTTTCGATGCAATCACCTTGCATCCATTCTTTTGGTACCACTCTGTCTAATTCTAATTCTATTTCTTTTTTTGAAATCATTTTTGAAGATTTAACCACCGCTGCTCCAAACGGCAGGAGCGTTTTATGATTTACAAATTCAATAGAATCGTTTGTGTCAAAAGCATTGAATCCCCAGGTCTGATGATGCATGAAACTCACAGTGATTTTGTTGGAATCAGCCTTCATTATGCGCAATGCTGTTCCATGTATATTGACAGGGTCATCATGAGAGCCGGACGTAAAACAATTTTCAATCCTTACTAAACCATAGCAACCGGAGAAGTGAAAACAATCTGCAAAGGCAGCAATCACTCTTCCCGAACCCGGGCGTGGCGCAACACTTACCCTGTTGATAAAAATATTTTCTGAAAACTGGCTTACGATTCCCAACCCGTGTATGTAATAAAATTTCAGGTTTTCAAAAATTACGTTGTGTGAGCGATTATTGAAAACGCCTACTTCATCCCGGTAAGGATCGCGAATGGTTAAGATGTCTCCCACATTCAATTTACTACCGGTGAAATTTCCGGAAAATTTTACTTTAAGCAGCGCTGTCTCACTAACATTGCTTTCAGCAAAGGGCTTCCATGATTCGTAATACATCGTTTCCTGTTTGGGTACATATCGTATTACATGTTCGTGATTTGTTTTCCAACCTTCACCATACCATATCAGTTTGTGGCGATTATTTTGTTTCTCAATGGCATACCACGAATCCCGATTGATATCCGCAACAACCAGCGAATCCGATTTTGAAACAATTTTCATCTCCGACATAGTTGGCCTTTGAAAGTCGAACATTAAATCTTTTACTTTAAAATTATCACAATGGTCTATGGCCATCAGCATCATTTTTCCATGATATACCAGCAATGTATTATTCCCCTCCAGCGTGATATTGGATTTGTTTTCGAAAAGCATCCCGATTGTTTTCACCTTCGATAAACTGTCGTCTTCTGTAGCATTGGAAATAAAATATTCCCTGCGTTCGGCTCCTTCCGGCCAAAGGTCTATCCTGCCTCCGGGAAACCGAATGATGCAGCTATCAGCGACAGCGGCATCTTTAATGGCGCGGGCAACATTTGCGGATGCGTTATGGTATGAATTGGAAATAACGCCATAATCTGAAAGATTAATAATTTTTTGGGCGTGGATAGCATTATTTATTCCGACAGAAAAGATAATAAGATGGAGATACTTTATCATGATGGAATTTGAAAAATATTAATAAACCATTTTTATAAGAAATTGCCTCTATTTTTATAGAGGCAATTCTGCTAAAAGGCTAATTGTTTTTATTATATAAGGAACTCATCAGTATCCTGGATTTTGAATTAACAAAGGAGCATTACGATCAATTTCTGTTTGAGGGATAGGCCAGAATTCATACTTGTCTTCATATTTTGTTTTAATAGTTGGCGCCAAGGGATTTGGTACAAACCCATTTAATTTTTGTGTGGCAATTCCCCACCTTCTCAAATCAAAATAACGCAACCCTTCCATTGCAAATTCCACTCTTCTTTCATGCCTTATTTTTTCACGCATTTGGTCCTGGGATAGACCTGCAGGAAGAGGAGGCATATTAACTCCTGGCCTCGCACGCACTTCATCTACTTGCTGATAAACACTTGCATCAGGGCCAGATGCTTCATTTTGTGCTTCCGCGTACATTAGTTTTACATCTGCAAAACGAAGCAATACAAAATCGTTGTCGTCCAAAGCACCATAATCAGGATTAACTAATCCCGGAGTAAGCCATTTTTTTACGGCATAGTAGCCATCAATCCAGCTATCTTTCCCGGGAGTTGCTACTGCGAGGTCTCCTGTAAAAGGCCAGCCCTGGTCTTTTGTATCGCCGGCAAAGAAAAACGTCATGGTTTTTCTTGGATCGCCTGGTTCGTATTCATTAATCAAATCCTGCGTACCAAGTTCTCCTTTCCATCTTTGCATGTGAACTGCAAGAGCTACATCCTTGTGTTGAATATTTGGAAGTTGATATTTCACAGAGAACATAATTTCCTTACTGGAATTTTGATCCGGTTTGTAAAAGTTAGAAAGATAATTGGGGTTCAAAGAATATTTATTATCGTCAATAATCTGTTTGGCAAGAGCGGCGGCTTCCGGGTATTTTTTCTCAAAAAGCAACACCCTTACTTTATAACCCTGAGCTGTTCCTTTTACCACATGCCCTGAGCTATACGCATCATTGGGCAATGCAGCAATTGCTGAATCCAAATCCGATTCAATAAATTTAAGTACATCTGCCCTGTCGGACTTAGCCATTCCTTTTTTAAAATCAGCAGCAAAGGGATCACCTTTTACAATCGGCACATTGCCATACAATTGAGCCAACCAGAAGTAGTTAAAGGCTCTTAGAAAATAAGCTTCACCTTTGTAGGCGGACAATTTATCTCCCGTCAGGACTTTGCCAACATTTGCCAGAAAGGAATTGATAGCAGCAATTGCCTGGTAATTATTTGCATAATAAGCGTAAACAAAGTCTCCCGATGTAGCTGTAATACCGGATGAAAGTGCACTGGTACCACCTCCGTAATTATATTGGCCATAAGAATCATCGCTAAAATTATCCCATGCCATAATTGTATATTGAGAGGTTGCATACCCTGTATTATTACCTGAGTACAAATAATTATACAATCCTGTGAGGGCAAGGTCGGCATCAGCTTCAGTTTTCCAAAAAACCGTTGTAGATAATTGATCCGGCGGAGTAAGGTCTAACAAATCCTTTTTGCAGGAAACAAATAAAAGAGATGCTGCGAATACACAAAGAAATATAAGTTTTCGATAATTTTTCATATCTGATTAATTTAAAATGAGTTATTAAAATTGAACTGTTCCACCAAAAGTGAAAGTCCGTATTTGTGGATAGGTTACATATCTTCCATCACCCGTTCTTTCAGGATCGAGACCCGGATATTTACTTGCTGTAAATACATTATCCGCTGCAAAATAAAATCTTAACGATTTCATTCCAGCCTTACTGATAATATTTACTGGAAGGGTATAACCAAGTTGAATGCTTTTCAAACGCATGAACGATGCATCTTTTAGAAAATAGGTAGAATTATAATTTTGCACGGGGGGATATCCATCTGCTAAATATATTTTGGGCATTGTGTTGCTGTGGTTAGTTGGTGTCCACCTGTTTCGCCAATCGGTAGTTGGAACGGAACCTTGTCTGAATGGTTCAATACCCCAGCCATTTACGTAAATTTTTTGACCCTGTGAACCATACAATTGAGCGCTAAAATCAAAGTTTTTAAAATTAAGCCCAAGGCTAACGTCATACTGGAAGGAAGGATATTTTCCACCCACGTAGGTACGGTCTTTATCATCTATTACTCCATCACCATTTACATCTTTTATTTTCAGATCGCCTGGCGTAGGAGTTACAGGTTGTTTTGGCGATTTATCAATCTCAGCCTGATCCTGGAAAATGCCATCAAATACATACATATAATATGCATCCAATGGATGGCCCTCCTGGCGAATAGTAGTTCCTCCAATTTCAGTTTTGCCATACTTTTCCAATGTATTTTTATAGGTTTGAAAGCTAGCGCCAATATTATAAGACAAATTCTTATTGATATTGTTCCTGTATTGTGCGGATAATTCTAACCCTTTATTTCTCACTGCACCATTATTAATAGTAGGAGCATTTAGACCCAACCAAAGGGGCACCTGCGAAATGCGAAGAATGTCAAAAGTGTACTTATTAAACCAATCAGCGGTAAAAGAGAGCGTGTTTTGGAACGCAGTAATATCCACCCCAAAATCCAACACCCTGGTGGTTTCCCAGGTTAGAGTGGGATCAACCAACGTGCTCGCGGAATAACCCGGTTCTACGGTACCACCAAATGCATAAATCCGGCTATCCAAAGTTGACTGATATGGATAGGTGCCAATATTCTGGTTACCCAATTGCCCCCATGACCCACGAATCTTCAGGTCGTTTATCCATGAAACATCTTTTAAGAAATTCTCTTTTGAAATACGCCAACCGCCGGAAAAAGAATAGAACAGCCCCCATCTTGTATCCTTGGGCAAACGGGAAGTGCCATCGTACCGAACACTGCTTCCAAACAAATACTTATCCTGAAAATCATAATTCACACTACCATACAAAGAACGTATAGCCCACTCGGATGATGTACCGCTGTTTGTCATTCCGTCAGAAGGTCCAGCGTTTAGTTCTCTCAAAAGATTGGTTGTAAACTGGTTTCTTCCTGCATTAAGATTACTTGCCTTGTTGTCTTCCTGTTGAAAGCCTCCAAAGGCAGATACATTATGTTCGCCAAATGATCTCTTAAAATTTAGCTGACTATAATAAACTGTATAAATACCATCGCTTCTGCCAACCTGTAATCCTGGTGTCCCAACATCCAGCAACCCGGCAGAACTCATGTCGCTATAATAATACAATGGTACTACTGGTCTGAAATCGTTGAACTTGTTGGCATCGAAATTTGCACCCGCTCTTGTTTCCCATGTCAATCCTTTTAATATTTCAACATTCGCAAAAAGATTGCCCTGAAGATAATAATCATCCGTTCTGGTTATTACATTATTGCCTACAATAGCAACTGTATTCTTATTGCCTTGTTCATTAGGATAAGCTCTTTTTATCCATCTGCCATCGGGAGCTAGTGGCGGATAGAGCGGTGATTGAGCCAGGGTAGATAAAAACATATCGCCTGCTCCTTGCGGAGGATTCAGCTTTTTGCTATAACGCATCTGTAAATTAGTACCAATAGTAACTCTCTTATTTACTTTTGTAGATAATCCAAGGTCCAGCGTATATTTTTTATAATTAAACCCAATCATTGTACCAGGCTGATTAGTTATTCCAATACCCAGGTTATAGCTAGTATTATCCTTACCACCACTTAGGCTCAGGTAATGGTTTTGAATGTAAGCAGTCTTAAAAAGATCATTCAGCCACTTATGATTTGGATATTTTACCCGGTCAGTCGCGTTTGCATACAAATCAATTTGTGCCTGAGTGTATAGTGGCTGGCGACCTGAATTTGTATAAGCTTCATTAGATAATTGCATATACTCTGCAGAATTACTGATAACATCAGGCAAACTTGTAGGATTAGAAATGCCAACATTGTAGTTATATTGTAGGAGCGGCGGCCCGCTTCTTCCTTTTTTTGTTTTAATTACTATTACTCCATTAGCGCCTCTTGAACCATAAATAGCTGCAGAAGCTGCGTCTTTTAATAAACTAATAGACTCAATATCATTAGGATTCAACACTGTCAGGCTTCCTGGCAGGCCATCAACAATGACCAGGGGATCATTGCCTGCTCCGCTAAATGTGGAAGTACCACGTATCCTGAGGTTTACTCCTTCATTGCCTGGCTCACCGGAACCCTGTATCACCTGCAATCCTGGTAGTTGCCCCTGGAGTAAAGCTGCAGGGTTGGTGGCAACGCGTTTGTTTAACTCTTCACCGGAAACAGTCGCTACTGCACTGATTAATCTATGCCTGCTTTGAGTACTGTAACCTACAATGACTACATCCGATAACTGTCCAAAGTTTTCCACCAATACCACATCTATACTTGTACGCTTATTTACCTTGATAGTTTGGGATGCATATCCCACGAAACTAAAAGTAAGGCTTCCATCTTCATCCACAGATATGGTATATTCTCCTTTATCATTAGATGCGGTTCCTGTTCCCGCGCCCGTTGTAATGCTCACATTGGGCAACGGGTTTCCTTTATCATCCGAAACCACTCCCTTTACGACTATTTTATCTGCATAATACGCATTGGAATATTTGATACCCACCAGGTTGTTCTCCATAACACTATAAACCAAATCAGTATTGGCCAGCATTTGTTTCAGCAAATCCGTTACGGAAATATCTTTTGCTTTTATGGTAACCTTTACCTTATCAGATAACACATCATTGCTGAATACAAAACGGTAGCTGCTTTTTCGCTCTACCATCTTCAGGGCTTTGGATAAGTTGGTGTGGTTAAAATCCACGCTAACTCTTTCCTGCGAATAGGTTTTGGCTGATACCTGCAAGGCCGTAATTAAAATAAGTACCGTTGTGAGTTTCATAATCAGGAGCGTTTTTAGCCATCTTTTTCTCAGATGGTGGCTAATAATCAGAGCAGTTTTTTTCATACTTTTGTTTGCTTTTTTTTAATGTTAGAAATATGTGCAGGCAATTTTATTACCTGTTATGTTTTTTTAACTCAAGGGGGAAACCGGCCGCAATCCGTTTCTCCCTTTTTATTTTGAAATGGTTACTTCGTCCCCATTTATCGAATAATTAAAATGATAAGCATACTGCAATGCTTTCAGAACCTCTTCAATATTTTCCTTTTCAAATGTTGCTGTAAACTTGTAATTGCTTACTTCTGCATCCTCAAAATTTATTTTTACATCATACCATCTTTCCAATTTTTCTTTCATGTCCGCAAAACTTTCATTTACTATTTCTAATTTGTTTTGCGCCCATGCCGTTTCTATTACCACATTGTCCTTTGCACTATATGAAACGGGGGATAGAGAAATAGTTTCGGACGAAGAATCCTGCTTGCTTTCATTCAATGAAATATTATTTTCTGCATAATTAATTACAGCTTTCTGGTTTGGTTTTAAAACAACTTTATCAGCATTATTTTTCAGATTTATTTCCACTCTTCCTCTTAACAGTGAGGTTTCGCTTAATTTATCTCCCGGATAAGCTTTTACATTAAACAAAGTGCCCAATACTTTTACTTCGTAGCTGTTTGTGTGCACTATAAAAGGAAGCGATGCATTGTGGGTAACATCAAATAAAGCCTCGCCGCTTAAATAAACATTACGATTGCTCTTTCCAAAATCTTTGTCAACCCGGAGTGTAGAGCCTGAATTCAAATGAAGCGTGCTATTATCCGGAAGTGTGATTATTTTTTTCTCGCCGTTGTGCGTAGAGAAAACAATCTCGCTGTTTGAATTATTATTTGCAGCAATTTGATTTACTCCATTTCTTTCGTTGTTAACATTGCTTCTGTTAATATTTAGAACAAAAAAAGCGATAATCACAGCAGCTACTGAAGCTGCGGCCAGCATAATTCTCTTAACCGGAAATCTTTTTTTGTGTATCGGAATTATCTTGGCCTTTTGTTCTTCTTTATTTGCATACTCCTGTTTCAACATCACATGCAACCCCAGCACTATTTGCTTTGCTTCTTCAATTTTTTCTTTTTCAGAAGGATGTGAATTGATATACTCTTCCCAATACTTCATATCGGCTTCATTGCTTTGAAAACAATAATTGCAAAACGAATCATTGATAACAAGTTCTTCTACCTGTAGCGGTTGCTGCATAAGTGGCATTTCTTATATAGACGGAACTGTTAAAGAAATTTACCAACTTTTTATGAAAATTTTTTTTTCAGAGCTGAAAATGAAAATATAAATCGAGGTTATTTGTTGGTTTGCTATAATAAATACGAATTTATCTATTTTGCAATATTAATGACGCTTATTACCAATGGAACCAGTGAAATCAATGCAGCAAACTGAACCCCCGTCTCCTTTTGAGATAATTCAAAGCGTAGGATTTTTATGCCTTCAAAAAGGTTATTGTAAACCGTTCTTTTGCTCAGTCCGGTCTTTTCGGCGATTTGTTCCGTTGTAAGCCCTTCGTAAAATTTCAGGTAAATTACTTTCCGGCAACGGTGAGGAAGTTTTTTGTAAGCGCTCCTTATGCGGTTAATCAATTCAGTATTGGAATGCAATTGCTCCAATATTTCCTGAACAGTTGGCTCAGCATGTTCTTCAGCATAACGCTCCGAATCAACAAAAGAATTCTTTGCTGCACTCCTGTGATGGTCAATTAATTTTCTTCTGAAAGCTGTAGATAAATAGGCCTGCGGGTTATTAACGGTTTGGAAGTCAATATTTTTTTCGAGAATATCCAAAAAAAACTGGTTGATAATATCATGTAGTTCTTCCATGCAATAGCCCATCTTCAAGCCTATGTTTATAAACTGAGGCCTGAGTGAGTTATAACAATTTTCAACGTCGCTGTATGTATTTTCAATTACCATTATTGACAAAAATTGAAGAGAAAAGTAAACGGGAATAGCCAATTATGTCATACAATATAATTCCGCAAAATTAACCATTCAAGCGGCATTTAAATATAATTTGATTTGTTTTTTAAATCGCTTATTTCTTTCCGGAAACTTTATCCAGGTACAATCCCATTTCAGCAATCGTAGGATTCAATCTTGATGAAATAATTTTCAATCGAACTTTACCGGTTGTAACCGGATCGAATTGTAATAATCTTTTGTAACCCACGGTGGTTCCTTCCGCAGCTTTTTTCCATTCATTTCCATTCCAATAATCCAATTCAAATTTTTCTATTCTTTGCCCAACGGTAATATTTTCCTGCAACATCAACACATTGAAAATTGATTTGTTTTCTAATTTCAATTCAATCACAGCCGATGTATCCTTTCCTTTGGTAGTCCAATAAGTAAAATAAGAATCATCGATAATTGCCTGTTTACTGATACCATTTGAAGAAGTAATTTTAGCGCCTTTGGCAAGATTGTTCTTGAAAATTTTGTTACGTAACCCTGTCCATTCTTTCAGGCTTCCTATATCTGCTTCATTTATCAATCCTTCTTTATCCGGTGGAATGTTTATGAGTAAAACGCTGTTTCTTCCAACTGAATGAAAATAAATGTCCAATAATTTTTCAGGTGATTTTACTTTATCATTTTCTTCCTGATGATAAAACCATCCCGGTCTTATCGACACATCTGTTTCGGCAGGATACCAAACCAATCCTTTCGCATGAATAATTTTATCGCGGCTTCCAAGATCATCGCCTCTCATATCGCCCTGTGGTTTGAACGCAACTCCCTGCTGAGAGTTGGACGCAATAGCAGACTGGTCCAAATTGTCAGCCGGTACTACGCTCCATTCTGTTTCACGCCCATAGCCGGTTTCAGTGCCTACCCATCTTACATCCGGCCCCATGATGGCGATAACGGCAGTGGGCTGCAGTTTCCTGATTAGCTTATACCAGCGGCCAAAATCATACTCTTGTTTTTTACCATTCGGACCTTCACCATTAGCGCCGTCAAACCAAACTTCGTCTATGCGCCCATAGTTGGTCAGCAATTCTGTAAGTTGATTTACAAAATAATCATTGTAGGCTTCTCCGGAGCCATACAATGGTGAATTTCTATCCCAGGGGGAAAGATAAATTCCAAAACCCATATTTTGTTTCCTGCAGGCATTGGCAACTTCTCTTACCACATCGCCCTTACCGTTTTTCCAGGGACTGCTTTTTACGGAGTGTTCTGTATATTTTGAAGGCCACAAACAAAACCCATCATGATGTTTTGCGGTTAAGATTATCTGTTTGAAACCCGCGTCTTTAGCCACTTTCACCCATTGGTTGGCATCAAGGTGAGTGGGATTAAAAATTTTAGGATCTTCTTTTCCGGTTCCCCATTCGCGGTTGGTAAAAGTATTTATGCCAAAATGGAAGAATGCGGTAAGTTCTAATTTCTGCCAGCGTAACTGGCGCGGAGACGGAACGATATTCGCAGCTATGTGAATAACTTCCTCAGCCGAAGTTCCCGGTGGAATGATAGTAAAGTTTTTTTTCTGGGCATCTGCAAAAACAACCGTGAACAACGAGAAGATCAAAAATATTTTTTTCATCTGAATAAAAGATTGATTTTTTTCTTAAAGTTCATTCAAAAGCATTTTCACAATAATACTTATTTTTTTTTCTGTAAATGACAAGAATGATAACAAGCGATTTGCTGTGATCTTCTTCAAATACTTAGTCCTTATCCAATACTTTCATTCTGAAAGAACTCACTTCAGCAGTGCGGTGTTCCTTTTTCATTATGTCTTCGATTTGCCGTATCACTCCCGGATGTTGCGCTGCAATGTCATGCTGTTCCTTAATATCGCTGTCCAGATCAAATAATTTTAATTGCATATTCCCTTTGAGCACATCGAGGCGGATGGCCTTCCATTTTCCCAATCGTACTGCCTGCTGGCCGCCATATTGAGGAAACTCCCAATAAAGAAATGCATGTTTTTGCTGTTCGCTTTGTCCTAATAATGTGGGTAAAAAATTAATCCCGTCAATGCCTGCAGGGCTTTCAATATTTGTGATTTTACATAACGTCGGCAATACATCCCATGCTGCACAAATCAGGTCGCTTTTTGTTCCTGGATTTATTTTTCCGGGCCATGAGACAATAAACGGTTCCCTGATACCGCCTTCATATAAAAAACCTTTACCCCATCCCAATTCATTTTTAAAAGGCCGGTTGCTATTGAAAAATTCACAATCTGCGCCGCCTTCGTTGGACGCTCCATTGTCGCTCGAAACAATAATGATGGAATTTTCGTATACGCCTGCCTGTTTTAATTTGGCAACAATCTGGCCTACATGTTCATCAAAAAGCGAAACCATTGCTGCGCGTGTTGCCCGCGGATAACGGCACGGCACATAGCTTCCACCACCAAATGGCTTCTCTTCTCCAAATTTTTTATGATAATATGCTACCCATCTTTCAGGCGCCTGCATGGAAGCATGTGGTAGCGGGTCAGGAAAATAAAGAAAGAATGGTGAAGCCTTGTTTTTATCTATGAAATTTAAAGCGGCTTGTATCATAAAATCAGGCGCGTAATCCTCCTGTGTATAAGCACTGTAATTTTTAATGTTGAGCGCATCAAGACTGGCAGGAAATTTTATATTCGGATCCTGTATTTTATTATTGAGTGGCACGCGATAAACATCTTCCCATAAATGCCCGGGGTAATACTGATGATCCTGCCGCTGGCATAATGAACCATAGAAATAATCAAACCCCTGTTTGTTTGGAATGCCTGTGCTCATCGGGCCTCCAAGCCCCCACTTGCCCACGAGCGCGGTGCGATAGCCTGCCTTCTGCAACAAGTTTGCAATCGTAACGGTTGAATCAGGAATAGGCCATTGCCCCTCTAAAGAAGGATTGGCTTCCATTGCTTCAAAGTTCCACACATCGCCTCTTTGCGTCCATTCATCATTACCACGAATATAGGAGTGGCCTGCATTGTAGCCGGTCATTAATGAGTAGCGCGACGGTGCACACACCGGCATCGCATAATATTGTGTAAACAGCATTCCATCCCTGGCTAACGCATCAATATTGGGTGTTTCCGCTTTTTGCTGACCATAAGGTCCGAGATCGCCATAGCCAATATCATCAGCGAGAATGTAAACGATATTAGGCTTGTCATTTTTGGAAGCAGCTTTTTTTTGTGCAGAAATAAAAAGCGGGCAAATTCCAAACAAGAAAATAAAAAAAGATTTTGAATACGCCATAGTTTTTAATTTTCAATATTTCCAAAAAAGAATGCAGCTAAAATCCCGATTTGTAATAAAGATAATCGTTTGAATTTTCATGTTTATTTTTAATCCTCATTTGTAATCAAAAAAACGTCATGGGTTCACTAGAAAAAATTCTTTCAGCGTATGATATAAATATGGGCAGTGCTAAGATAGAGCCCATAAACAAAGGCCTGATAAATGCCACATAGAAAATAAAAACCAATGAGCAGGATTATATTTTACAAAAAATAAATCATTTTGTTTTTAAAAACCCGGAGGCAATCGCGTCAAACGTTCGCCTGCTGGAAGATTATTTAAAGAAACATTTCCCTCAATATTCTTTCGCAGCATTTATGAAAACAAACAGCGGTAAAGAAATGGTGATCACCACGGAAAAAGAATATTTCAGGCTTGGCTTTTTTGTAGCCAATTCACATACTATAGCCACCGTTGAAAAACCAGAACAGGCTTTTGAAGCGGCAAAACAATTTGGAGAATTTACAAGACTGCTATCAGGGTTCCCCGTTGAAAATTTGCAAATTACATTGCCTGATTTTCATAATCTCACGCTGAGGTATGAACAATTTTTAAACTCACTACAAAACGGCAACCCTGCGCGAATTAAAGAAGCAGCTACCCTGATTGATCAGTCCAAAGCAAATAAAAACATTGTAGCTACTTATGAAAAAATTTTGCAGGATCCGGATTTTAAATTGCGCGTTACTCACCATGATACCAAAATCAGCAACGTATTATTTGACGATGATGACAAGGGCATTTGCCTGATTGATCTTGATACCGTGATGCCTGGCTATTTTATAAGTGATGTGGGTGATATGCTGCGCACCTATCTTTCGCCGGCAAACGAGGAGGAAAAAGATTTTTCAAAAATAGAAATCAGGGATGATTATTATAGTGCTATCTGGAAAGGATATATGAGTGAAATGAAAAATGAACTCAATCCCGCTGAAAAAAATCATTTTCTGTATTCCGGAAAATTTATGATTTATATGCAGGCATTGCGGTTCCTCACCGATCATTTGAATAATGATATTTACTACGGTGCGAAATATGATGGACAAAATTTTGTGCGCGCCGGAAATCAAATGGCATTGCTGCAAAGATTGATTGAAAAAGAAGAAGCGTTGCTGAGGCTGATGAATAAATAAGCAATCTCAAACGAAACAAAATTTGCATTCATTTGTTTGTCTACTGTAAAAAAATTTGCTCAATAAAAATATTTGTAAATGGAAAATATAAAATGGGGAATGATTGGCTGCGGCGACGTAACAGAAATAAAAAGCGGCCCGGCATTTAATAAAGTAGAAAATTCTTCGTTAGTTGCCGTGATGCGCCGCGATGCAGAAAAAGCAAAAGATTATGCGCACCGGCATGGCGTTTCAAAATGGTACGACGATGCGAATAAATTGATAAATGATGGAGAAGTAAATGCGATTTATATCGCTACACCTCCTTCTTCCCACGAGCAATATGCGATGGCTGCCATTAACGCCGGCAAGCCTGTATAT
>Ga0157372_10003358_pt1 | contig 17278 bp, 11 predicted proteins | sample C55metaG_FD_115307 | JGI IMG/M metagenome (GOLD analysis project Ga0157372, IMG submission 115307) | Corn rhizosphere microbial communities from Kellogg Biological Station, Michigan, USA - C5-5 metaG | ecosystem: Host-associated > Plants > Roots > Rhizosphere > Soil | place: USA: Michigan... | reverse complement strand
GGCGGGTCAATGCGACCGCGAGCTTACGGTTGATGGAGTTCTTCGCGAGGCTGCCGACGAGATATGCAACGCTGTATGGAGCCATGAGTTCGAACCGGGCGAGGTTGGCGCGATGCGGAGCGAAGGTTATGCCACTCGCGATTTGACAATTCCGGGCCCGAAGCAGACGAAAACTCCCTGTTCGCGATCGCGAACAGGGAGTTTTCGCTTGGTCAGCCGACTTGCTTCGTCTGGTGCTACGAGGGCGGATGGAGTCGAACCATCAACTTCCTGACTAACATTTTGGAAATAGTCCATTTCCCCGTGTTGATGCCACAGATAAAGAGGCGCAAGCGCCTCTAAATCAACAACGTTGATATTCCCGAAGATATCCGTAAGATCCGTGCGCGTGATTACCCGGGGATTACCCAACGTGATCCTTGCTCGGCGCGGCTCCGACGCCCACACAACGAATCACCAAGCGACTCGTCGATTCGATCGATACAACAAACGACACCATCGTCTTGGACGCCGATCTACTCGGTCTCGGCCTCCGTGTTCGGGCGAGCGGTCACAGGACTGGTACTCCTACATCACGACGTGAAGTGCCGCTGCTGCATGGTTGTGCGTGCCAGATCTCGCAAAATGGCGGGCGGTTGCAGCTGAATGGATTTCGTCTAACCGACGCAGTCGTCTGCACTGCGGGTCCAACAACTACTCGGAGCGAAGTGTTGATGCTGGATCTATGTTCGCCGCCCGCCGCGCCGGTAGAAAGCTCGTCAGCCCGGCCACGACGACAAGCAGCACACCCGCGCCGGCAAGACTCGATGTATCCCGCGGGTTCACCTCGTATTTCAGCGCGCGCATGACACCGCCGAGCCCGATCGCTACAATCATACCGCAAAGCGCGCCAACGACTGCCATGCCTGACGCCTGCGACACAACCAGACCCGCCAGACGCCAGGGATTCGCGCCGAGAGCGACACGGATCCCAAATTCGCGTACCCTCATTGCTACGACGAATGCCACCACGCCATATACACCGACGCTCGTCAACGACAACGCGACGAGACTGAATGCGCCGAGAAGTACCATCGTTACTCGCCGCTGCGCGAGAGAATGATTGAGTACTTCGCGCATCGTTCGAACATCGTACACGGCTTGATTCGCGTCGACCGCTCGAATGGCGTGCACAATTAGCGGCGTGAGTCTAGTCGGAGTTACAGAAGAACGCACCACGAGGGCCATTCGATCCTGCGGTCGCTGCAGGTAGTTCCAGTACACTTGCGGTCGCGAGTCGACATCTAGGTCTTCGTCTTTTACATGACCGACGACACCGACAACATCGTATGTCGTGTCCGTACGGAGCCTCTGCCCAATCGCTCTCTGACCGGGCCAGTATTTCCTGGCGAATTGCTCGTCGACGATGACGACCCTCGTTGACATCATATCGTCATGGCTGGTGAAGTCGCGGCCCTGCGTCAGCGGGATGCCGATCGTTGCAAAATACCCGGGGCTTACTGAACGGGAGTCCACTGCGATGTTCGCGCGCCCCGATTGGGCAGGCTCGAGGTCTACTGTGTTGACCTGCCCGACACCGCCCAGCGGGAGTCGGTTCACCACGGAGTAGGACTTCACACCGGGCACGCCACGCACTGCTTCGAGAAGCTGAGTAGTGAACCCTGCCACTTGCTCGTCCGTTGGATACTTCGCCCGCGGGATCGCAATCAACAGGCTAAGCGCGCCGTCGGCGCGGATTCCTGGATCCACTCGGACCAGATTTGCGAAGCCGCGCACTAACAGCAAGGCACCCGCGAGGAGCGGGACCGCGCAAGCAATCTGTGCGACGACGAGAAAGCGTTGTAATGCGGCCTGGCGCACGCCGCCCGCCGTCGAGCGGCTGCCTTCCTTCGTGACAGCAGTGAAATCCGATCGCCACGCTTGGCGCGCCGGCACCAGACACGCGATGAAACCAGTCAGCGTCAACATCGCTATGGAAAACGCGAGTACGTGCCAGCTCACGCCGACACTCTCAATCCGCGGGATGTTTGGCGCCGCGGCGACGAACCCGCGAACTGACCAGATAGCCATCCCGACGCCGAACATCCCGCCGGCTATTAGAATCGGCACAACCTCGGCAACGATTTGCGAGACCAGCCTCATTCGCGAGGCACCGAGGGCGAGGCGAACGGCAAACTCTCCGCTTCTACTTGTGGCGCGTGCACCTAGCAGGTTGGCGACGTTTAGACAGGCGATCAGCAAGAGGCAGAAGACGGCAGCGAGGAGTATGTAGAGTGGAGACCTCACTGCGTGAACAGCCTCGTCGAGCATTGACGTCGCAACGAATGTGACGTCGCGATTGGTTCGCGGAAACTCGTGCGACAGGCGCGCGGCGATGGCATTCAGCTCGACCTGTGCTCGCTGGACGGTGACGCCCGGTTTGATTCGGCCGGTCGCGATGTAAGCGTACGTGCGATACTCGCGAGCGAGCTCTCTTGGGTCGATGCTCAGCGGCACCCAAATCTGATAGGCGCTGGATGGAAATGAGAATCCAGCGGGCATGACGCCGACGACCGTCGTCGGCGTGCCACTTAACTGAATCTGTCGTCCAACAATCGATCGATCACCGCCGAAGCGGCGCTGCCAGAGTCCGTAACTCAAAACGACTGAGTTCTCGTGACCCGGCTGCTCCTCCTCTGGCGTGAAGCCACGTCCTAGAAGTGGTCTAACGCGAAGCACCCCAAACAGATTTGCGCTTACGCGTGCCGCGAGGAGTCGTTCGGGTTCGGCGTCGTCCCCGGTCGCGTTGTAGTTCACGAGTGGTTTGACAAGTGCGATATCCTCGAAGACGCGCGTCGAAGCCATGATTGCTCGGTGGTCGGCTCCATTGAGCATCGCACTCGGAAGTTGCGGCTGGGCCACCGCGGTGCGGATACTGACGAGTCGATCTGGTTCTGCGTACGCGAGCGGTCGCAGCAGCACTCCGTACACGACACCAAAAATCGACGTGCTAGCACCGATTCCCAATGCGATGATTCCGACGCTTGCAATCGTGAAGCCACTCGATTTCCGCAACAACCGCGCTCCAAACTCAACGTCGCGCCAGAACTGGCGCAGCCGCGATCCCGGGCGTTCGTCCCGCGTCGCCTCCTGAGCGTCGTCCAGACTACCGACGGTAATCCGGGCCGCGCGGTATGCGTCAGACGGCGACATGCCGCGCTGAACGTTGGCCTCAGTCTCACGATCAATGTGAAAAAGGAGCTCCTCGGCAACATCCGAATCGATATCTTGGCTTCTGAAAATGCTTCGGAATAGAGCGACGAGTTGGTAGCGAATGCGGGTCATGCTGTCCTCAACACCAAAGCAATTGCGGCTGATAACCGGTCCCAATCCTTAATCTCTTTCTCGAGTCGTTCCCTGCCGGGGCGAGTCAGCCGATAGAACCTGGCTCGTCGGTTATTCTCGGAAGCGCCCCAGCTAGCGGTGATCCAACCTTGCCGCTCCAAGCGCTGCAAAGCAGGGTAGAGCGAACCCTGTCCTACCTGAAGGACTTCTTTAGAGAGTATCTGAATACGCTGTGCGATCGCCCAGCCGTGGAGCGGCTCGCGGGCGATCGTGCGCAAGATCAGCAGATCCAAGGTGCCTTGGACCAGATCAGTTGGCTTCAACGGTCTACTCGATTATCGACAAGTGTCACCTTACAGGATGGGCATTGTCTTGTCGATAATCAAGGGGAGGTCTGGGCAGACCTAAAGCGTTCGCTCAGCCTAAATCGTGAGCCGGCGGTAACAATGAGTCCCTGGATGCGGCCGCATCCAGGGACTCTCCTTAACCGACATAGAATTAGCAAGTTAAGACACTGGGGCGGATGGACTCGAACCATCAACTTCCTGATTAACAGTCAGGCGGTCTGCCAGTTGACCTACGCCCCATCACGTTCATCGAAAAACAAAACGGCCCGCCTCGGTATCTGGCGGGCCGCGTCATCTGCTGACAAAACGCGCGCTAGCCAGATCTCCTCTCGGAGTTCCGATTGTTCAGATTATTCAGACGATTGCTGGCGCGGTTGGTCATAGAACAAAAGGTATGCCCGGAGCGGCGTATCGTCAACGACGAGGTTAGTCCGATCGGAGGGCCACCAACGGATCGACGAGTGTCGCGCGGCGCGCGGGAACGAGGCACGCCATCATACCGACGCCGACGAGCACGGCCGCCACACCGCTGAAGATCACCGGGTCGCGCGGCTCGACCTGGAAGAGGACCACGGCGAGCAACCGCGCGATTCCAAACGCGAATGCGAGCCCAAGGGTCATGCCGATGCCGAGTTGCACGATGCCCTGCCGGAAAATCATCGCAACGACGTCGCGGGCTTGGGCGCCGAGCGCCATGCGGATGCCGACTTCGCGAATGCGCCGGCTGACCGAGAATGACATCACGGCGTACAGACCCACCGAAGCCAGGAAGAGCGCGACGCCCCCGAAGATCACGAACATCGTTCCGAAAACGCGCACGAACCACAGGCGCTGGGCGACGGCGTCGTCGAGCGTTTGCACCCAGTACAGCGGGATGTCCGGGTTGAGCGCCGCGACGGCGGTTCTCACTCCCGCCGTAAGCGACATTGGCGCGCTCGCGGTGCGCGCGGTGATGTAGGCGAACCCGGAACGTGTTTGCGCAAAGGGCTGAAAGACGACTGGTGAGAATGGCTCCTGCTGGTCACCGGTGAAAACGTCGCCGGTGACGCCGACGATGGTCATCCAGGGCGCGTTGCTCTCGTCGAGTCCGAAGCGGATACGCCGTCCGATCGGATCTTTGTCCGTGAAGTGCTTCGCGACGAAGGATCGGGTCACGACGACGACGGGAAGTGCCCCTTGGCGATCCGCGTCGGTGAACCCTCGACCGGTGACGATGGGAATGTTGAGTGTCGAGAAGAAGCCGGGCGTGACCGAAGTGCCACGCGTGACCGGATGGTCTTTGTCCTTGGCGTATGTCGCTCCCTCGATCGAGAAGCGATTTCCGTTCAACCCTTGCTGCGCGCCGGGTAGACCGACGGCCAGCGCGGCCGCCTGCACGCCGGGAAGCGCGGCGACTCGTTGGAGCGCATCGTCAAAGAAACGCGCTTGTGCCACCGTATCCGTGTACGCCGCCGGGAATCCGACGCGCGCCGTGAACACGTTCTTCGTGGCGAAGCCCGGATTCATGTTGCCCAGCTTTGTGACGCTCTTGATCGTCAAGCCGGCCGCGACGAGGAGCCCGCACGAGAGCGCGATCTCGAACATGACGAGAAGCCGGCTGATGCGGCCGATGCGGAAGCTCGACGCACCGCGGGATTCATCCTTCAAGATCTCATTGATGTCGGCGCGCAACGACTGCAGCGCCGGGATAGCGCCCGACACGAGCGTCGTCAGCACGGCGACCGCGATCGTGAACAAGAGCACCTGCGGATGCAGGCGGATGTCGATGAAGAACGGGACTTGGGTGACAGTGATCGCGCGGTTGAAGGCGCTGATGCCGAAATAGGCGACGCCGACGCCGAGTCCCGCGGCGACAAGAGACAGCACCAGCGACTCGGCGAGAAACTGTCGCACGACGTGAGCGCGCGATGCGCCGAGCGCCGTGCGAATGCCCACTTCTTTCGTGCGATGGGCCGCGCGGTCGAGGAGCAGGTTTGCGACGTTCGCGCAGGCGATCAGCAGCACGAAGAAGACGGCGCCGAGCATCGTGTACAGGAGTTGGCGCGGCTCGTTGCCGATGTACTGATCGACGAAACTCTTCACCGTCGCGGTGAAACCCTCATTACTGTCCTTGTACTCGGCCGCCAGGCGCTTGGAGATCGTCGCCAGATCGACGCTCGCCTGATCGAGCGAGACGGCCGGTTTGAGTTTCCCCACGACCTCGACGAACGGTCCTTTGCCGCGCAGCGTCGCGAGGGGATCGTCCTGCATCGGGATCCAAATCTGATCGTTGTCAGGGAACAGGAAGTTCTCCGGCATGACACCGACGACCGTCGTCGGCGCGCCGTTCACGCGCAGCTGATGCCCGAGGATGTTTCGGTCGCCGGCGTATCGTTGCTGCCACATCGTATACGAAAGGATGGCGACTTTCTCACCGGCGGGCGTATCCTCGCCAGCATGAAAGGTTCGGCCAAGCACCGGGCGCACGCCGACGACGTCGAACATGTTGGCCGTGATCCAGGCGCCGGAGAATCGCTCTGCCTTCTCATCACCGCTCACGTAGATCGTGCCGGAGGTGTACGCGGCGAGATCGGTGAAGGTATGCTGCTCCTTTCGATAGTCGACGAAATCCTGGATTGGCAGCGACTGATTGGTGATGCCCTTCGCGGGGTTAGCGCGACCGACGATCATGATGCGATCGCCGTCGGGGAAGGGCAGACCTTTGATCAGCGCGCCGTAGACGATGCTGAACATCGTCGTCGTGAGGCCGATGCCAAGCGTCAGCGCGAGCGCGGCGACGATGGTCAGGGCGGGGCTGCGGAGAAGACTCCGCCACGCATAGCGGACATCGCGAAGCAGCGCCTGCATGTGAGATCCGTGGTGGGAGGACCGTACGAGCGTTCTCGCTTCGTACGGGCCTCACCAGGATGCGGTTTCAGCGCCTTCGCGTGTCGAATCGCGTCATGGCGACTCTAGATGTCGGTACTGAGTCGATCGATACGGCGCCGCTCGGCCTGTCGTCGCTCACTGACAGGAAGATCGGCGGGCCGGTCGAGGATCGGGTCCGGATCGTCGGGCGCAATCGGCTGTGCGCGATCGGCCAGGACGGCGCGGTTTGCATCCGGGTAGTGGATCGATCGAACCGGCTCACCGCTGCGGCGCTCGATCGTCGGAGGATCCGTTCGCGTGAGATCCGACTCCGGAAAATCCGCCGAATCCATCAGCGCGAGCCGACGCACGCGATCGATCTGCACGACGCGAATCGGCACGAAGGTGTGCCGATCGGTGCCAGGCAGATCGACATCCAGCATCACGACTTCACCGGCTTCGGAGTCGATGAGCAGATCACTGACAACGCCGAGCTGGCGCCCGCTCACCGTGCGAACCTCCCACCCGCGAATGTCCGGATCGCCCTCGGAGACCTTCCACGAATCGAGAGAGCTCAGCGAAACCAACTTTTCCCGTTCTTTTGCGTAGGGACCGACGCCGGCGGCGTCGCGCGTGTGCCGTTCATTGTGTTCCATGCTCTGTCATCTCCGTCGGGGCGGTGAATCAGACCGTCCCGTTCCGATAATAGACGAAGTAATAGACGAGGCCGCCCACGATGATCAGGACCAACAAGATCCAGAGCCAGGCCATGCTTCGGCGGCGCGGCTCGACGCGAATTTCAGCCATGCAGTTCTCCAGCGGGCGGACCCGAACATTGTGACTGGGGGTACTCGCCTTCGTCTGCAAGCCGGACGCCACCGTGAATGGCGCCGAATTTGGGCCGCCGTTGGGCCGCCGTTGGGCCGCTAGACAGGCTCGTCGCGCTATGAGAGCTTAGTTCTGGGAGGAGATCCGATGCTCGGACGCGCTGTGCTCGCCATGTCGCTCGCCGCAGTTCCCGCTGCCGGCCAAGTCCTGTCTACGGACTCGTCGTCGCGTTGGATCGATTCCGTTTTCGCGCCCTACGCCTCGCCGCAAGGGCCGGGCTGTGCCGTTGGGGTGTCGCGCGATGGGCGTCTGGTGTTCGCCAAGGGCTACGGATCCGCGGACCTCGAGCACGACGCGCCGATCACTCCGTCGACGCCCTTCTACATTGCGTCCGTCGCCAAACAGTTCACGGCGATGAGCATCGTCTTGCTGGCTCAGGAAGGCCGGCTGACGCTCGACGATTCGGTGCGGCAATGGATCCCGGAAGTCCCGTCATTCGGCTGGCCAATCACCCTTCGGCAACTGCTCTATCACACGAGCGGGCTGCGCGACTATTTCACGCTCCTCGCGCTATCCGGATGGCCGAGCGACGGTCCACTCACCGAGCGGCAGTTCCTCGACCTGGTCTCCAAGCAGAGGAGTCTGAACTTCGCGCCTGGTGAAGAGTTCTTGTACAGCAACACGGGCTATGCGTTGCTGGCCATCGTCGTGCAACGCGTGTCGGGAAAGTCGCTCCGCGAGTACGCGGCCGAACGCATCTTCAAGCCGTTGGGGATGACGCACACGGAGTTTCGCGACGACCATCATCAGCTGATATCGAAAAGAGCGGTTGGATATCAACCCATCGACGGCAGCTTTCGGGTTAGCCAACCCGAATTCGATGTCGTAGGCGATGGGGGACTGTATTCGACGGTTGAAGATCTCGCGAAATGGGACGAGAACTTTCGGACCGGGCGCGTGGGCGGAAAGAGCGGAGTGGCGCTGCTCCAGGAACAGGGGCGACTCAACAACGGGCAAACGATCCCGTACGCGCTGGGACTGACCGTGGGTCAGACGCGCGGATTGAAGACCTATGCGCATCGCGGCGCGTACGGTGGCTATCGCAGCGCGATCGTCCGCTACCCCGACAAAGGTCTTTCGGTAATCACTCTGTGCAACACGGCCGCGGCCTCGGTGTCGCTCGCCGACGAAGTGAGTGTGCTGCTACTCGGCATTCTGCCGCAAAAAACGACGGCCGCGACGTCGCTCGATCTCTCGCTCAATCAATGGTCGGCAGGAGCGGCCCAAGCCCCGGCGGATTCGACCGGTGCACGTCGGCGTACGGATCTGCTGGCGCAAGCCGCCGGCTCTTACCGCAGCGACGAACTGGATCTCGCGGTAACGTTGGTGGCTCGTGACGGCGTGCTGGTGCTGCAGCGCGGCACCTCGCCGGAGATCCGCTTCGTGGCGCTATCCGACGATTGGTTCACGAGCGCCGATCAGATGCTGCTGCGCGTCATTCGAGATGATCGGGGGGCGGTGCGCGGCTTCACGCTTTCGATCGGGCGTGTGCGCGATCTCCTGTTCGATCGCGCGACGGAACCGAACAAAGCCGGGCGCTGATCACTCGCGCCGTTTGGCGCGCCGCGTGGGTTGGGCCGTGAGCGGATCCTCCGGCCACTCGTGCTTCGGGTATCGGCCGCGCAGGTCCTTCCGAACATCGAAGTAGCTCGTCCGCCAAAACCCGGCCAGGTCGCGCGTGACTTGAACGGGGCGATTCGCCGGCGAAAGGAGGTGCATCGTGAGCGGGATCCGTCCGCCGAACACCCGCGGCGATTCCTGAAGGCCGAACACTTCCTGGAGCCGGACGGCGAGAGCCGGCGCTTGCGGATCGGAATAGTCGACGGGGATTCGAGACCCGGTTGGAACGACGATGTGCGTCGGCGCGAGCTCGTCCAGCTCCCGTCGTTGCCGCCAGTCGAGCAGACTTCCAACCGCCGCGACAAGGTCGATGCGTTCCAAATCGCTGAGACGACGCACGCCCGCGAGTGCTGGAGCGAGCCATTCGTCGAGGCGTGCGAGGAGAGCGGAGTCGGAAACGTCGGGCCACGAAGTATCGTGAGCGCCGACGAAGCGCAGCCGATCGCGAAAACGCGTAGCGGAATCGCTCCACGGGAATCGCGACATCCCTCGATTCCGAACGGAGTCAAGCAGCGCCCGCCGAATGTCGTCAGGATTCGCATTGGCGGACGTTTCGCGCAGCACGATGGCGCCGAGCTGTTCGCGGCGCCGCGCCGAGACCGAGCCGTTGGCGTCGTCCATCTCGACCGTCCGCTCTTCGCGAATTTGGTCGGCGAATCGCCGGCGAATTTCCTCAGGAGTGAGTGAGGCAGCGAGAAAGACGCGGCTCTCCGGACGCCGATCGTCCAGCTGCGCGATCACCAAGTATGTAGTGGTGGCCAGAGACTGGGAGCCGGTCAGTTCCGCGCCCCGTCCATTTCGCATGAGATAGCGCGGAGTTGGACCAGCGCGACGCTGAGCGACACGATCGGGGTACGCGAGCGCGACGAGCGAGCCGATGCCGGAGACGTCGTCGGTCGCAGCCGGCCCGGCGCGCAGCTGGCGGGCGAGCCGATCGGCTTGCGCACGAATTCGCTGGGTGGCACGCGGATCCACATTCACGAGCAACGAGCCGCCGCCGCGCAGCGCTTCGACGCGGAGTGCGATGTCGACATCGAGCGGCTCGCCGCGCTGGACGGCGATGTCGCGTTCCTCGAGGAGCGCGGCGAGATCACAGGCAACTCGCGTGAGCCCTTCGTCCCGCGCGCGGAGCAGCCTGTTCGCCAGTCGCGGGTGCACGGGCAGCTCGGCCATCGCCTTACCGTGCGCCGTAATTCGCCCATCCTCGTCGATGGCCTCGAGCTCGCGGAGCAGCTCGCGCGCGTGCGCGAACGATGCGAGCGGCGGCGCGTCGAACCAGTCGAGGTCAGCGGGATCAGCCACGCCGGCGGCCGCGAGATCGAGCGCGAGCGGGGTAAGATCGGCGTGGAGGATCTCCGGCGGCGACCGGTCGAGCAAGCCGTGCGAGTCGTGCTCGAACCATAGACGGTAGCAGACCCCGGGCGCGGTACGGCCCGCCCGCCCGCGGCGCTGATCCGCTGATGCCTTCGAGACGCGCACGGTCTCGAGTCGAGTCATTCCCGTGGATGGATCGAAGCGAGGCACTCGTGAAACCCCCGTGTCGATCACTACGCGAACTCCCTCGATGGTGAGGCTTGTCTCGGCGATGGACGTTGCGAGCACCACCTTGCGACGGCCTTGCGGGTCCGGCCGGATTGCTCGGTCCTGGCTTGCGGCGTCGAGCGAACCATGGAGCGGCGCTATCACGACGCCGACCGGGAGCTCATCGAGCAGAGTGGATTGGGTGCGCGCGATTTCGCCGGCGCCAGGCAGGAAGACGAGCAGATCACCCGCATCTCGCGACAGGGCGGTGTGAATCGTCGGGATGAGGGCGGACGCAAGTCCGCTCCCGATACGCGGGGACAGGTAGCGCGTCGCGACGTCGTAGGCGCGCCCCTCGCTCGTGATGATCCGCGCGTCGCCGAGATATCGGGCCACGGATTCGCCTTCGAGCGTGGCCGACATTATGAGGAGTCTCAAATCGTCGCGAAGGAGACGCTGTGTTCGCAGGACGAGCGCCAGTCCGACGTCGCTCTGCAAGTGGCGCTCGTGGAACTCGTCGAAGATGACGACGCCCGCGCCGTCGAGAGTCGGATCGCGTTGTATCCGGCGCGTCAGCACGCCTTCGGTGACGATTTCGATCCGCGTGCGGGCGCTCACGCGGCTGTCGCCCCGCGTTCGATAACCCACCAACCCGCCTACCGTTTCGCCAAGCAGCTCGGCGATGCGCGCCGCGGCAGCGCGCGCGGCGACGCGACGCGGTTCGAGCATCAGGACGACCTGGTCGCCGAGCCATGGCGCGGAGAGAAGTGCCGGGGGTACGAGCGTCGTCTTTCCCGCGCCGGGGGAAGCTTGCAGCACGGCTGACCGGCGCGAGCGCAATGCGTCGAGAAGTGCCGGTAGCACCGACTCGACGGGAAGATGAGTCACGATGCGGCCCTACGCCGGACGCAGTTCGGCGGACGGAGCTCGGCGAACGCCGAGGTCAGAGCGCGTAGTACTCGTGGATACAGCGGCTCACGAGTTCCTGAAGCAACGCGTGGCTCACATCGCTCGACGATGCGCCGGCGATCGGCGGAAGAGAATACCAGATGTCCTTCAGGAGGATGAGCAGACGCTCGGCGTGAATCCCCTTGCGACGAGCTTCGATGGCGGCGCGGCACAACGTGCCCCGCAGCTCGTCCCCGTGGCTGCCGCGATTGACGGATGACTGCAGCGCGGCGCGGAGATCCGCGATCGTAGTCGGGTCGAGAACTGGCACAGCCGGCGTGCGGTCGAAAGCCATCATACGCGCGAGAATCGACGTGGAAATTGTCGTCCGAGGGCGGGAATGTCCGTTGAAATTCGTGCGACGTCAAGCCGACTGGTGCGCGGCTTGCGGCTCTGGAACGTGAATGCGCCGGGGCCCTATGCTTCATCGGCCCGAGGCAAACCGACCTCCCCAGCCCGCGATCATGGTCTTGATTCTCTCAGACGACACCGTAGCCGCCGCTTTGCTCGGAGCTCTCATCGAGACCCTGGGCTACTCGGTGCGCTTCGCGCGACCGCCGGAGACGACCGATCAGACCATTCGTCGCGTCCGGCCATCGGTCTGCCTGCTCGATTGCGACGATCCGGACAGCTGCTCCGACGAATTCCTCGGGCGGGCGACCATGCGCGGGATTTCCGTCGTCGTGTTCGGCAGGAGCGACGCACTCGAGCACGTACGCGCCCTCGCGCTCGCGCACGATATCGACACGTTGATCGTGCCATCCGATACCGGGGTGGTCGACGATACGCTGCGCCGGGCAATGAAAAAGGCCGGCTGATTCAGCCGGCCTTTTCATATTCGGTTGTGAGTCCGGTCAGGAACGGACGATGATCAGGAAGCGTGACGGCTCCCAGAAGCGGTCGGGCTGGTCGATGCGCAGGCCGCCGGAGAGCTTACCGTCCTTCGAGGCGAAGGGCGACGCGTAGGCCGGGTTTTGGCGCGTGAAGATCGTGTAGTCGCCGGCGGGGAAGTTGATCACGCGCTCCTTCGTGCGGTCGATCTTCGTGAACTTCGCGGGATCGAGCTCGCGCGCGGCGGCGACACTTCGGCCGCCGATGAGGAAGAAGCGCTTGCGGCCTTCCTCGACGAGCACGCCCTGCTTTACCAGCTCGTCCTTCGTGCCGATCACGTAGTACGCCGTGTTCTTCTCGCTCGTCAGCTGGCCGACGGTATCGGCGAGGGCCGTACGCTCACCGGAGAGGCGAACGTTCTCCTTCGTGACCGTATCGACCTGCGAGGTGAGTGACGCGATCTGCACGTTTTGCTTCGCGATCGTCGCCTCGTACTCGGCTTTCTGCTGCTCGACGGTCTGACGGAGGTCGGCGATGGTCTTCTCGTATTGCGCGACCTGCGTGATGAGCGTCGAGTCGTGCGCGGCGAGTCGCTGCGCGCGGGCGCGGAGTGTCGCGACGCGCGCTTCGCTCGAATCCAACCGGGCGACGAGCTCGCGGATGTGCTGCGTGACCGCGGCGCGCTCCTCCTTGATCGCGGCCATATCGGATTCGGTCGTCAGCTTGGTGCTCAGGCGTGCCTGCTGGCGCGATTTGAGCTTCGCGAGCTCGCTGTTCAAGTCATTCACGAACTGCGTCGACACCATGACCTCGTTGAGGAGGTCGTTCTTCATGGCGACGATCGAGTCGGTGCGCGCGGAGTCGGTGTGCGAGAGAAGCCGGAGTTGATCCTTCGACTTGTCGCAGGCAGCGAGTGCCGCGACCAGCAGAAGTGCCGGGAGAGGAAGCGTACGTGCAATGCGCATGGAGGCCAGCCTGACGGGGGAGGGAAGTTTCAGCGGCTGGTCAGCGAATGTGACCCGCCTGGAACGAGTATAACAACTTGATAGTGTTCCTGTCAGGAATGCTCAATCCATCAACGCGTACCAGCGGGGCCATAATATCGTGACCGTCGTCACTATGGCTCAATCCGAGCGCGTGTCCGACTTCGTGCAGCGCGATCGCGCGCATCCCGCGAGCATCGAGCGCCTGACCGTCGCTGATGTGCGTGGCCAGCGTGATGTCGCCGGTCACGAGCCAGCCGATGTGGTCCGTCCGCCAAGTCGTCGAACCCGTCTTGTGATCGAGGTGGTCGGTCCAGTGCACCCGGATGTCGGCGTCGCGAACCGACGACACGTAAGCGAAGCGCAGCGGAATTCCCGTCGCCGCCCACGTTGTAAACGCCGCCCGAACTGTCGAGGGGAACGATGCCTGCGCGCCGCCGATAAAGTCGGCGGAATCGATCCAGACGAGGATCGGCTTGTTCACGCGGTCCGGCCATCGCTCGATCGTCGAATCGCGATCGGCGAGGAGATCCTGGATGTAGGTCCCCGGGGCGCCGGAGAGGATCGCGCCGAGCGACGCGCGCGGTGAGTTGGAGTTTTTCTTTGCCGGCGAGATCATCTCGCCGAGCGTACCGTCGCGGGCACCAGAGGAGTATTGCGCGCAGTCGAGCATTCCGGCCGCGCCAATCGTCGCCGCGAGTACGGTCGCCACACGGGCCACCGCCGTGAAGTACCTGCGATCCAACATGAGGACTTCTGAGGGGAGGGGGATGGAGGAGGAGGGAGGAAAAACGGACGAACGGCTGGTGACGTAGATCACACCGCCAGGAGGGAGAGCGGTGCCGCGTCGTACCCGCCCGACTCGCCAAAGATTCAGACGAGCGTCGGGCGGGCCGGCAACTGTAATTTAGCGCGAAGTCACGAGCTGAGCCGTAAGAGTTTACTCGAGGAGTGCACCCCAAATAAGGGGATAAGTGGAGTTCGCTTGGCCGCGGTACTGCGGACGAAAACCGTAGAGCACGACGTGGCCTTTACCGAGCTTCGCGTCGACGAGCGCGGCCTTGCCGTTGAGCTTCGACCCGCCGAGCAGCCAACCGGAGAGCAGCGGGTTTCCACTCGTCTGATACGTAGCCACCGCGGTCGCTGTTGAAGGATCAGAGATCTCGAATGCCGGGCTGTTCTCGAACCATATCGCGGGCACGGTCGCGACGAACTGTTTGGCCAGCGGTTGGTCGCGCTTGATCTCGACGCCGAGAATCGATCCCGGCGCGTAAAACTCTGTGTTCGGAACGCCGGCGAGCACGTTTTTGACCGGAAGTTTCAGCGCGTCGATCAGCGCCGAGGACGCGCCGTTGAAGGCGAGCACGGTCCCGCCGTTGCGAACGAATGTTTCAATCGCTGACGCGTCGGCGCCGGTGCCGCCCGCGTTTCCGCCGCCACGGCCACCACGGCCGCCGCCCCGTCCGCCGCCAAATGTCCCGTCAGAGAAGATGATGGCGTCGAACCGATCATTAAGCGGAGCGGTGAGGTCTTTTTCCGTGATCGTCGTAAACGGAATCTTGTATGTGTCCAACACGAAGCGCGTCCAACCTTCGTCGATCGGCTCGTTGGTGCTCGGACGATAGACCGCGATTCGCTTCACGGCTTTCCCGCTCAGTGGCGACGTGTAAACCGGATCCGGAATGTTCTTGATCACCGGGCCAGTCGCCGGGGGCGCGCCCGTCACGTGGGCGACGTCGACGCCGAAGATGAGCGGGAGCGTATGGGCAGTCACGTCGTAGGGGCGTTTCGGCGGGCCACCCGGATAGTCGAACAGGTCGGGATAGTGTTGTCGTTCGAGGAGCGCTTTCGCGTAGCCGCCGAAAGGCTGCTTGGTCAGAACGGCGTAGCTGCCCGCCGGATACGACTTGCCTTCGACGGTGACCGGAACGGAAGCCTCGCGTATCTCGACCTGACCGTGCTGCAGCGTCCAGATCATTCGCCGAAGCGCCTGCGTGTCGGGCTGTGTCTTAGGAATGACGATCGCGGACGGCCAGGCATCCCTGCCCCACGCCGGGAGTGTGCCGAGGGCCCGATCAGCCATCGCGGCGTAGCCCTCGAGCCAGGCGCGACGGTTTTGCGCGGCATCGAGGAAGAGTGCCCAGCTCGCGGCGACCTGGTAGCGGACGATGTCGCCGTACGTCCAGTGCCCGCCGGTCCACAGCGACGGGTAGTTCCACGACATGACACGCGCGTCGTAGCCGCGACCGGTACCGAGCTGTTCGAAGGTGAGATCGATCGGCGACGCGAGGCGCGCGCTGGCGGTCTCCGTGAGGAGGCGGGCGCCACGGTGATAGAGCGAGTACTGACGTGCCGGCGACCATTGATCGTACGTCGCGTTGCTGGCGATTCCGGTGAAGCCCTGATTGGTCATGCGCCAGACCATCGCCATGCCGAGTCCATTCGTCGCCGCCGTGAGAATCGGATCGATGTTCGGCTCGACCGGATCCATGTAGGGCGGGATGAAGATTCGGCTCGTGTTCGAGCCCTGTTGATGGATGTCGTTCACGATCTGCGGATCCCACGGCGTATAGAGCGAGTCGATCGTGGCGCGTGTCTCGGGCTGCGTGAACGCGTACCAATCGCGATTGTCGTCGTGGCCGACGTAGTGGTGGTAGAGCTCCGGCGGCTCGCGCCCTTCCATCGGCGTGCCGATTGTCGAGCGGTAGTAGTCGCCGACAATGTCGACGCCGTCGGGATTTTGCGATGGCACCATGAGGATGATGGTGTTCGCGAGAATCTGCTTCGCTTCCGGATCGGCGGCGCGGGCGAGTCGGTCGGCGAGGACGAGCGGTGTCGTGAACCCGCCGGATTCGGTCGAGTGGATCGCGGACGTCACGAGAATCACGTTCTTGCCTTCGGCGAGCAGCTTTTCCCGCTCGCCCGCCGCTTGGATTCGCGGGTCCATCAACCTGCGCTGGATCTGCCGATAGTGCTCGAGATTGGCGAGGGTCGACGAGTCGGAAATGATCGCGACGATGAATGGTCGCCCGAGCACGGTCTTGCCGATCGTACGAACGCTCACACGAGGGCTCGCCTTGTCGAGCGCCGTGAAGTATTCGGTGATCTGCTTCCAGCTCGGGAGATGACCGTCAGCACCCGGTTTGTAGCCGAGGATCGATTCCGGGGTCGGAATCGCTTTGCCTTGCGCGATGAGCGAGGCGGGAGCCGCGACGGTCGCAATGGACGCCGCCGCGAAGACAACGCGGGAGATCGACATGAGGCAGCGGTTCGAGAAGGGACGTCAGGGGATGCATGAAGCTGCAGCCTGTGACGCGGCCGATTCAAGTGGACCGCCGCCTCCGCGATGCTACGGCTTCGAAACGACGACCGGCCTCAGGCCTTCCTGCGTGTGGAGCTGTTCGAGATCGGCCGTGTGCGATCGCAAGAACTCGGCGTTCTTGGCGAGCGACGGCGTCGGCGGTGCCGCCTTGGGGTCGGCCATGAAGCGCTCGGCCGCCGCGATGGCGATGCCGGCGACGTAATAGTCCTTGACCGAGATGCCCGCCTGATTGATCGCCGTGTTCACCGGGACGATCGCCTCGAGCCATTTCCGGCCGGCGTCATTGTCGGTCGAGCCGGCATCGGTGAGGTTGCTTTGAAGCGCGGCGCGGGCAGCGGAATCTCGAGACGCGACCGCGACGACGCTGTCCGCCGCGGCCAGGAAATGCGAGAAGTTGTCCGGTGTGAGCTCGTAGCGCATGGCGCGCGTCACGCTCTTGCCGTCGGTGCGGGTGACATGGATTCCTGGGCCGGTCGCCGGCGTCGCGGCCAATGTTCGAAGTGCCGCGGTATCGACGGCCGACGTGTCCAAAGACCCGGCAGCCGATGACCGGCTATCGTTCGAGCGGTCGCGTCCACACGCGGCAGCCAGCGTGGCGGAGGCGAGCAGCAACGTCGTTCGTGTCGTAATGTTCAGCATGGCGAAGC
>Ga0157372_10003357_pt1 | contig 17289 bp, 14 predicted proteins | sample C55metaG_FD_115307 | JGI IMG/M metagenome (GOLD analysis project Ga0157372, IMG submission 115307) | Corn rhizosphere microbial communities from Kellogg Biological Station, Michigan, USA - C5-5 metaG | ecosystem: Host-associated > Plants > Roots > Rhizosphere > Soil | place: USA: Michigan... | reverse complement strand
GGGTTACCTCAACCTGTCGGCCGATTTTACCAGCTTCTCATCTTTTTTTATGCTTTTTTGTGCGAAGATGATCAGTATGATGCTTAATGAAGTAAGGAACAGGCCAATACCCATCGTGCGTGTGTCAAGGGTAATGCTGCCTGCTGCGCCTTTAACAGTTTGTGCCATCCAGAAACTGTAGCCAATAAGTACCAGTATAGCACTGTAGCAGAAGGCTATTTGCTGTTTTCGGTTTTTATATAGAAAAATGATGACCAGGGGAATGAGGGCAACAATAGCGGTTATGGCGGTGAGTGCCACAAATGTTTGGGTATGTTGCTGTACGCCGTTCACATCCTGGTAAATACCGGTAACCATAATGCTGGATGGTTTATCATTAACATAGACGTTGTGGGCAAGCGGAAAAAAGAAAAGGGCGAACAGCACAAGGCTGGCGAACAAAAGGTAAATGCTTTGGATGCGTTGCAGCATGATATTAAAAATTATAAAGGCAAATATAAATGTTTTGCTTATTGGAGAAGCACTAATTTAATAGCGATATCGCTTGCTTTGAATGATAATTATTTAATGTATATTTATTTGTATTTAAACAATTGTCAAATGCCCCGCATTAGTGAACAAAACCCCGAAGATGTTAAATTTGAGAACGTCCATTTAAAAAGGATTTTCCTTGAGCACCTGAACAGTATTTATTTTGGTAAAAAACATCTGATTGATTTTTTTGAAGAGATAAAAGAGCTTGCATCCTTAGCTTATTTGAAGGAGGCCGTACAGGAATGTCATGAAGCTACCCAAAAGCAGCTTACCCATCTCGATTCTATTTACAGCGCCATTAATGAAACGCCATCAAAAACGACGGTACTTGGCATAAAAGCCATGACGCTTGAAGCTTATATATCGGCAATTAAAACCGGGAAAACCGCCATGGAGCGTGATGTGTTCATTGTATTTTATGTGCAGATCATCGAAGGTATTGAAATAACCTATTTTGATGTTTTGCGTAACCTGGCAAAAACCATTGGCTATAGCAATACCTTTATCAATAAGCCTTTTAATCTGGCTGTTAAAAATAAACTGGCGTTTGAGGCTATCTATAAGGCCTATATAACCGAACCCGCATAATACTATGACCAAATTATGAACCCGGCATAGGCGGCAGATTGTTAACTTTGCCTCGTGAGCAACAACCAGCGTTATTTTATTGAACTGGCCTACAATGGCACTGCCTATCACGGCTGGCAAATACAGCAAAATGCCGTAAGTGTACAGGAATTGCTGAACAAGGCACTAAGCACAATTTTACGGCAGCCCATAGAAACAACCGGCTGCGGCCGCACAGATACGGGCGTGCACGCCAAAGAATTCTTCGCGCATTTTGATATTGAAGGCCATGGTCCATGGTCCATGGTCGATAGTAAATCCTCAAGCTATGGTCTATCGACTATTGCCTATGGACATAAAGTGAGGGGCCTTAACGCTCTGCTTCCACCTGATATCGCTATAAAAAATATTATCCCGGTACATGCCGATGCACATGCCCGTTTTGATGCCACATCGCGCTCGTATCAGTATCATGTTCACTTTAATAAAGACCCTTTTTTGCAAGGGGCTTCCTGGCAATTGCGCGATGTGCCTGATATTAATTTGATGAACCAAGCCGCGGCCATTATGATGGAGTACATTGATTTTAGCTGTTTCAGTAAATCAAACACCCAGGTAAAAACCAATAACTGCAAAATTACCCGTGCCGAATGGGTGAAAACCGAAAACGGCATTGTTTTCCATATCACTGCCGACAGGTTTTTGCGCAACATGGTGCGGGCCATTGTAGGTACCTTGATGATGATTGGCCGGGAAGAAATGCAACCGGAAGGTATCCGTGAAATTATTGAAAGTAAAAACCGCTCCAATGCCGGCACCAGCGTACCGGCTTGCGGGTTGTATTTGACGGAAGTTAAATATCCTTACCAACTGGTCGCTCCATTAGCCCCCTAGCCCCCTGAAGGGGGAACAATGGTGGATAATGTGGATGAGATTTGACGATAGATAATTATACTTTAACTTTGATATAGTGGCTAAAGAAGAAAAAGATAATAAACAGGAAACTCCCTCCTCAGCAAATGAGGGAGCAACCAAGCAAGCAGCCCCCCCTTCTGGGGGCGTAACCGGAAAGGCCCTCGACTGGAAGCTACTCGGCCGGGTAATGCATTACGTTAAGCCGTATAATAAAACCTTTGTTATAGCTACTTTCCTCACCATTTTTATAGCAGCCAATGCTTTGCTGCAGCCAATCCTGATCCAACGTACATTGGATGTTAATATTTTGAACGATGATTATAATGGGTTGGTTTTTATGGTTGAGCTCATGATAGCACAGCTTCTCATTCAAACTATTGCGCAGTACTACCAAACTTATTTAACCAATGCGCTGGGCCAATATGTGATCCGCGATTTGAGGATCGATATTTTTAACCACATTACCAGTTTAAGATTAAAATACTTCGACCGTACGCCTATTGGCATGTTAATTACCCGTACGGTGTCCGACCTGGAAACTATTGCCGATATTTTTTCGGAAGGGTTGATCTCTATCATGGGTGATATGCTGTTGGTGGTTGCTGTGATAGGCTATATGCTTTGGCAGGACTGGAAACTGGCCCTGATCACGCTCATTCCGATGCCCTTCCTGTTTGCTTCAACCTATGTGTTTAAGGAGGCTATCAAGTCATCATTCCAGGAGGTGCGTACGCAGGTGGCACGGCTCAATACTTTCCTGGCTGAGCACATTTCAGGGATCAGCGTGATCCAGATCTTCGCCCGTGAAGACCAGGAGATGCGCAAATTTAAAGCCGTGAACGAGAAGTACCGCGATGCCAATATCCGCTCCAACTGGTATTATTCGATATTCTTTCCTGTAGTAGAAATTCTGTTTGCCATATGCATGGGCCTGTTGGTTTGGTATGGTTGTAAACGAATGCTGTCAGATAGTCAAATGCTAACGATCTCCGCATCAGGCAAGGGAATTACTCCCGGATTAATCACCAGCTTTATAGTATTGCTGAATATGTTATTCAGGCCTATCCGCCAGCTGGCCGATAAGTTTAATACCCTGCAAATGGGCATGGTTGGTGCCGACAGGATTTTTAAAGTACTGGATACAGACGAGGTGGCCGAAAATAAAGGCACACTTACAACAGGCAGACTGCAGGGCGATATTAGCTTTGATAAAGTATGGTTTGCCTATAACGATGAAAACTGGGTGCTGAAAAACATCAGCTTCCATATCAAACCCGGCGAAACCCTGGCTTTGGTAGGGGCAACCGGCGCAGGTAAATCATCAACCATTAATATCCTGAACCGTTTTTATGAAATTGGCAAAGGCTGTGTAAGGGTTGATGGGCACGATATCCATGATTACGACGTAAACTACCTGCGCTCGCAGATAGCCACCGTGATACAGGATGTTTTTTTGTTCAGCGATACCATTGCCAATAATATCAGCCTCAATAATCCCACTATTACCCGTGAGCAGATCATAGCTGCAGCCAAAGATGTTGGTGCACATGATTTCATTGAACGTTTACCCGGCGGCTACGATTATAATGTGATGGAACGCGGCTCAACACTTTCGGCCGGGCAATCGCAGCTGATCTCGTTTATCAGGGCGCTGGTTTATAATCCCGCGATCCTGGTTTTGGACGAAGCTACGTCATCTGTTGATACGGAAACCGAGATCCTGATCCAGAATGCCATCAATAAATTAATGGAAGGCCGCACGGCTATAGTGATAGCCCACAGGCTTTCCACCATTCAAAACGCCGACAGGATCATTGTACTTGATCACGGCGAGATCATGGAAACGGGCAGTCACCAGGAATTGCTTAAAATTGAGAACGGCCACTACCGGAAATTGTACGACCTTCAGTTTAACTCAGCGGGAATTGCGAGATAGGTACATATTAAATCATGTCATTGCGAGCGCAGCGTGGCAATCCCATAGCCAATGCATGTTCGATATGCATAGCTAAGAGATTGCTTCGTCGTTCCTCCTCGCAATGACAAATATTGTGTGACTCACTTCTTCGGTACACTCTTCACCGAATGAACCGGTTGTTCTTCTTTCTCATGCTTTTTGGCAATATCGCCTCCATGCGGATTATCGGCGTGATATTGTTTATCTTCTTTACGCACCTTGCTTTTATGCCCGTTGTCATTGGGCCTGTGGGTCGGGGTATCTGATGGCGAAGGTTTATCTTTTTCGTTTGCTGGCTTTGTCATGTATTGATAACAATAGCGGTAGCGCTTTGTTTAACTCCAGGTTTAGATCCGAATTTGATGTTTAATTTGTCTGAATCAGAATTTTGTCTGAACTCGAATCTTTTGAATTAAGGAATTTATCGAATGCAAGGCAATTCATTAATTCATCTAATTCGTTTAATTCGAGTTCTGACAAAATCAACGGTTCTGTTGTTAATAAATGTTAAATCTGTTAAGCTAAAGCGTTATTAAACATATTTATAAGCAATAAACTTTTACCTTTAGGGAGGGTTTCTTATTTTCGCAGAAATATGATATTAATTTGAGGGGGATAGTGATCTCAAATCTCATGTCTAATATCTCACATCTAACAAGAGTAAATGGAAGAATTTGAAGCAAGCGCATCCTCTAAAAAGACAAAAACCATCTACATTTCAACTGTATTTGGTATTGCCATGGTGCTGTTAATGGTAGGCCTGCTGGGTTTAATACTGGTGTACGCTAAAAATATTTCGAGCTATGTTAAAGAAAACATCGTGCTTAATATTTTTGTTGATGATGCCGCCCACGAAAGCGATGTATTGCAACTTCAAAAACAGTTGGATGGCAACGTAATGGTAAAACAAACCCAATACGTAAGTAAAGAGCTTGCCGCCCGCAACCTGCAAAAAGATCTTGGCGAAGATTTTGTAAAGTTTTTAGGTTACAATCCGCTATCGCAGTCAGTTGATGTTTACCTGAAAGCGGAGTATGCCAATAACAAGGATATTGAAAAGTTTAAAGCCGAATTGCTTAAGAACCCATTAGTAAAGGAGGTTAAATATCAGCAATCGCTGGTTGACCAGATGAACCAGAATGTAACAACCATCAGTTTGATCATCCTTACCTTTGCCGGTATTTTTGTGGTGCTTTCGGTAGCGTTGATTAACAATACCATCAGGCTGGCCATTTATTCGCAGCGTTTCCTGATCAAATCGATGCAACTGGTCGGGGCTACAAAAGGATTTATCCGCAAGCCTTTTTTACTGTACGGGATCTGGCATGGTTTATTAGGCGGGTTAATTGCTATTATCCTGCTGATAGGTACTTTATATGTTGCTTATGACAACGTACCCGACCTGGTGTTTTTACAAAACTACACCGAGTTTGGCATCGTGTTTTTAGTTGTAGTTGGGCTGGGTATTTTTATATCAGGCTTCAGTACCTTTTTAGCAGTTAACAAGTTTTTACGTTTAAAAATATACGATCTGTACAGATAGAGGTTAAAGGCAAAAGGTTTAAGCTGAAAGGCTTAATCTGAACTTTCAACCACTAATTCATTAACTCAATAATTCAGTAATTAAAAGATAAATGGCACAAAAATTTAAACCAGCCGGCCCTGTAAAAACAACTGCTGCAACATCGCCGGCAGCTACCGGTGCTGCAAAAGCTACTGCGCCTGCACAACCGGTACAATTTATATTTGATAAAAGCAATTACCGTATGCTGATCATCAGCGTGGCGGTTGTTGCCTTCGGTTTTGTCCTGATGTCGGGCACAACTGACATTTACAGCACTACCAAAATAGTTATCGCCCCAATAGTAGTTTTGGGCGGTTTTGCTTTGGGTTTCTTCGCTATCCTTAAAAAGCCTTCGGCTAATTAATACAGTAACCATGCTGAATTTTACAGTAGATATGTTTTAGTGAAAGATATCTACTGTAATAACGTATATCTCTACCTCAACCCCTTAAAACCCCAATGAATTTAATCCATGTTATTATCCTTGCAATTATTGAAGGGATAACTGAATTTTTGCCCGTATCATCAACCGGGCACATGATCATTGCTTCATCAGTAATGGGCATAGCAGCCGATCCTTTTGTTAAGCTTTTTACTATTGCCATACAACTGGGTGCCATCTTATCGGTAGTGTTCCTGTACTGGAGAAGGTTCCTCCAATCGGTTAATTTTTATTTAAAACTGTTTATCGCTTTTATACCTGCAGCGGTATTTGGCGTATTGTTTAGCAAAAAGATTGATGCTTTATTGGAGAGCGCGCTTACGGTTGGTATTACCCTGTTTGTTGGCGGCATTATTTTATTGTTTGTTGATAAATGGTTCAACAAGCCAGTGATTAAAGAAGAAAAGGATATCAGCAATTTAACGGCACTTAAAATAGGCTTTTTTCAGTGTTTGGCTATGATCCCGGGAACATCACGTTCGGCCGCTACCATTGTTGGTGGTATGGCACAGAAACTGAGCCGTACTGCAGCTGCCGAGTTTTCATTCTTTTTGGCGGTGCCGACTATGTTTGCCGCGACTGCAAAAAAACTATATGACTTCCATAAAGAGGGGCATGTATTTACTGGCGAAGAAATTAAACTGCTGGCCATAGGTAATATCATTGCTTTTATTGTTGCCATGCTGGCTATTAAAACATTCATTACTTTTCTTGAGCGCCGTGGCTTCCAGATTTTCGGCTGGTACCGTATCGTGGTTGGAGCTGTTATTATAGGATTAATTTTGAGCGGACATCCGTTGCAAACAGTATAAACCTTTAAGTATATCGCGTTAATTTGCGTCGCGCCGGATCAGTCTCATACCAAAGGAGATTGATCCGGCGCAGTAATTTATAGCTTGTCAGGCAATAGGGGCGAAAATCGTACCTTTGCGAAAAATCGGATAAATTGATCCGACATAAATAAAAGATTTGAAGAACACGTACACTAAAATAGAGGAATTTGCTGAGGGTCAGCTACTGCTGGTTAATAAACCATACCAATGGACAAGCTTTGATGTGGTTGGCAAGCTCCGCAATTCATTTAAGCCGCTTAAGCTTAAGGTTGGCCATGCAGGTACGCTTGATCCGTTGGCTACAGGCCTGTTGATCATTTGCACCGGTAAAATGACCAAGCAGATTGATACTTTCCAGGCCGAAGAAAAGGAATATACCGGGACCATGGTATTGGGCGCAACTACGCCTTCATATGATATGGAAACGGCACAGGACAAAAGTTTCGACATCAGCCAACTCACTGAAGAAATGCTGCGTAACAACTGCAGACAGTTCATTGGCGATATCCAGCAATATCCGCCGGCGCACTCGGCCATAAAAGTTGATGGCGAACGTTTATATGAAAAGGCACGCCGGGGCGAGGATGTGGAACTGAAGCTGCGTAACGTCACTATAACCGGTTTTGAACTAACCCGTATTGAGCTGCCTGAAGTTGATTTCAGGGTGGTGTGCAGTAAGGGTACTTACATCCGTTCGCTGGTGAATGATTTTGGTGCGGCTTTAGGCAACGGGGCTTATCTTTCAAAACTAAGGCGCACCCGCAGCGGCAACTTCAGGATTGAGGACGCCTGGGAGGTAATGGAACTGGTAAACACCGTGAGGGAATTAAAGGTATCAGATGTGCATACTGCACGGTAAAAGAAATTTACAAAGCGCAAACATTCTGGTTGTTAATCCCATCAACTAAAAATTAACTTTGTGTTTTTACTCATATAATTAATGAGGGTTTATAATAACATTGACGAGTTTTCGGCGGTAAAAAATGCAGTAGTCACTATCGGTACATTTGATGGGGTACACATAGGGCACCGTAAAATTATAGCAGGCATTAAGGAGCTGGCCGAAAGCACGGGTGGCGAAACAGTGATCCTTACTTTTTTTCCGCATCCGCGCATGATCCTGCACCCGGAGGATGAAAGCCTTAAACTGATCACCACCATAGCCGAAAAGGCCGAACTACTGGAACGCATCGGGGTTGACCATCTCATTATAACCCCTTTTTCAAGAGATTTCTCCAATCAATCTGCCGAGAGCTATATCCGCGATGTGCTGGTTAACAAAATTGGTACAAAAAAAATAGTAATAGGCTATGACCATCGCTTCGGTAAAGACAGGCAGGGCGGCTTTGAAGACCTGCAGCGCCTTAGCCCTGTGTATGGTTTTGATGTGGTAGAAATTCCCGAACAGGACATCAACGAGGTGGCCATCAGCTCAACCCGTATCCGCAACGCCCTGTTAAGCGGCGATATTCATTTGGCTAATGCCTTTTTAGGCTATCCTTTCTTTATTACGGGAAAGGTTGTCCGCGGCGATCAGATCGGCCGTCAGCTTGGTTATCCGACAGCCAATATCGTGGTTGAAGAAAAATATAAGCTTATTCCATGCGATGGTATTTTTGCGGTAACAGTAATTATAGCTGATCAGAAGTATAAAGGGATGGCCTACATCGGCAGCCGCCCAACGGTTAATGGCCTTACCCGCAATATCGAGGTAAATATCTTTGACTTTAACGAAGAGATCTATAATCAAACTATCCGGATGGAGTTTCACCATTACATCCGTGGCGATGTTAAGTTTTCATCGCTTGATGAATTAAAAGCGCAGTTGGCTCAGGATAAGGTAGATGTGCTGAAAGTCATGAATTGAACCATGATTTGCTTGATTTAGGGATTACCTTGAATTCAATATGGATTGGCAGCTTACGCACCGCATCAGGCAATCCCTAAATCAAGCAAATCAAGGTTTTAATGCTTAAAAAACGATAAGTAAATCTGTTTCACAACATGATACATCGCGAAAGCAAAAAATAATATAGCTATGCTGGTATTGATAAGCCTGGTGCTTAACGCAAATCGTTGCTGTATATACCTGGCAAACTTGGCGTAGATAAACAAGCATAAAAAAGCACCTGCTGCCGAACCCATACTAAAAATAACAAGAGCTACACGGCCATCAAGGATCCATTCATGCGTGATGAGGTATGTGCCTGTAACCATCCAGAAGGGCACCTGCATGGGGTTTAGAAAGCCTAATAAAATACCGTATTTAATACTGGCGTGTTCAGAGTAATTGGCTTTAGGTGGGGCATTGCGATGAATCCAGGTGATATAACCCATTACACCAAACAAAACCACCATGATCCAGTCGATGATGGTGCCCAGTTTCAATTGTCCGGAAAGCCAGCGGGCAGCATGCATAATAAAATAGGTAAAGAAAAATTCAACTGCCGAAAAAGCTGTAATAAAACGTACAGCCTCTTTTATGCCACGGTTTATAGTGATCTGTACTAAAGTTAGGTTTATATTGCCGGGTGGTATATAGCCTATGAAATTAGCTATAAGCCCGATGAAAAAAGTCAAAAATATCATTGCAGCAAAGATAGGTTGTTAATTGGAGTTGGCAAACTTCAGATTTGCGGATGTGCAGATTTTAAATGTGCAGATGAAAGCTGCAATAACTACACCGCCTAATTCTTCAATTTACACATCTGCACATCTGAAATTTGCACATCTATAATCCTTACATTTGCAAACTTTAAACGTGTTAACATGCCAACTGAAAAAATAGTTTCATTACTGCCGGCCGCTACCGAGATAATTTGTGCCTTAGGATTAGAGAAAAACCTGGTGGGGCGTTCGCATGAGTGCGATTTTCCGGCGTCTGTTAAACAGTTACCTGTATGTACCGAAGCTAATTTTCCGGATGATTTGAGCAGCGCCGATATTGATGTGAAAGTGAAAGAGATCCTGGCCGATGCACTATCGGTTTATACCGTAAAGCGCGAACAAATTAAAACCCTTGCGCCGGATGTGGTGGTAACCCAGGCCCAGTGCGAGGTTTGCGCGGTATCGTTAAAAGATGTTGAAGATGCGCTTGAAAACTACCTGGATAAACAGGCACAAATTATATCGCTGCAGCCTAACAGTCTCGATGATATTTTTAACGACATTGTTACCGTTGCCAATGCACTGAACGTACCCGCGGCCGGTGCCGAACTGCTTGAAAGCCTGCAGGAACGGGTTGACATTATCAAGCATAAACTGAAATTTATAGACAGCAAACCCACCGTTGCCTGTATTGAATGGCTAGAGCCAGTAATGATATCCGGCAACTGGGTACCAGGCCTGGTAAACATAGCCGGCGGAACGCCCGTTTTGGCACAGGACGGCAAGCACTCACCTTATATTGAGTGGGATGAGATCCTGCAGCAGGACCCGGAAATTATTGTGGTGATGCCTTGCGGCTTCAGTATTGAACGCACCATGCGGGAGATCAACCTCCTTTTGGACCGCCCGGGTTTTGCATCACTCAAAGCCGTAAAAAACGACAGGTTTTATATTGCCGATGGCAACCAATATTTCAATCGTCCCGGCCCAAGGATTGTCGACTCAATAGAGATCCTGGCCGAGATCATCCGCCCCAAGCAGTTCATATTTGGTTATGAAGGTGAAGGATGGATTAAGTTTTCGTTGTAAAATACTGCCGCAGGTTTAGCGATAGCGTAACCTGTGGCGAACCATTACTGAAGCTTCCAGCTTAAGTAAAATAAGTGAAGCTAGAAGCTTCAATCATGCCAGTCACGGGGTACACTACCGCTAAACCCACGACAGATAAATGCTTGTTTAAGACTTAGTACTTTAGACTAAAGACTTCTTTAAAATACTTATTAAAATAATTTAAAAAGCAATATATTTACTTGTCTGCTATCTCCCAGGCACAGGATCAATTATGAACAAAATTTTTACGCTGATGGTTATCGCCGCGGTTTTTGTATGCAGCGGTTTTAAAATTAATGATGATAAAAAACCGAACGTAACCGACCTGCACCTCACCTGGCAGGTAATGGATAATAACTATCAAAATAAAAATCAAGCCCTCACCGCACTGGTGATTACCAATAAAAGTCATGAGGTTTTGCCTGCCGGAGGATGGAAGATCTATTTCAATTCGGGGCGTGGTTTTACCAAAGCAGCCGTCAGCGATAACGCCCTAATTGAACAGGTTAACGGAGATTTATACAGCATAACCCCAACATCCGGCTTCAAAGACCTGAAACCCGGCGAAACCTCCCGCATTGAATTTGTGTGCGACGATCCTGTGGTAAACATTACCGATGCACCTGAAGGGCCATACCTTGTTTGGGATAATGCCCCTGAAAAAGGCTATTCTTTCGGCTCATATGATATTACGCCGTACAAACCAACTTACCAGGGCTTAATAACCCCCGAAATTGTTTATGACAGGAATAAAACGGTCACCGATATTTCGGCAGATCAGCTGGTAAAGGTTTTCCCTACACCGGTAAGTTATAGCTCGGGCAGCGGCAGTTTTTCGTTCGCTGCGGGCGTTCAGGTTTCATCGGCCGATGCGCGGTTCAGCAAAGAAACATCTGTTTTAAGTAATTATGTTGCTGGCCTCTTCGAAAAAAAGGGCGCCGGGAAATCTTCAGGTAAAATTATTTCATTTGAATATAAAGCCGGCTTAGGCGATGAAGCTTACGAGCTAAGTGTGAAACCAGTTGCTGTGGTTATCCGCGCATCGACCAGTACTGGCATCTATTATGGCATCCAATCGTTCAAAAGTTTGATCCCTGCAAGTGCTTTGGCTAAAACGCCATCATCGGTACAAATCCCATGTGTAGAAGTTGCTGATGCCCCTCGTTTTGCATACCGTGCCGTAATGCTGGATGTAGCCCGTAACTTTCAGTCAAAACAGCAGGTATTGAAACTGCTGGAGGCGATGAGCTTGTACAAGCTTAATGTGTTGCACCTGCATTTAACGGATGATGAGGGATGGAGAATAGAAATTCCGTCGCTACCCGAGCTTACTGCCGTCGCTTCCAAACGAGGCCATACACTGGATAGTAAACACCATCTGCCTCCATCGCACGGTTCCGGCCCGGAGGTTAACAATCCTTTTGGCACCGGCTATTATACGAAAGCAGATTATATCGAGATCCTGAAATATGCCAACGATCGTCATATCACCGTAGTACCCGAGATTGAAACTCCCGGTCATGCCCGTGGAGCTATTAAAGCGATGGATGCCCGTTATGACCGACTAATGGCCGAAGGAAAAAAGGCCGAAGCTGAAAAATATTTGCTATATGATCTTAATGATAAATCTGAGTATCGCTCGGTACAGTATTGGAATGATAACGTGATTGATGTATCGCTCCCTTCAACCTATAACTTTGTTGAGACTGTTGTAAATGACATCATCAATACTTATAAAGAAGCCGAAGCACCACTGCCCACCATCCACTTCGGTGGCGATGAGGTTCCTGCGAATGTATGGGAAAAATCACCGGCTTATGCGGCGCTCAGGGTTACACATCCCGAAATACAAAGCACCAATGATCTTTGGTATTATTTCTACGGAAGGATTAATGAAATCCTGAAAGCGCAAGGTATCCGCCTGTCGGGTTGGGAAGAAATGGCGCTTCGTAAAACTACGCTCGACGGTCAGCCGGCTTACATACCTAATCCGGATTTTACGAAAGAACACTTACAGGTTGATGTTTGGAACAACGTATTAGGCGGAGGGCAGGAAGATTTGGCTTACCGTTTGGCTAATGGTGGTTACAAGGTTGTGCTAACCTGCGTTACCAACCTGTATTTTGATATGGCCAACTACAAATCATTTGATGAGCCGGGTTATTACTGGGGCGCGTTTTTAGGGATAGATAAATTCTTTTCGTTTATTCCATACGACTATTTTAAAAATGCTGATGTTGATAAGCAAGGCAACCCGATAAACAGGAATATCTTCATCGGCAAGCAACGCCTCACGGATTATGGCAAAAGCAATATCGTGGGCTTGCAGGGCGCGCTGTGGGCCGAAACAGTGAAAGGCCCTGAACGGATGGATTACATGATTTTCCCTCGACTGCTTGGCCTGGCCGAACGCGCCTGGGCGCAAGACCCGGCATGGGCTACCGAAAAAGACCCTGTAAAAAGTAAAGAGGCATACCAGGTATCCTGGTCAAATTTCCTGAATGTGTTAGGCAAACGTGAACTGCCGCGTCTAACTTATTACAATGGTGGTTATGGTTACCGGGTGCCTAAGCCAGGGATCAGCCTGCAGGATGGTAAATATTTTAGTAACGTAGAGTTTCCAGGCTTGACTATCCGGTATACAACCAATGGTAAAGATCCTGACGCTGGTAGTAAGGTTTACACTGGCCCGGTTAATTACAACGGTGGCGTTATCAAATTCCGCGCTTTTGATCCAAAAGGCAGGGGTGGTAATGTGGCTGAGGGAGGAAGTAATAATCTAAATCCGTAGTTTCAGTTGGCAGTTTTGGGTTTGCAGTTTGCAAGTCAGAAAAAGATCGCCGCCGCTCGGCTCCAGCCGAGTGGCAACTATCCCCCGGCCTCCGGCCGCCGTAAACAAGCAAGGCGTACACAGGCCAGAGGCCTGGAAATAATCGACACTCGGCAGGAGCCGAGCGTCTGCACTGCTTGCTGTGTGCATTACCACGATCTATGAACCATCAACTACCCGCCATCTAATACATAAAATTCATCCCAACCGAATAATTCCTCAACGGAGCAGCATTATAATACCTGTTACCCACAGCATTCAAATCATTACCAAGGCTGTATTTTTCATTCAACAAGTTATCTGCTGCAGCAAATATTTCAAAGTGTGTTTTACGGCCGATAGTTGGCTGGTAGCTAACCCTTGCCTGCAGCAGGTTGTATTTTGGAGCGTATACCGTGCTGGCATCATTAAGCGGGATTTTTGCAGTAAAGGTATGCTGAACAAACAATGCGAGGCTTTCCGGAAACCTGATCTGAACACTGCTTACAAATACGTTTTTAGGCACACCAGTCAGCCTGTTGCCCGAATAATTAGCATTGGTAACAATATAATCCCTGAACCTGAAATGGCTATATGTGAAAGATTCATTGAACTGTAATCCACGAATAAAGCCGTATTTACCGGGGCGGATGATCCAATAGTACAACGAGGCCTCGGTACCAAGCTGGTTGGTGCCACCGGCGTTGATATAATGTTCGGTTTCATTAGCATTTAGGCGGCGTACTATGGCATTGTTTAAGCGATAGTAGTAAACAGATGCATCCAGCATAAAAGTTTCATCGCTGTTGCGCAGGCGGAAACCTGTTTCATAATTCCAGCCGTATTGGGCCTGCAGGCTTGTGTTTACAATATTATCAGTTGGCCGTACCTCGGCAGTTGTAGGGCTTGAGTAACCCCGGCTTACACTCGCACGCCATGCTAAGGGATTGATGATCTGGTATGACAAAGCAAGCCTCGGCATTAATTGCGCGCTAAAGTTGCGGTTAGTAAAGCTGTTTTGGTTTAGCGGGTAAACATTTTTAAAGTTATAACCATAGTCATTTAAGCTTACCGCGGCTTCAATATGCAGGCGTTTATACACATCTGCAGCATAACGGGCAAATACAAAATGCTGGTTGGTGTGGATATCATCAACTGTTTGGGTGGTATCTTTTACCCCCTTCTTATTACCATAATTGGCAATGTGCGAGTTGGTTTGCTGCCATTCAAAACCGAGGTCAACTTTCCAGTTTAAATTGGGTTTCTTATCGCCGGTTAGTTCAAAATAGGTGCGGAAGCCATAGGTATTTTCACTGCGTTGTTCGTAGTTGGTGATAAACGGATTGGCAAAATCAACGTGATTGCCAAACACAGCCAGCACGTTGCGGATGTGGTCGTTAAAATGATATTCGTTGGTTAAGCCGCCTAAATACATTTTGGTAGTAATACCTATGCGTTGCTGAATAGCCCCAGGCAAAGTTGCCGTAGGCTGGCGGGCTAATCTCGGATTGGCGGTATACTGGGCCAGGTTTAAGCCACCCGGTGTTTGATAGGCCAAATCGGAATAAATGCCCAATGCTTTTAAGGTGTTTTTACCGCTGTAGTTCCAGCTATCGGCCAGTTGCAGATAATTGCGGTGGGTATCGCTGTTTTGCCTGTAACCATGATAGGTTTGAAAGCTTTGGTTAATGTTGAGCAGGTAATTGGTAGTTTTTAATTGTACTGCTGCTTTTTCATGAAACAACCCGTACGAACCACCGTTTACCCCCGCCGAAATATAAGTGCTGTCGTTATAACGGTTAAGCGGACTAAGAATCACGACACCGCCCGAGTTAGCCCCAAATAGGCTGCCATCCGGCCCCTTTAATATTTCAACCTTTTGGATGGCTGCTATATCAATAGCATTTAAATAACTGTTACCCCCGGCGTCGGTAAGCGGGATATCATCAAAATAGATCTTTACGTCCCTCACGCCAAAAGGCGAACGTAATAAACTGCCCCTGATGGATAAACGATAGCTGCCCGGCGAACGCTCCTCGGTACGTACCCCCGGAACCGTATTTAGCGCGTTAACAAATGAGTTATCGGGCTGGATCCTGAGCTGGGCTGCGTTAAGCACACTTACCGACGCCGGTACGCTTATCACAGGCTGGTCGCTCAGGTAACCTTTGATGATCACCGGTTTAAGCTCGGTGGTATCTCTGTTAGGTTTGATCTTATTTTGTGCGTGGGTTTCAGTAAAAGCAGCAAGTATAAGAGGTATAAGAGTAAAGCGTTTTAGCATAGATTGACAATCAGGGATGACCCTCAAAAATAGTTTTTATACTTGTAAAAGGATATCGCCTGCTTGTAAATATCTTGATGTTGTGAGTGGGCGGCGCTGAAACTTACGAAGTTTTCAAAACTTCGTAAGTTTGGGTTTGGGTCAATGCCGCCCTTTTCCTTTTGTCCCCTAAATCTCAGGGACTGTTTAAAAACGGGAAATATTCATAGCCGTTGGTTTTAACCAACGGAAAAAAAGCTGAAAAGTCTGCTTTAGCCCAAATGTGCAAAAGAATTTTGGCTGAAGCCCCCTTATTATTGCTCATTATTCCGTTGGCTAAAACCAACGGCAATGATTCCAATATGATACATAAATAATTCGAATCAAATTTAAACAGCTTCTCAGGGGTGAGAAACAAACGTAAAAGCCTTAACAAATTAATTTGCTAAGGCTTTTACGGTGATTGACCTAAAATAAATTATTAAATCTTTCCAAAAATCTCCGCGAGCTTATTCTCCAGATCTTCACCCCGCAGGTTTTTACCGATGATCTTTCCGTTAGGATCTAATAAAAAGTTTTGAGGGATTCCGCGTACCGCATACAGATCGGCTGCTTTGCTGTCCCAAAATTTAAGATCGGATACATGGTTCCAGGTAAGACCATCTTTGTGGATAGCTGCCAGCCATTTATCTTTCGCGTTCGGCCTGTCAAGCGACACGCCAAGTATGGTGAAGTTTTTGCCTTTATAAGCGTTGTAAGCCTTTACCACATTAGGGTTTTCACGACGACAAGGGCCACACCATGATGCCCAGAAATCTATCAGTACATATTTACCACGAAATGATGACAGGCTAACCATTTTACCGGCAGTATCAGCTTCGGCAAATTCGGGTGCGGTTGCACCTAATGCCACAGCTTTTAATTTTGGCAGGCGTTCGGCAAATTTCTTACCTGCTTCCGTTGCTTTAATAGCAGGACTGAAGCTGTTGAACAATGGGGCAATATCTACGTAATCGGCACTGTAGGCATATGATTCAAGCGCGTTAAGGCTTACATATGAATCGGGGTTTTCCTGGATAAACTTTTTATTTAGCTGCGCATCCTGGTCGTCGATCTTTTTTTCCTCAGCATTTAGTTCGGCAAGTTGGTCCGGCGTGGCGGTTTTACGTTTTGCCGAAAGCGCCTCATAGGCGTCGTTGATCGGTTTTTCGGCCAGGTTATATTTTTCGTTATCGTTATTGGTTTTGGTGCCTTCTATTTTGGCATCAGCAATTTTATCAGTTGCGCTTACGTTGATCGTGCCCGGTTCCAGGTATATGGAACGATAATCTTCCGAGCTATGCAGACCGGTACCTTTGGGGTTAAACAAAATATAACCGCTTACAGGTGTTGTTGTGCTTGTTTTACCGGTAAATTTGAAGGTCCCTCCGTTCAATACTGCCGAGTCGACAACCGTTTTTCCATCTTTACGATATTGCACATAGACTTTCGCCGGTGCGTTATAGGCGCCAATTTTACCTTGCACAGTATATTGGGCATCCTGGGCAAAAGCTAAAGCAGGGGCGCTTGCAATTGCTGTTAAAGCTATTTTTTTAATTGAGGTCAAGTTCATATCGCAATATAATAAAATTAGCCGGGTATTAAATATCCGGCTAATTCAACGGTGAATATGACATATTAATTAATAT
>Ga0157372_10003356_pt1 | contig 17289 bp, 15 predicted proteins | sample C55metaG_FD_115307 | JGI IMG/M metagenome (GOLD analysis project Ga0157372, IMG submission 115307) | Corn rhizosphere microbial communities from Kellogg Biological Station, Michigan, USA - C5-5 metaG | ecosystem: Host-associated > Plants > Roots > Rhizosphere > Soil | place: USA: Michigan... | reverse complement strand
GGATACCGCGGCGGCGCCCGCACCGTTAACTACCATTTTTATTTTCTCGAGTTTTTTTCCCTGGATTTCGCAGGCGTTCATCAAAGCCGCGCCGGATATAATGGCGGTACCATGCTGATCATCGTGCATTACGGGAATATTCATTTCGGCTTTTAGCCTGCGCTCAATTTCAAAGCAGGTTGGGGCCGAAATATCTTCCAGGTTTACACCACCAAATGTTGGCTCAAGCGCTTTTACAATGTTTACAAAATCATCAACACTTTTAGCATTCAGCTCAAGATCAAACACATCAATATCAGCATAGATCTTAAACAGCAGGCCCTTGCCCTCCATTACAGGCTTGCTGGCCTCAGGGCCGATATTGCCCAGGCCAAGTACGGCAGTACCGTTGCTGATCACGGCTACAAGATTGCCTTTGGCGGTATATTTATAAACATCTTCGGTATTGTCAGCAATCTTTAAACATGGCTCGGCCACACCGGGCGAGTAGGCCATGGTTAAGTCGCGCTGCGAATTTGTTGGTTTGGTAGGTACAACTTGTATCTTTCCGGGACGGCCTTGCGAGTGGTAATTCAGCGCATCCTGTTTTCGGTTAGTTTTATTCATTTTTTTCAAATTGAAGCGCCCAAAATTACAATTCTTTTTATGGAACAAACATAAAAAAGCCCCTTTTTGCGATTATGTTAAAAAGAGGATAAAATATGGTTAAAGTTTTGATAAGATGTGTTTAAAAGAACGGATTTGGCAATGTTCTATTTTTTCTTCTTTGCCTTCTCCATATTTTTCTGAACCCTGAACTTTACAATTTTGGTGATCAGATCGAGGGGCATAGGCTCATCAAGCGGAAACTGAACCGAGCCTTTGGCCCCTTTATAGCCCGATAGTTCTTCTTTAAATTCTTCCAAACCCTGCGGTGCGGGATAAAACCCGATATGATTTTTGAAGCCGCCGAAGTGACTAAATTGCCATTGAGCACAAAGGTAGGAATAGCATATTTGATAGTCTCCCCGGCATCTGGGGCAGCGGCTTTGATGGTTTCGCGCACCTGTTGCAGTTTCTGCTGTACATCCTCCGGGAAACCGGCGATATATTCATCAATATTTTCCTTTGGCTTTTCCATGTTGATGAGTAGTGGTTGGTTGAAATAAATCTACGAAAAAACCAGGTCATTGTGAGAGCCGCTGATTTACAAATAATCAGCGGCCTGTGTTAATATAAAACGTCATTGCGAGGCACGAAGCAATCCCAAACTATACAGGGCGGACCTGCTAATTGGGGATTGCTTCGTGCCTCGCAATGACGTCTTTATAATTCTCCCTTATGTTTTAATTCTTTGAATACTGGTCGTCATCCTGCACGTTGGCAGCAACTTCCCCTGCCGATACCCTTAGCATGGCCCCTACAGGCGCCCGGTTAGTTTTAAGATGGTTCCAAACTTTAAGGTCTGATACTTCACAACCAAACATATCAGCTATAGAAGCAAGTGTTTCGCCTCTCTTCACTTTATGATGGGTAGGGATTTTGCGTTCAGACTTAGCCGGTGTATATTGAACAGCAGCGTAAGCAGCAGGCTTAGCAGCAGGTTTCACCGGTGCATCAACACCATTTAATACGTTATACAAAGCGGCGTAATTATCTTTCGCGGTTTGGGGGATGATAAGCCTGCGGGGTGTTTTAGCGCTGCCATTAACCACAGCCATGCGGTAGGATGGGTTGAGGATGGTGATCTCCCTTAAACTAACATCAAGCGCCTGGGCAACATTACTTAACGGCACTACCCTTTTCACCATTACCGTATCGGTGCGGATAGAGAAATTGCAGGCTTGTGCAACAATGTTATGTTTATTAAAATAATGCATTACATAATTCATGGCGATGAAGGCCGGCACATAACCACGGGTTTCAACAGGCAGGTACTGGCGGATGCTCCAGAAATCGGTTACGCCACCTGCTTTTTCAACGGCGCGTTCCACATTGCTTTTACCACAATTATAGGAGGCGATGGCCAGCAGCCAGTCGCCAAATTCCTGGTACGCGTCTTTCAGATAGGCAGCCGCGGCATAGCTCGATTGGATAGGGTCACGGCGTTCATCAACATAGTTATCCATGTTTAAGCCATAAGTTTTTGCGGTGGTACCCATAAACTGCCAAAGGCCTGTGGCCCCTACCCTTGATACCGCGTTTGGATCAAGCTTTGATTCAACAATCGACAGGAATTTTATTTCTTCGGGGATCCCCGCTTCGCGGAAAGCCTTTTCGTAAATTGGGAAGTAGTATTTGGTTAAGCCCGCTACCTGGCCCATTTCATCGCGGTTATGCATATACAGGTCGATATAAGCCTGTACATATTCATTATAATCCAGCTGGATATCCTTTCGGATGGAATCTAACCGGCGCTTGTACAAACCGCCGTATGTACTTACCGGCAACGACTGGTTAAGCACCGGTAAAATAGTGGTGTCGGCGTTTACAATATCGGGGTTAAATTTGGTTACCCGGTTTATTTGCTTAATTGACTTTGCCGAATTGGTCGTGTTTGTTTCGGCTTGTAAAACTTGGAGTGATAAGAGGCAAATGGTCAGCGTAAATAATCTCTTCATTTATTCAGGGATTTGATTAATTTATAATGCCCAAAGCATCAGCATTTTACTAAAATATCATTTTTTATTACAGATCGAGAAAATATTTGGCAAAATCTAACAGTTGCTGTTCGCCAAAGTGCTTTGTTAATAACTGTAAACCTAACGGCAAACCGTTGCTGTTATTGCCCGTAGGTATTGATATGGCCGGCACGCCGGTTAATGAGGCTTGTACGGTAAATATGTCAGAAAGATACATTACCACCGGATCTTTCTCTTCCTTACCTATGTTAAAGGCCGGTTCGGGCGCGGTAGGCACCAGTATAAAATCATACTCTTCCAGTATCTGGTTAGTTTTTTCCTGTATCAACCTGCGTACCTTTTGCGCTTTCGCGTAGTAAGCATCGTAATAACCCGCGCTCAAAACAAAAGTGCCCAGCATAATACGGCGCTTTACTTCCTTACCAAAACCTTCAGAACGGGAACGTTTATAAGTAGACTGTAAATCTGTAGCCAGCGGACTGCGATAACCGTAATGCACACCGTCGTACCTTGCCAGGTTTGATGAGGCTTCGGCCATTGCCAGGATATAATAGGTTGGTACCAGGTATTCCAGCAGTTCAAAAGCTATCGGGGTAACTGTGTGCCCATCGGCACGCAGCTTATCGATGTATTGTACAAGGTTGTCTTTTACTTCGGTGTCAACACCGGGGCTTGATATGGCTTCCTGCAGGTAAGCTATCTTCTTTTTTTCCGGCTTTTGAAGATTAGTATATGATGCAGGTGGCGGAGTTTGTGATAACGTACTGTCATATTCATCCGGACCTGCGAGCACTTCCAGCAATAACGCAGCATCTTCTACCGATTTAGTGATAGGGCCAACCTGGTCAAACGATGAAGCATAAGCGATAATACCATGCCTTGAAATTGTGCCGTATGTTGGCTTTAAACCCACAACACCGCAAAATGAAGCCGGTTGCCTTACCGAACCACCCGTATCCGTACCTAAAGCGGCATGGCACATCCCTGCTTGTACGGCCACAGCCGAACCGCCCGACGAACCGCCTGCAACTTTAGTTTCATCGGCATGGTTTTTTACCGGGCCAAAGTATGATGATTCGTTGGTGGCGCCCATAGCAAATTCATCGCAGTTACAGCGCCCAATGATCACCGCGTCTTGGGCCAGCAGGCGTTCAACCACGGTTGATGAAAAGATGGAAGTAAAACCCGTTAAGATTTTTGAGGAGGCACTAACCTGGTGCCCTTTATAGCAGATATTATCTTTAATGCCGATAACCATACCGGCTAATTTGCCGGCGGTGCCATTCTTTATTTTGTTGTCAACGTTTTTTGCAGCAATCAGCGCTTCATCAGCAAACACTTCATTAAAAGCATTTAAATGAGCATTTTTTTCAATTTCAAGCAAATAGCCTTTTACAAGACCTTCAACAGTAATTTCTGCACGTTGCAACCCGCTCTTTATTTCGGTTAAAGAGGAATAAATATTAGCCATGGGGCTAAAATAAAAAACTTATCCGTTGAAATAAGAAATAAATCAACAGATAAGTTCATATACTCGATAAAAATGGCATTAAAACCTAATCCCTGTTAGGGTATTAAGCTTTTTTTTCTTCAGATGAAGAAGATGAGCCATCGCTGTTTTGCGCGTCTTTAAATTCCTTAACGCCTTTCCCTAAACCTCTCATTAATTCAGGTATTTTTTTACCGCCGAATAATAAAAGTATCGCAATGATGATCAGAATAATTTCTGGTGCGCCTAATCCACCCATGATTTTAAGTTTTATGTATGATTAATATTATATTATGATTTGTATTCTTCTTCTTTTTCGGTATCCAGATGGCTACCGGTAACCGTCTTATCTAAATTGATATGACTTTGGTGTTCCGGCTCGGCCGGGGTATTTACATGATAATCACTGATAGCGATTGTATTTGGAACAGTATTTTCAACAACCGGCTTTTCGTGCTCAGCTGCAGCTTCCGGAGCTTCTGAAGCTTTTTCATCTAAAAGCGGTTTTTCTTCTTCTACTTTAGGTGCAGGTTTCTTTTCCTCGTAATTATTGATCTGGTTATTGATCTCACGTTTAACATCTTCAGAGGCATCTTTAAAGTCGCGGATACCTTTACCCAGGCTCCGTGCCAGGCCGGGCAGCTTTTCGCCGCCAAATAGCATCAATGCTGCAAAAAGTATCAGTACCATCTCGCCCGTACCAATATTTAAAAATAACAAAACTGAACTTAACATAGCATTCTGTTTAAGGATACAAATATATACAATTAAAATTTCTTATAGTTCATAACTAATTAGTTAGGCGCCAGCCAGATCTTGGGGTTAACCGGTGTTGTTCCTTTATAAATTTCAAAGTGCGCCTCCGTTTCTCCTGTCGATGGATCAGTTGCCACGGTGCCGATAGCTTGTTTGGTGCTTACTTTTTGCCCACGCGCAACAGTTACCGACCGTAAATTACTATAAGCTGTAAAATACTCCCCATGCAATATAATTACCAAATAGGTCCCGCTCACATCTCCCACTTTTACAACCGTACCATCAAATACAGCCCTTACGGTGCTGCCCTGGTTAGTACGGATATCAACACCTGTACTTTCGCTCCTGATACCTTCGGGCGTGGTATAGGTACCAAAACCCTGGGTAATTATTCCGTTGGATACCGGCCATGGCAAACCACCGCGATTACCCAAAAAGTCGTTCGACAGCTTAGCGGCCTCAGGCGTGGCATTCAATACACTTGATGTACTGCGCGCGGCTGCCGGCTTAGCCGGAGCTGGTGCAACAGGCGCGGGCTTATTTTCGGCCTTTGCTTTGGCTGCGGCCAGTCTTGCGGCTTCTTCAGCCCTGCGTCTTTCTTCTTCAGCAGCCCTGCGCCTGGCTTCCTCAATTTCCCTGCGGATAGCTTCGTTAATAGCGCGGTTTGTTTTTACTATCTTAGCCTGCAGGTCCCTCTGCTGTTTTTTCAGGATCCCCTCATGCTGTGACAAATCGCTTACTACTTTAACCTGGTTATTACGTTCATTACCCAGTGTTTCTTTTTCTTTTTGCTGATCCTTTAAAAGATCATTCTTTTCGTCCTTGGTCCGGTCAAGCTCATTAATTTTAACATGCAGCTCCTTCTGTGTACCTTGTATATAGGCGGCCTGCCGCTCACGGTAGGTACCAAACTGCTGTAAATATTTTAAACGCTTATAGGCCTGGTTAAAGTCTTTTGATGCAAAAAGGAACATCATTTTATTATATGCACTCTGATTGCGGTATGCAAACAGGATCATACCCGCGTATTCCTTTTTAAGCTGATCTAATTGCGACTGTAAACTACGTACGTTATTACTACTCTCAGAGATTTGGTTATCCAATAATCTTACTTCAGAGTTGATATTTTCTATTTTTTCCTGTCTCAGGTTTATCTGTGCCTTGAGTATGCTTAGCTGCTTTAATGAAGCCTTTTTATTGTTTAAAGTTTCCTGGTAATCTTGATTTAATTGTTCAAGCTCTTTATTCAGCTGTGCTTTACGACGTTTCAGTTCGTCACTGCTTTGCGCGTGTACATTAACTGCTGCCAGTACCAATAATAAAAAGAAAACTGCTTTTAAAAACTTCATTAAATAAACATATTAATTATTTGCCAGGCTCGTACCCGTCAGGAATGCTGAACGGATAGTTTTGCTGTACTTCAAAATCGGCCTTAGTATAATGCAAATTAACTTGTATTTTTTTATCTTTTACTACTGATGCGATATCTATTTGTGCTGGCAATACCCGGTTTGTCGCTTCGATAAAGGTATTATTGGTAACCTGTAATGATTGCGCCTGGCGCTGGTTATCTAAATTGGTTTGCGTAACCTTATTATCCGGCCCCAGTATCAGCTTGTAAACCAGATCATTCAGGGTACCGCTCAAGGTTGTGTTGCCATCGGCATGATCAATAGTGGCTTGCTCATTAACCAGCTCGGGCACGGCGTTGCCAATCAGCAATGACTCGAGTGTTTTATAATTAACCTCTTTGCTGGCGTAAGTATAAATATAGCTGAACGGCTTTTTGATGTAAACGCTTTGCAAGCGGTTAATGATCATGATGCTGTCGGGAGTTATCACGGCACGGGCGGCTTCAATACCCAACACCGCTGTAATAGAAACCCAGATCCTTTTATCTTTTGCTATCCTGATATTCAGGGTAACATCGTTGCTGTTGTTATTGATACTAAGCTTGGTTTTTGCCTTGCCCGCAAATGTTGTAAAATTTACCTGGTTTGCCCTTATGGCGGCCAGTTTGCCGGCAATATCACTCGTCCTTGCGGTCGAATCTGCCTTACGGGTAACCAAAACTTGTTTACGTGCTTTACAGCTTACCATTACCAGCAGGCAGCAAGCTATAAGTAAACTATTCGCTATATTTTTTTTCATTTATCTTACGATCTAAAACTGGTGACTGCTCACCAAAGCCTTTCGCCTTTTTCCAGTTAGTTACGGCCGCATCGGTATTCCCAAGGAAAAACAATATATCGCCATAATGTTCATACTTAACCCCGCTATTGTCTTTATCATGCGTCAGGGCCTTCTCCATCCATTCTTTTGCCTGGACATATTTTTTTTGTTTAAACAGGATCCAGGCATAAGTATCTTCAAACGATGCCGTATTAGGCTGCAGCTCATTGGAATGTGCCGACATTGCTGCCGCCTTTTCCAATTGCTCATTCCTTAACGATAAATAATAAGCATAATTGTTTAAAGTGAATGCATTATCCGGATTGTAGGTTAAAGCTTTCTCATAACTTTCGTCAGAACTTTTAATATTCTTCAACTCATGATAGCAATCGCCCAATAATGAAAAACTTAACGAAAGTAGCTCCTTATCCTGAAGTTCTAATGAAGTGGCGTTTTTAAGATAACCAACCGCCTTATTGTTATCCTTTTTTTGTGCCCAGGCAACACCGACAAGATAATTCATCCAGGCCTGGTTCGGGAATAACGACAATGCGTTTTCACCATCTTTAATAGCGGCATCAAGGTCATTGTCGCCTAAATCCAGGCGCACCAGCTGTTCCTGAACATTGTATACCTGGTTATTAAGCTGGGCCGATTTTTTAAGCACCGGCTTTGCCTCTTTATACTTTGTATTCTGGATCAGCATATCGCCGTATATGGCATAAGCCCTGGCGTCGTTAGGATGGGCAACGGTCAGGATCCGGCTTAATTCAAGTGCGCTCGCTTTAGCATTAGCCTCCGGAAACTTAGGAAAGTATCCGGATATAATATTAATTTTTTGATCGATGCCGATCTCCGGAATGGCAAATCCCTGGGTAAGCTCATTAAAGCTGGCTTCGTTGTTCTTTTTATCGCGATAGATATCGGCCAGCGCAAAGTGTACCAAACCATTTCGCGGATCAAGCTTTTCAGCTTGCTGCAATACTTTAAGCGCCTTATCGGCAAACCCGTTCGAGTTGTAAACCTCGCCAAGGGCCAGGTAATAACGGATCTCTCCTGGATTAGCGGTTATCTGTTTTTCCAGTTCGGAAGTGGCCTGGTCAATTTTTCCCTGCTTTAAATATATCTTTTGACGATTGGCTAAAAGATCATCACTCGGGCCATTCAGTTTTTCAATCTCATCATATACCTTAAGGGCATCATCGTACCTTTTCAGGATGGTGAAAGCATTGGCCTTGTCAAAATAATACGCTGATTTGTCCGGGTTAAGCCTGATCAGTTGGTTAAAAACATTTTCAAGCTTATCAATGGTATTGGTTTTTTCATAGCTATCGGCCAATGCCGCCCAATACCATTCGTTATCCTTATTTATTGCTACAGCCTGCTCCAGGAGGGGCTCAGAAGCTGCAAAATCATTTTGCTGCCTTTTAAGGTTGGCCAGCTCATATAAGGAAGCATCATTTGCAGGGTCGGCCTGTAAAACGCGCTCAAACATTTCGGTGGCAAGCTTATAGTTCTCCACCGTTTTTTCGCGCAAGGCCGAAAAGAATAGCTGCTTAACCATAGCGCTGTCCTGATAACTCATCACCTTACCTGCCGATGCCACTGTTTTATTATCGCCGTTCTTTTTATGCTGAGCTTTGGTTGCCAGAGGCAAGATGGCAAGAAACAAGACGGCAAGAGGCAAGAATAAAGAAACAACAAACGGCGCAGAAAACTGGCGAAGTTCCCGCAGGCTGTTTAATTGAATATTTTGGTTATCCCTCTTCATTCTTTCTTGTCTCTTGAAGTCTTGATTCTGTTACTTTCTTGTCTCCCGACTCTAAAAGTCTTGCATCTAATTATTTCCCTGTGTGCCCGTAGCCGCCTTCGCCCCTTTGGGTTTCGTTCAGTACTTCTACCTGCTCCCAGTTAACACGCTCATGTTTGGCAACTACCATCTGGGCTATCCTGTCGCCGGTATTGATCTCAAAATCCTCTGTCGAGAAATTGATGAGCAATACTTTGATCTCTCCGCGATAATCGGCATCAATGGTACCTGGCGAATTAACAATGCCGATACCATGTTTAAATGCCAGGCCGCTTCTCGGGCGGATCTGCGCTTCGAAACCCTCGGGCAATTCAATATATAAACCTGTTGGAATGAGTTTACGTTCCATTGGTTTAAGCACTACCGTGGTTTCTACATCGGCACGCAGGTCCATGCCCGCCGCATGTGCGGTTTCATAAGCCGGTAAACTATTTTTTGATTTGTTAATTATGCGGATGATCATCGTTTAAATATAGCTTTTAACTCCTTGCGTTCAAAGTAATACGCTCCGGCCGCAAATAAAAGTAAAAGCCCGTTACCAACAAAAATATTACGTTTAAATACCGTGAACGACAGAAAAACAAACAATACCGAGACAATTATATACGCAAGGTTCTTTTTTAAGTTATACGGGATGGGGTAATTTTTTTGCCCCCACAGGTACGAGAGCACCATCATGGTAGCATAGGCCGCGAACGAGATCCACGCCGAAGCCATGTAGCTGTATTTAGGTATAAGCAGCCAGTTTAAAATAACGGTTAATACCGCTCCTATACCAGATATATATAAGCCATACCTGGTTTGGTCAGACAATTTATACCACACCGAAAGATTCATATAAATACCAAGGCTCAGGTAACCGAACAACAAAGGTGGTACAACGCCAAGGCCCTGCCAAAACGGATTGTAAACTATATGATGCTTTACCTCATGCGTTTCCTTTCCAACTATAACAGTAGCCAGTATATCAACATTGGCAATGAGTGCTACACATATAACGGCCACCATAATTACAAAGTAGGTCATGATGCGGGCATAAGTTTCGCCCGAGTTTTTGTTTTTTGCATGGCTGAAGAAAAACGGTTCGGCGCCTAACCTGAAGGCCTGCACAAAAATACTCAGGAATAATGCAATCTTGGCGCAGGTGCCATAAATGCCCACGTGTGTATCGGCGATACTTTGGGGCAGCATCTGCTTCAGCATCACCTTATCTAATGACTCATTGATGATGAACGATATATTGGCTATCAATATAGGCCAGCTGTATGCAAACATTTCGCTTAACATGGCACTGTCAAACTTCAGCTTCATTTGCAATATCTCGGGCAATAGCAATAGTATGGTAAGCCCGCTCGCTATTGCGTTAGCTAAAAACACATACCCTACCCAATTCGGCCTGTACCAACCTGCCATCCATGCTCCGGCCGGCAAATGATGATTTATTATAAACGGAACGCCGAACAGAAAAAACAAATTGAGCATCATCACAAGGCCGATGTTTGAGCATTTGATAATGGCGTATTTTATGGGGCGGCCTTCTGCCCTGATGCGGGCAAAAGGGATTACGCAAAAAGCATCAAGCACTAAAATTACGAGGAAGCACTTTACGTAAAAAGTATAGTCGGCATGATCTTTAGTGACGCCGGCCTGCATGTAATTGACAATAGGATTTAAAAACAGTACACAAAAAACCAGGAATATTACCGATACCATTATAACAACGCCGAACGCGTTATTATAAACCTGCTGTTTGTTATCCGAACGTTTTTGCAGATACCTGAAATAGGTAGTTTCCATACCAAAAGCCAAAATGGCGTTAATGATAGAAGCGCTTCCATATACCGATGTAAAAACGCCATTAGCACTTACCGGCAGGGTACGCGTATAAATTGGCGTTAAAACAAAGTAGATCATCCGGGAAATGATAGTACTCAGACCATATATAGCGGTTTGCCCGGCGAATTTTTTTATAGTAGACAATGGAGATATTCGATTTAATGAGTTTGTGTTTAATTACAAACGCCTTTTAACAACCTCAAAATTACGATAGTTTTTCAATTCGCCTTCATGGCTTTCAACGGCATTTACCTCTGCATCCTGAGGGCCCTCGTTACACCATTCAAGAAACATATCAAGAAATGTATCATCAGCCTCGGCTTCGATATACACATCACCGTTGGGCTCATTCAATACAAAACCGCGTACACCAAGCTGATCGGCAACCGCTTTGGTTGATTTACGGTAAAAAACACCCTGCACTTTGCCTTTAACTGTAATATTGAGATGTTTGATCATTAGATTTGACAGGTATTAAATTAAGAGCTGAAAACGGAATGCTCAAAGCTTAAAGCTAACAACCCTACTGGTGCAAAGGTAACTTTTTTCCGGCTAAGCAACCTGCTTTACTTAACAAGCGTAATTACTACAAAACGCATTACATTTTATTTTGATTGATATAACTCTAAAAATCTATTTTATGAAAAAAATTATTTTTTCTGCCCTGATCATTGCTTTTACAGCCTTTTCGGCATTCGCTATTTTTGGCAACTGGAAAGTGAAAGGCGATGAAGCCCAGGTAACTTTTGAAGGCCACAGGGTAAGCGGTTCATTCGGCGGCCTAAAAGCCGATATAACATTTGATAAAGACCATCCCGAACAAGCTAAAATTTCGGCGACTATTGATGTTACAACCGCGGCGACCGGTTTCTTTATTAAAACCAGCCACGTAAAATCGGCCCTGGGCGCCGATGATTACCCAACCATTAAATTTGAATCAACCTCGGTATCAAAAAGCAGTAACGGCTACGTAGCCCGCGGCAAGCTAACCATGAAAGGCAAAACCAATCCCGAAGCCATCCATTTTAGTTTTGACGACAAAGGTAGCGAAGGTGTATTTAAAGGCGATTTCAAAGTACTGCCTCCTAAGTATGGCATCGACAGAAGCGGCACGCCGCCCGAGGTTACTATACATTTGACAGTGCCGGTGAGTAAAGGGTAATTAACAATAGTCAGAGTGCTAAAATTCATGTCATTGCGAGGAGCTGCAAGGGCAGAGCGTCGGTGGCGACGTGGCAACCTCGTAGCTATACAGGGATAAGATGCATTGGCTACCAGATTGCCACGCTTCGCTCGATGACATATAGATATAAAACATAAAACCGGCTATTCGCCGGTTTTATGTTTTATATTAGTTTCTTTACTTTGGTTTCGGGGGTGATCTTAAACCCATCAAGGCCGCTGATCAGGTTCAGGCCCGGGGTTTTGCCTGCCTCAAGCGTACCTTTTTCATCGTCGATACCCAGGTATTCGGCACCATTACGGGTACCCCATTCAACCAGTCGCGGTAAGCTTATGGAAGGGAACTTTTGTTGAATAGCACGCATCTCGCTCAGTAAACATAATTTGCTGTTTGATGCAAGGCTGTCGGTACCAAGGGTAATATTAAAACCCTGGTCAACAAAAAGATCAATTTTAGGTAAACGCCCCTCAATATAAAGATTTGCATTAGGGCAAAAGCACCAGTTTATCTTCCTGTCAAACCGTTTGATGAAGTAAATATCCTTCAGGTTGGTACAGGTATTGTGTACCAGCAAAACCTTTTGCTTGTTAGAGAGCAGCGGGATAATAGATTGTACCGAGTTACGGGCCTGTGGCTTGAAATAGGATATATCCATACCAAAATGCTCGTACAACTCTAAAAAAGCACCAAGTTTATACCGGTAAAATTTATTCTCGTCCTCACACTCCTGGTTATGGATACTGAGCAGGTTTTCATCGTTGGTATCGCTGTGCTTTTTAATCAGCTTAAATAACTCCTTTGATACCGAATACGGCGCATGCGGGGTTATAGAACACGAGCCGGGCTTAAATTCATTGAGCAGGGCCAGCGCTTTTTCAAAAACTTCAATAGCCTTTTCGGGCAAAAAACCAAAAGTTTCAACAAAGGTATGATAGTATAACTTGCTTTGTTTTTTCATCGCAACACTATTATTAGTGTTGGAGATATCACCAACGGCTACAATACCGTTATCATACATTTCCTGATCGGCTTTAGCTATGGCATCAAGAACCTCCTGCTGATCGGTATTGCGTAAGGATTGAATGTCTTTTATAAATTTTACCAGGCCGCCTTTGGGCTTTACTTTATCTTTTAAATGAGAAAGTTCGGTATGGCAATGCGTGTTGATAAATCCGGGGCAAATAACACCGCTTACCTGCTGTATTTGCCCGCCAGGGGACTTGGTATTATCGGTAACAGCTATGATCTTCCCCTGATCATCAACAGTAACTATTCCATTTTTAATCGGATCGGCATAAACAGGAAAAACGTAATCGGCTCTAAAACTTTTCATTAAAATTTAAACTTGGTATCGTAACACATAACGTTTTTCAAAACAATCTGTCCTGCAAAATAAGTACAATTAACTTTTAGTTATTGTTTTTTATTAGCCAAAAAGAATGACTTTAAAAAAAGATAGATTTTTTTAAATTTAAGTACTTTTGCACTGTGAACAATACAAAAGATAAAATTGACATCCGCAGCCTGAGCCTGAATGCTTTACAGGAGCATTTTATCCGTATGGATGAAAAAGGCTTCAGGGCAAAACAGGTGTATGAATGGCTTTGGAAAAAATCTTGCTTTTCTTTCAACGAGATGAGCAATATTTCAAAAGAACTCCGTGCTAAACTGGATGCAAATTTTGTAATTAATAATGTAAAAATTAATTCTTCACAGGTTAGTGCTGATAAAACTATAAAAAATTCTTTTATTTTACACGATAACCACTTAATTGAGGGCGTTTTAATTCCAACTCCCGGCCGTATGACAGCCTGTGTATCATCGCAGGTGGGTTGCAGCCTTACCTGTAAATTTTGTGCCACCGGTTATATGGAGCGCAAAAGAAACCTCAACCCCGACGAAATTTACGACCAGGTAGTTTTAATTGATCAGCAGGCCCGCGAAAACTATAATCAGCCTTTATCAAATATTGTTTACATGGGCATGGGCGAGCCATTGCTTAACTATGCCAACATGATGAAGTCGATAGAGCGCATCACCTCCGAGGATGGGCTTAATATGGCTGCCAAACGCATTACTGTATCAACAGCCGGCATCGCCAAAATGATCAAAAAACTGGGCGACGACCAGGTAAAATTTAATCTTGCCCTTTCCCTGCACGCGGCAAACGACGAAAAACGGAATACTATTATGCCCATCAACGAGCAAAACTCGTTAAAAGCCCTGGCCGAGGCATTAAAATACTACTACGCCAAAACCAAAAACCCGGTAACCTACGAGTACATTATTTTTGATGGTGTGAACGATGGTATCCAGGACGCTATGGAACTGGCTAAATTTTGCAAACACCTGCCCTGCAAGGTCAACATCATTGAATACAATCCTATTGCTTTTGCCAGCTACATCAACGCCGGCGAAGATAAAGTTGAAGCATTTGCTGATTACCTCACCAAACAAGGTATTAACACGCATCTCCGCCGCAGCCGCGGCAAGGATATTGACGCTGCCTGCGGACAGCTTGCCATCAAAGAAAAAGATAAACTGGCCGAAGTTTAAAAAATCCGTATTAAATTGAGGGCATGAAATTATTGCGTGCCTACCTTTCAGATTTTGCCGCCCTGCTGTTCCCGGAGCTTTGCCCGGCCTGCCAGGCAAGTTTGGTAGCAGGTGAGCATATCATTTGCAGCGATTGCCGCCTTAATTTACCTTTTACCAATTTTCATCAGCAACCTGCTAATATTGTAGCCCAGCAATTTTGGGGTAAAATTAATGTGGAAGCAGCCTATGCGCTTTATTACTTCCATAAAGGAGGAAAGATCCAGAATCTGATGCACCACTTTAAATACAAAGGCATGCAGGAGATCGGCAACCTGTTGGGAGGCATTGCAGGGGCACAGTTGGCCACAAATGATATTTTTAATACGGCAGATATAATTATTCCGGTGCCGCTCCATAAACGCCGCCTGCACGAACGCGGTTATAACCAAAGCGCATGCTTTGCCCATGGCCTTGCCGAAAAATTAAAGGCAGTAGTTGATGAGCACAGCCTGGTACGTACGGTGGCCACTAAAACGCAAACCCAACGGTCGCGCTTTGCCCGGTTTGAGAATATGCAGCATGTATTCGCGGTTAAAGATCCGGCTGCACTTGAAGGCAAACATGTATTGCTGGTTGATGATATAGTAACTACCGGCTCAACGCTTGAAGCCTGCGGCGCGGAGTTATTGAAAGTTCCTGGTTTGAAGTTGAGTATTGCAGCTATAGCTTATGCGGTGTAGTATAATTTACAACCCGTCATTGCGAGGTACGAAGCAATCCCCGATTTGCAGGTCCGCCCTGTATAGTTTGGGATTGCTTCGTACCTCGCAATGACGGGTGAAAAAGATAAACAACCCTACTGCTGCTGGTACCTGCTTAGTTTATCATAAAGCACCCTTGGGTCAAAGGGTTTAAGGATGTAGTCATTCATTCCGGCATCGTTAATCTCGCCCATTTGGTTGCTGAGCATAGAGGCCGTAAGGGCAATGATCGGTAACTGCTGGAAATAAGTTTCTGTTTTAGCGCGGATAATGCCTGTAGCTTCCAAACCGCCCATTTCGGGCATGTGGATATCCATCAGCACTACGTTGTAGTTGCGGTTGGTTTCAACCTTTTCAATAGCTTCAATGCCGTTTTCGGCAAAATCAGCGCTGGCACCCCATTTCTTTAATATCTTATTAATGAGCAGGCGGTTAATCTGGTTGTCATCAACTACTAAAACATTTATTTTAAGTCCTTCTTCCACGTTATTACTATTTCTGTTTGACTGGTAATCTCCCTTTTTAAAGCCTATGGTAAACCAAAATGTTGATCCCTGTCCCGGTACGCTGTCAACATTTATGCGCGAGTCATGCAGTTCAATTAACCGCTTGCTGATAGCGAGGCCAAGGCCCGTACCTCCAAACTTACGTGTAGTATCCAGTTCGGCCTGCTTAAACTGTTCAAATATAGTACCCAGTTTATTTGCGGCAATGCCTATGCCGGTATCAATTACTGCAAACCTGATGCGCACATCTCGCTCTGACTCCTGTATCACTCTCAGATCGATGGTAACTCCACCTTTTTCGGTAAATTTAATGGCATTACCAACAAGGTTTAGTAATATCTGGATCAGCCGGGTGCGGTCGCCCAAAATTACTTTGGGTATAGCCTCATCAATGCTTTTGCTAATATATATATTTTTTTCGGCGGCTTTATATTGCATGGAGCTTGTTATGCTTTGAACAAGCTCGGTTAAATCAACCCGCTCCTTCTCCAACTCAACATTCCCGGTTTCGATCTTGGCAAAATCAAGCACATCGTTGATAAGTGTCATCAGGTTTTCGGCCGAGAATTTCAGAATATTAAGGTTTTCCTTCTGCCCATCAAGCGGATCATCCTCCAATAACAAATGCGACATACCAATTACGGCATTCAGCGGCGTACGGATCTCGTGGCTCATTACCGATATGAACATATCTTTGGCGCGGCTCAGCTGTATAGCTTCCTCGCGGGCATTGATCAGTTCAATTTCGGCCTTCTTTTTAGCTGTTATGTCAATGATAACCTCAATATATTTATCAACCTCGCCTTTGCTGTTAATGATCACCGAGTTGATCACCGAGATCCACAACGGCTGCCTGTCCTTCCGGTAAACCAGCAGGTCAACCTCAAATGATTGTTTATTGCGGGATAACTCGCGTGCCTTTTGGATAATAGATACGTCAGTAAGTTCCCCTTTCAGCACATCACCAAGATGGTTGTCTTTTACATCAAGTAAAGTATAGCCGGTTATTTGCTCAAAGGCTTTATTTACCCATTCAACCTTACCATCGCTGTTGTTAATTACCACGCCACTGGCAGTACTGCTGGCCACTAATGAAAGCATGGTTACCTGCTCTTCGGTTTTCTTACGTTCGGTAATGTCAACCATTACAGCTATCTGCCTTTCAACACTGCCTGTTTCATTAAATAAAGGGCTATTTGACAGAAAGATCCAGATCGGGGTTTTGTCCTTTTTATAAACTTTTATTTCAACTTCATATCCCCGTTTTTCCTCTACAGCTTTTACTGCCGCCGTAAACACATTAAGGTCGGTATCTTCGCCAACCAGCATAGTGCCAAACATTTTACCACGCATTTCGTCGAGCGTATAACCTGTTATACTCTCCAGGGCCTCGTTCATCCAGATCACCTCGCCAGTATTACTGCGGATCAGGATGCCGCTGGGCGATTTACGGGCCGCAAAGGACAGGATCTCCAGTTCTTGTTCTATCTTTTTACGCTGGGTTATATCAATAATAACCCTGATAAATTTATCTGTTTGCCCGGCGCTGTCGCGAATCACCGAGTTAAATACCGAGATCCATACCGGTTCACCACCTTTTTTATCAATCAGCAGGTC
>Ga0157372_10003355_pt1 | contig 17290 bp, 16 predicted proteins | sample C55metaG_FD_115307 | JGI IMG/M metagenome (GOLD analysis project Ga0157372, IMG submission 115307) | Corn rhizosphere microbial communities from Kellogg Biological Station, Michigan, USA - C5-5 metaG | ecosystem: Host-associated > Plants > Roots > Rhizosphere > Soil | place: USA: Michigan... | reverse complement strand
TTCTCGCTGATCGGACCGAAGCGGTACGACGCGCCGTGGAAGGACATCGAGGCGCAGGGCTGGATCGCGCCGGCCGAGTGCATCGAGGTGCGGGTGACCCTGCCGTCGTCGGAGCGGATGGCGTACGCCGTGGCCGAGCCCGAGGAGCGGTACCGGCTCGCGTCGTGCACCCATCACAAGATCGACGTCGTCCGGCGGCTGGTCACCCAGCACGCCGACCAGCCGACGCTGGTGATCGGCCAGTACCTCGAGCAGCTCGACGAGATCGCCACCGCCCTGGACGCCCCGACGATCACCGGTGCGACGCCGGTCAAGGAACGGCAACGGCTCTTCGAGGCCTTCCGGACCGGCGACGTCGGCCTGCTGGTGGTGTCGAAGGTGGCGAACTTCTCGATCGACCTGCCGACGGCGGAGGTGGCGATCCAGGTGTCGGGATCCTTCGGGTCGCGCCAGGAGGAGGCCCAGCGGCTCGGCCGCCTGCTCCGGCCGAAGACCGAGGGCAAGTCCGCGCACTTCTACACGATCGTCAGCCGCGACACCGTCGACGCCGAGTTCGCCGCCAACCGGCAGCGGTTCCTGGCCGAGCAGGGGTACGCCTACTCCATCCGGGACGCGGACGACTGAGCCGATGGACGCACAGGAGGTGGCCTTCGTCTTCGGACTCGGCCGCGCCATCACGCTGAGCGGGCCGTTCGCGCGCGGCGAGATCGGCGTGATCCGCCGCCTGGTCACCGACCGCGGCTCGTGGGCGGTCAAGCAGGACCTGGAGCCGCTCGACGCCGCCGATGTCGCGGCCGCCGAACTCTCCGCCGCGTTCCACCACCGGTGCTGGCAGTCGGGCATCCCGACGCCCGAGCCGGTGCGCAGTCGCGCCGGAGAGTTCGTCGTCCGGCTGTCCGAGGCGCACGTCCGCGCCTTCTCGTGGGTCGACCTGCGGGAGCCCGACCCGGCGATCGATCCCGGTCCCGTCGGCACCCTGCTGGCGCAGCTGCACGCCGTGCCGGCACCGCCACAGGGGACCGTCGACCCGTGGTTCGAGGCGCCGATCGGCGAGGCCGAGTGGCGGGCCGTGCTGAAGGCGTCGCGGGCCGCCGGTGCGCCGTACGTCGACCGGCTCGCCGAGCTGCTGCCCGCGCTGGTGCTGGTCGAGTCGATCCTGACCCCGATGACCCCGGTGCAGACCTGCCATCTGGACCTGTGGTCGGACAACCTCCGGCGGACGACGACCGGTGAGCTGTGCATCATCGACTTCGACAACGCCGGGCCGGCCGACCCCTCGCGCGAGGTCGGGATGCTGCTCTTCGAGCTCGGGCGGGGCGACGCGGCCCGCGAGCACCGGCTCTACGACGCCTACCTCGAGGCCGGCGGCCCGGGGCGCATCCGGGACCGGGCCGACTTCGCCCTGACCGTGGCCCAGCTGCACCACATCGGGCACCGACACCTGACCATGTGGCTGGCCGCGCACGATCCCGTGGCCCGGGCCCGGTCGCTCGCCGGGATCGAGGAGTTCCTCGGGCGGCCGTTGCTGCTCCCGGACGTCGACCGCCTCGTCGCCGCCGTGGGCTCGGTCGCCGGCTAGGGACGGCCGGCGAACACCGCGTCCAGGTCGGCGTCGACCTCGTGGATCTCGACGGCGAACGCGCGGTCGTGAGGGTCACGCCCGATCGGGTCCAGCGAGACCACCACGCCGGTCTGCACGTCCAGAGCCGCATCGTAGGCGTCCGGAAAGCCCTCGGCGCGGAAGCGGGCCAGCCGGTCCGGCTCGTCGCCGTACTCCCCGATCACCGACACCTCCGACCACAGCAGGGGGCAGCATCCGCAGCGCGGCTCGTAGCCCTCGACCGGCCGAAGCCGTGCCCACCACACGTCGCGACCGTACAGCTCACCGCTGCGCACGTCGTCGACGTCGACGTCGTGGCTGAGCTCGTCGGGGTCGAGCATCGCGGTCCAGGTGTAGTTCTGCCACATCGGGTCGCCGTGCTCGAGGTGGTAGTGCTCCGGCCGCTCGGCCACGAACCCGTCGGGCCGGAACGTGGGCCCGGGATCGAGGTCACGATCGGGCCACGGGTCGGCTCCGTCCGGGGGAGATCGGACAAAGGTGACGACGTACGGCGCCCCGCTCTGATAGTGCACGGACCCGTCCGTGGGACGAACCAGCAGCTCGCCCGGTCGTCGCAGCCATGCTTCCACCTCACCCGCGGCGCTGTGCCGGGTGAAGTGCAGCGTCCGCCAGCGCCACGGCGAGCTGCGGGCGAGGGCGCGGAAGGAGTCGACGGTCGGCTGCACCCCGCCATGGTCCCGCCGTGGGCAAGGGCGCGCGACCGACTTCCGGCACCGCCGTAGGCTCGGCAGCGTGAGGATCCGCGAGCGCCTGGGCCAGGCGCTGTTCGAGAGGGTCGCGGGTCCGGACGGGCCGAAGCACCGGCAGCGCATCCACGGCACGCCCGGGCCGCGGTGGTTCCCGCAGGGCAGCCCGATCACGGTCGTGCACGGCGACGCGTCGATGTACGTCGGCGGCATCCGGGCGGTGCTGCTCCAGACGATGCAGCCGCGCGCGATGACCGCCGTCGCCGAGCACTCCGGCTATCGCGGCGACATGTGGGGACGGCTGGCCCGGACCAGCCGCTACCTCGCGGTCACCACCTTCGGCACCGTCGAGGACGCCCAGCAGGCGGTGGACGCCGTGCGCGCTATCCACGACCGCGTCCACGGCACCATGCCCGACGGCACGACGTACGACGCGAACGACCCGCACCTCCTGACCTGGGTGCACGTCGCCGAGATCCAGAGCTTCCTGCTCGCCCACCGCCGCTTCGGGGCCCACCCGCTCGACCAGGCCGGGTACGACGAGTACGTCGCGCAGGCCGCGTTCGTCTCGCGCAAGCTCGGGGCCGTCGACCCACCGACGAGCGAGGCCGAGCTCCATGCGGCGGTGGAGCGGTTCCGGCCCGAGCTGCGCGCGATCGACCACGCCCGCGACGCGGTCTCCTACCTGATCCACCAGCCGGAGCTGCCCCGGCTCGCGCGCCCGCCGTACCGGGTGCTGGTCGCCGCCGCGATCGGCCTGATGCCGGAGTGGACGCGCGAACCGCTGGCCCTGCCGACGCTGCCGGTGGCGCACGACCGGGTCGCCGACGCCCTCGGCCGGGCGGCCACCCGCACCGTCCGCTGGGCGACCGCCGGCGACCGCGCGCTCGCCGTCCGTCTGCGCGCGCAGGCCTCCGTCGGCGCCGCGGCGGGTTCGACCGCGGAGCGCCTCGGGGTGACAGGTACGACGCCGCCGTCCACAATCACGCCATGACTCGGAGGCTGATCAGCACCCGATGACCGACCTCGCCGAACGCTGGCCGCTGGCGGAGCTCGCCGACGTCCGCGACGCGCTGCTGGCGGCGTACGACGACCCGAGCCGCGGCTACCACGACACGCTGCACCTGACCGAGGTGCTCGACCGCCTCGACGACCTCGCGGCGGCCGGGGTCGCCTTCGACCACGACCTGGCCGGCCTGGCCGCGTGGTTCCACGACGCCGTCTACGACGGAGAGCGCGACGCGGAGGAGCGGAGCGCGGTCTGGGCCGAGGAGGCGCTGGCCGGAACGCCGTACGCCGACGAGGTGGCGCGGCTGGTCCGGCTCACCGAGACCCACGACCCGACCACCGACGACCCGGCCGGGCAGGCGCTCTGCGACGCCGATCTGGCGATCCTGGCCTCGGCGCCGGAGCGGTACGACGCCTACGTCGCCGGCGTCCGTCGCGACTACGCCCACATCTCCGACGCGGACTTCGCCAGCGGACGCGCCGCGGTGCTCCACGACCTGGCCGGCCGCGACCGGCTCTTCCACACGGCGTACGCGCAGGAGCACTGGGAGTCGGCCGCGCGGGCGAACCTCGCGCGGGAGCGCGGAGCCCTCGGGTGACCGGACCGGGTCAGTCGTAGAGGCAGAACGGGTGCCCGGCCGGGTCGAGCAGCACGCGCACGTCGTCCTGCGGCTGGAACTCCGCCAGCGTCGCGCCGAGCTCGAGGGCGTGGTCCGTCGCGGCGGCCAGGTCGTCGACCTCGATGTCGAGGTGCAGCTGCATGCCGGGCCTGCCGGGCTCCGGCGGCCAGACCGGCGGCTCGTAGACCTCGGCCCGCTGGACGGAGAGATAGGCGACCCCCTCACCGAAGTCCAGGGTGCCGCCGCCGTCGTCCTCGTGGTGGATCGGCTTGTCGAGCACCGCGGACCAGAACACCAGCAGGGCATGGGGATCCGGAGCCTCGAGCACGATGCCCCACCAGTCCTTGCGCTCCCAGCGGTCGGTCTCGGGTGATCGGTTCTCGCGTCCGCGCATCAGTCCTTCTCCCTCTCGACGCGGGCTGCCTCGGCCAGCGGCGACCGCTTCCGGCGTCGGAGCCCGGCATCGCGCAGCCGCACGATGAGCTCCCGCGAGGTCACCGGCACCGCGCCGGCCGCCACCGCGTCGTCGTACCACTCGCCGGGGACGTCGTAGTGGTCGCGGTCGAAGCCGCGCTCCGGGACGCCGAGGTCGCGGGCGAACGCATGGAGCTCGTCGTACGACGAGTCGCTGGCCAGGTGCGACCACATCCGACCGCGCGCGGGAACCAGGGGCGGGTCGATCAGGATCATCGGACCCCACCGTCGTGGGAGCCGTCGAGCAGGTCGTCCACCATGGAGCGCCAGGAGCGGACGTAGCCGGCGTCGACGTACGCCTTGGCCGAGCCGCCCGGCCGCACCTGGTCGCCCAGGTGCAGCTGACGCACCCCGGACCTGAGCAGCCACGGCACGTGCTCGGCAGCGAGGCCTCCGCCGGGCATGGCCAGCGGCGCGATCTCGGGGGTGATCGTCGCGAGCAGGTCGTCGTACCCGGCCGACATCCCGCGCGGCGACCCGGCGGTCCGGACGGCGACGAGCCGCGGAAGCGGAAGCAGCCGACGCCACGAGCGGCGCGGGTCGAGCGAGGAGTCGATCGCCCGGTGGAACGTCCACGGCACGTTCGGCATCCGGTCGAGCAGCATCCGACAGGTCTCGGTGTCGATCTCGAGGTCGACGTCGAGGAGTCCGAACGCCACCCCGGTGGCGCCGCAGGCCAGGTAGTCCTCGCCCAGCCCGACCAGCCGCGCGAACTCACCGCCCGTCGTCGACCACGAGTCGTTGAGCCGGAGCAGCACGAACACCGGCAGGTCGCTCTCCCGGCAGATCGCGCTGACCATGGCCGGCTCCGGCGACAGCCCGCAGGTCGGTCCGCGGACCACGGCATACAACCGGTCTGCTCCGCCCTCGGCTGCCCCCGGTACGTCGCGGGGGTCGCCGACAGCGACCTCCAGCAGCACCCCGGGCATGCGGTCAGCGTAGGGGGTGATCCTGGTGCCACGCGCGTCCGCGATCGGGCCGCGACGGCACGGTCATCGTCCGCGTTGCAGAATCGAGATGTGGACGACACCCTCCTGCTGGCCGCCCGGGCCCTGGTGCTGGCCGACCTCGAGGCGCGCCAACGCGCGACCCCGGACGCGGTGGATGCCCTGGAGGACGCCTGCGCCAACCGCGGGTGGTGGGCCGAGCAGTGGCCGGAGGGCCGGAGGTACGTCGCCGGGCTCGTCGCGCAGGACGTGCAGGACGCGCTGTTCGAGAGCGTCGGGCGATGGCCGATGTGCCTGACCTGCGACCCCGAGACGCCGGAGCACTCCCTCTACATCGAGCCCGACATCGGCGGTCCGTCGCCGCAGTGGGTCTGCGAGGAGTCGGGGCTCACGATCGCCCCGCTCGGTCACCTGGGGGATCTCGGCCGGGAGGGGCTCACCGGCTGACGGTCAGCGGGCTCCACCAGGTGAACCGGGAGCCGGCGTACACCGCCCGGGACAGCTCGATCACGACGTCGCCGACGAGGCCACGACGCGAGTGACGGAGCACCGGTTGACCGATCTTGAGGTCGAGCAGGTCGGCGTCGACCGCGTTGGCGAGGTCCGCGGTCAGCTTGTCCTCCGCGGCCGTCGGGCGCAGCCCGCGGGCGGCCAGCAGCGAGTAGAGGCTGTCGGGCAGCCCGGTCCGCAGGAAGCCCGGGAGCAGGATCTCGTTGAGGTACACGTCCTGGTAGCACAACGGCACGTCTTCGTGCCGCCGGCGACGACGCCAGTGGATGACGGAGTCGCCCGGCGTGATCCCGAGTGCCTTCGCCACGCCGGGGCCGGCCTGACCGAGCCCGGACTGCAGGGTCTCGGTGGTCACCTCCCAGCCGCGGGCCCGGGCGTCCTCGGTGAACGACATCGGTCGTGAGACGAACCGCGGGCTCCTGCACACGAACGTGCCGCGCGCGGGCGCGCGCTCGAGCAGCCCTTCCGCGACGAGCGCGTCGATGGCCTGGCGCACGGTCATCCGCGCCACGCCGAAGTGCTGCATCAGCTCGCGCTCGGAGGGTGCCGGGGCGCCCTCGGGGAGGTTCTGGATGAGGTCGCGGACGTACTCGCGCACCTGGACGTGCTTCAGCATCGTTCCGAGAGGCACGGCCACCTCATCCACGGCCGCGAGTCTAGGGCGTCCGAGCGTCGCGGTCGGCCGATATCCGTCCCGGGCCGGCGATGGGCCGACGAACGGGCGGGCTCCGGCGCGGTCAGGGAGCCGAGATGGCGGTCAGCACGTCGAGCCGAGCGGCACGGCGGGCCGGCAGCACCGCGGCCAGCACCCCGATCACCACCGCGAGCGCGAGGAAGACCCCGAGCTGGGCCCAGGGGACCGCGATGACCTCGAGCCCCTGGTCCTTCACGGCGTACATCATGGCGACCCCGAAGCAGACGCCGAGCACGACGCCGAGCACCGCCCCGAGCACCGCCATCACGATCGACTCGAGGGTGACCATCAGCCGCAGCTGACCGCGGCCGAGCCCGATCGCACGGAGGAGCCCGATCTCGCGGGTGCGCTCGATGATCGACAGGGCCAGCGTGTTGACGATGCCGAGCACCGCGATCACCAGCGCCAGGCCGAGCAGGGCGTCGACCATCAGCACCAGCTGGTCGATCGGCTTCCGCTGCTGCTCGGCGAACTGGTGCTCGTCCTGCACGGTCACCACCGGGAGGTCCGCGACCTTCTTCTCGAGGGTGCGCAGGATGTCGCCGGCGTCAGGCGCCGTGAACACGATCAGGAAGTTGTCGCTGTCGGCGAACCCGGCCCGGCGCAGGTTGGGGATCGAGGTCACGAAGTCGAACACCAGCGGGGTGTTCGCGAAGGTGCCGGAGACGGTGTAGGTCCGTTGACCGACCGGCAGCTTGCCGAGGACGACCCGGTCGCCCACGGAGAGGTGGTGGTCCGAGGCATACCGCTGGTTGACCAGCACCGTGCGACCGGCCAGGTCGGCGGACCCGTGCTCGACCTCGAGCTGGAACGCCGACAGCTGCGAGGGGGCGACCGCGGTGAGCGCCGTCCGCCCCCCGTCCGCCTCGATGAACGCGTACCGCTGCCGGACCACCTCGGTCACGCCCGGGACGTCGGCGAGCCGTCGGGCGACCTGTGCCGAGAACGGCTGGCCGAACGCGCTGCCGACGACGTAGCTGCCGATGAAGTTCTTGTCGATCGTCTCGTCGACGCTGGCCTTCGCCGACGCCCCGATGATGGACATCGTGCAGGCCAGCGCCAGGCCGATCATCAGCGCGGACGCGGTGGCCGTCGTACGCCGGGGGTTGCGCAGGGAGTTCTGCCCGGCCAGGTTGCCGACGGCCCGGAAGACCAGGGCGTAGCCGGCCCGGGCCAGCGCCAGCATCGGACGGCAGAGGATCGGCGCGGCCGCGGTCACGCCGAGCAGGACGGCGAGGATGCCACCGCCGACCCAGTAGCCGCCATGGGGCAGGGAGCCGAACAGCCCCTCGAGCGTCGCCGCGACGCCGGCCGCGGTCAGCGCGAGGCCGAGCCCGAACCGCCAGCGGATCGACGACTCGGGAAGCGCGACGACATCACCGAGGGCCTGCACCGGCATGATCCGGCCGGTACGTCGTGCCGGCAGCCAGGCGGCGACCATCGTGACCGCCACGCCCGTCGCGTAGCCGGCCACCACCGCCTGGGTGTCGAGCACCAGCGACTGGCTGCCGAGGTCGAGTCCGACCAGCCCGATCATCCACTTGATGGCGTACGCGAGGCCCAACCCGAGACCCAGGCCCACGGTCGCGCCGAGCATCCCGAGCGCGAACGCCTCGAGCAGGACGCTACGCGACACCTGTCTCCGCGAGGCACCGATGGCCCGCAGCAGTGCCAGCTCGCGGCTGCGCTGGGCGACCAGGATCGAGAAGGTGTTGACGATCAGGTACGCGCCGACGACCAGCGCCACGGCGGCGAAGATCAGCAGGAACGTGCGCAGGAACTTCACGCCCCGCAGCACCTGGCTGGCGTTCTCGTCGGCGGCGTCGTCGCCGGTGATCGCTCGGATCCTGGGCGGCAGGACGGTCGCCACCTCGTCGCGGAGCTGGCTCTGCGAGACGCCCGGTTTCGCGGTGACCCAGATGTTGGTGAAGGCCTTCTTGCCCTTCAGGAACAGCTTCTGGGCGGTCGGCTTGTCGAAGATCGTCAGCGTTGCACCGGCCAGCGACGTGTCGTCGGCGTACCCGGCGAGACCGACCAGCCGCTTGCTGAGCACCGCCTTCCTGGTCGCGGTCACGATCGGGACCTTCTCGCCGATGAAGTACCCCGCATCCTGGGCCGTCTTCTCGTCCAGCACGACCTGGTGCGGGCCGTGCGGCGGGTGACCGTAGAGCAGCGTCAGGCCCGGGATGCCGTGGCCGGCCGGAGCGTCGGAGTAGCTGATCCCGTACGTCGGCGCGCCGAGGCCGCCGACCACCTTGTGGTTCTTGCCGACGACGAAGACGCCGAGCGCCTGGACGTTGCCGTCGGCACGTGCCGCGTCCGGCAGCGCGGCCAGCCTCGGCACCAGCGACTGCGGGACGGTGCGGGTGGACGGGTCGCCGTTGAGGGTGGTGCTCCCCTGCGGCCGGACCACGACATCGCCGACGGAGGAGCCGAACAGCCGGGTGAAGCCGGAGCTGAGTGCCGCGGAGAACACCAGCGAACCGACCACGAACGCGACTCCCAGCGAGATCGCGAACGTGCTCATCAGCAGCCGGACCTTGCGGGCGAGCAGGCTCTTCCAGGCGGCGCGGATCATGGGCGGGCCCGGGTCCTCATGCGTCGACGGGCTCGGCGGCGGTCATCCACGCGATCACCTGCTCGCGGTCCGGCTCGCGCAGCTCGTCGACGACCCGGCCGTCGGAGAGGAACACCACCCGGTCGGTGTACGCCGCGGCCACCGGGTCGTGCGTCACCATCACCACGGTCTGGTCGTGGTCGTCGACGCTGCGCCGGAGCAGCTCGAGGATCTCTCGCCCCGAGCGGCTGTCGAGGTTGCCCGTCGGCTCGTCGGCGAAGACGATCTGCGGCCGGCCGACCAGCGCACGCGCCACCGCCACGCGCTGCTGCTGACCGCCGGACAGCTCGTGGGGCTTGTGGGTGAGCCGGTCGCGGAGCCCCACGGTGTCGATGACCTCGTCGTACCAGGTCGCGTCGGGCCTGCGGCCGGCGATGGCCTGCGGCAGGCGGATGTTCTCCTCGGCGTTGAGGGTCGGGATCAGGTTGTAGGACTGGAAGACGAACCCGATCCGGTCGCGCCGCAACCGGGTCAGGGCCCGGTCGCCGAGCCCGCTGATCTCCAGGTCACCGATGTGGACGGTGCCCGAGTCGGGCCGGTCGAGCGCGGCCGCGCAGTGCATGAGCGTCGACTTGCCGGAGCCGCTCGGTCCCATGATCGCGGTGAACCGATCCGCCTCGAGGTCGAGGCTCACCCCGTCCAGCGCTCGCACGAGCGCGTCCCCGGACCCGTAGGTCCGCACCAGGTCGCGGATCCGGGCCGCGGGCTCCCTCACGGGTCCAGCCTGCCAACGAGTCCCAAGCCATGCCTACCGGGGGTGTCCCCGGGACTCCCCGGGTGCGGCCCCCGGGCGCCCTACGATCGGCGTCATGCTCACCGACCCGGACGCCGTACGGGTCCTGTGCTTCGGCGACTCCAACACCTATGGCACCTGCCGCTCCGACTCGAGCACCTTCGGCACGCCCACGGATGACCCGGACTACATCCGCCTCAACCCCGATCGCCGATGGACCGGCGTGCTCCAACGTCTGCTCGGCCAGGGGTACGACGTGATCGAGGAGGGCCTCAACGGGCGTACGACCGATCTGGACTACGAAGATCGGGCCGGCGGCAACGGGCGGTCCTACTTCGGGCCCTGTCTCCTGAGTCATCGCCCGCTCGACGTCGTCGTGATCATGCTCGGCGGCAACGACCTGAAGCCGTCCTTCGGCCGGACGCCGCAGGCGGTCGCCGATGCTCTGGGCGGCTACGTCGACGACGTGGCCGCCCACCTGACCGATCGGCGAGGCCGGGTGCCGGCGACCGTCCTGGTCGGTCCGATCTCGGTCGACGACACCGCCCCGGGATACCGGGACGTGGTCGGCGACGACTACGACCCGGCGATCCCCACCCGCTTCCGCGAGCTGGCCACGGCGCTTCGGCGAGTGGCGCAGGAGCGGGGAGTGCGGTACCTCGACGCGGCGCAGGTCGCCCGTCCGGGCGACGACGGGATCCACCTCGCTCTGGAGTCACACCCTCCGCTCGCGGAGCTGGTTGCCGCCACGGTCCGGTCGGTGACCTGACCGAGACGTCCCGGATCGGATGACGCGCAGGCTCGACCGCAACGCCGGAACCCCGGCCGGGTCAGGGACTCCTGACCCGGCCGGGTGCGGCCGGTCGGCTGCTCGCGGGTCCCCGGTCAGGGAGCCGGTACTCCGAACACCTCCAGCTCGGTGGAGTCCATGAAGTCGCAGCCGGCGAACGGCCCGGGACAGGTGCCACCGAGGTCGGCCACCTGGGTGCCCTTCATGGTGTAGCGAACGAACTGGATGCCGGCGGTGGTGCCTGCCGCCATCGTGATGGTGTTGGGCTGCCGCTGGGCCGGCGTGAAGTGGCCGGTGCTGGCGGTCGTCCAGGTCGTGCCATCAGGTGAGGTCTCCAGCATGTAGTCGCCGGTCGAGGCGCTGCCCGCGTCCCCGCACGTGTTCGACGGGTTGATCGTCAGCTCGGAGATGTTCACCTTCGCGGGCAGCCGGATCACGATCTGCTTCGGCTGCGGGTTCTGCGACGGCGGCTCCGGGTTGGTCGGCGAGTCGCTGCCCCATCCCGACGCCTGGGACTGGTCGATCATGCCCGTAGGACCACATCCGAACGGCGTGTAGTCCGGCGGACTGGTGAAGAAGGTCACCGCCGCACCGCCGGCCGCCGCCGCCCAGTCGCGTCGCAGGGTCCAGTTGAGCGTGGTCGTGCCGGACGTCACCGAGACCGTCTGCACGACCTGGTCGTAGCCGGCACCCCGCGCGAACACCTTGGGGTACGTGCCCGGGATGATGCCCGAGATGGAGTACCGACCCTGGGCGTCGGTCACGGCCGCATAGTCGCCGCCGAAGCCGGACGCGTGGCCGCCGAAGGCGACGATCGCGCCCGCGATCGGAGCGTTGGTGGCGCTGTCCTTCACCGTGCCGGTGAGCGTTCCCCTGGCCGCCGTGGTGGGCGGCATCGAGTAGTCCTCGGCCGGAGCGGCGTCATCGCCGTCCACGGAGCCCGCGAAGAAGCCCATGCCGCGGTGGGCGAAGACCTGCCAGATCTTGGTCTGGTCACGCCCGTTCCGCACCACCATGTCGGCCGCGAGGATCGCGTTGCGCTCGTCGAGGAACGACGGGTTGGCCGGCGAGAGCTCCATGGCGCGAGTCAGGAGGTTCTCGGTCAAGCGCGACCCGAGCCGATCCCTCAGGTCCCAGGTCGTCTCGCCCCAGATCTCGCCGTCCGCGTGCACCTCGGGGCCACCGATGATCTTGCCGAAGTCCCCGTAGGTGTAGCCACCGGGGCCGGCACCCGGCGTGCCCGGGCACGCACTGGACGTCGACCCGACCGGGCAGTCGAGTGGCTGGGTGCGGATCAGGTCGTTGCCCCAACCGACGTACGGGCCGATCCGGACCTCGCCGTCGGCCCTGGTGTCGCGGAACAGGTCCTGGTCGACCAGGAAGTCCGCGGCGTACCAGTCGGACCACGCCTCGCCCATCGAGCCCGCCTGGATGTCGCCGAGCGTCGAGACGCCGTTGGCGTCGACGACCAGGCGGTTGGACAGACCGTGGGTGTACTCGTGGTAGACCACGTCGGCCTCGTCGCCGCCGTTGCCGGCGATGAACGGGTCCTCGTCCGGGAAGCTGGTGCCCGGCTCGTGGAACAGGTACATCTGCATCAACGGCGGGATCCCGTCCGGCGGTGTGGACATGTTGGCGTTGTCGATGTGGTTGGCGTCGGGCAGTCCGTTCGCGGTGCTCGCGCCGTCATCGGCGTTGGCCTGCACCGCGTCCCCGTCGACCGCCTCGAAGTTCCCTGCCGCCCGGTTGAACCCGATCGGCGGCGCGGCGAGGTGGTCGTGGAAGCGACCCAGGAACGACATCACCTGGACCGCGTTCTGTGCCCGGTTGGCCTGCCAGGAGCCCGCGGTCTCCGGGTCCCAGGTGCACACGAACGACGGGACGCACGCGGCCGGGGTGAACGGCTGGAGCGGGAACCTCCACAGCCTGGTCGCACTGGGTGCGACCTCCTCGGTCGGCTCGGCGATGTTGTCGTCGTTGACGTCGTCGTAGACGTGCGCGACGTTGCCCGACAGGGATGGGGAGTTGTTGGGCAGCCAGCCCTTCGTGGTGAAGTTCACCAGCTGCTGCTGGCCTCCGCGCGCCGCGCCCGGGTAGTTGGGCCAGACGTAGCCGCTGTCGGACTGGGTCAGGTTGCGCCGGTACAGCACGGTGCCGCTTCGGGCATCGATCACGTGGAGGTAGCCGCTGCTCATCGTGACCACCTGCCAGCCCAGCCGCACGCCCGACGTGGTGGCGAACAGCACCAGCGTGGCGCGGTCGCGGTTGCGGAACGTGGTGTTCCGGGCCGCGCCCACGGACTTCTGCACGGACGCAGGGCGCACCTTGGCGAACGTGTCACGAAGCGCGAGCTGGCGGGCCCGAGCCGCGCTGATCTTCGGGTTCCCGACGTGCCGAGGGAGCCTCGACAAGGGTGCGCCGTCGACCTGCATCAGCCGACCGGCGCGGGTGACGTGTGCGCGCAGCCCGTTGCCGAACACCGGGATCCCGCGCACCTTCTGCACGTAGCTGAGGTTCCTCATGCCGGCGGAGTCGGTGACGGCACGACGCAGCGTCAGGCTGGCGAGCGCGTGGTGGGAGAGGTTGAAGACCGCCGGGTGGTGGCGGACGTACGTCATCGCCACCCGGGTGGCCGGTCGGGCACTCCGCCCGGTCAGGTAGCCGTTGACCTTGGCGACGAGCCGAGGTGTCCCGGTGAGCGGGTCCACGGAGACGATCCCCTGGTCACCCAGGTGCTGCCGCAGCCTGACCACGCCACGCTCGGGATGTGCGACCGTCCGCAGCCGGCGAAGCGACGTCCCCTGGAGCGTCGATCCGGACTGGCGGGCGTCGTAGTCGGCGACCTTGTCGTGATGGGCGGCGGCAGGGTGCGCCGTCCGCGGTGCGGCGCCGGTGGCTGTTCCGGCGGTGGTGGTCATGGTGAGTGCCAGTGCCCCGGCAGCTGCACAAGCGGCAGCGGACCGGAGGATGGTTGGACGATGATGTGCGCCCATCAGAGCCCCTCTCGGATCGGAGCCGCGCGCACGGTTGGAGGGCCGCGACGAGCAGCACCCACCCGATGTGGAGAAAAGACCGTCGCGCCGAGGCCGCGTGGTTCCTCACCGCACACCTTGCACCTCCTCAACGTCCCTGTGAAGGGTCTGTGCGACCGGCCGCATCAGGACTCCTCCTCGCGTTCACCGCGGAATCGAACGTCTGTTCGACTCGGTGCTATTCTCAGGTGCGTGGACTTCCAGGGCACGCTCTTCGAGACGCCGGCCCCCGGGCTGCGCTCGTTGGCCGACACCGAGCGCCACCCGCTGACCCGGGGCGCCTGGGTCGACGTACGCCGTGACTTCGTCTCGGGTGCGGACGAGGTGCTCGAACGGCTGCTCGCCGCCGTGCCGTGGCGGGCCGAGCGACGGCAGATGTACGACCGGATGGTCGACGTGCCCCGGCTCGTGCACACCTACGGCGAGGGGGAGCCGCTCCCCCACCCGCTCCTGGACGAGGCCCGAGCCGCCCTCTCGGAGCACTACCGGCCTCAGCTCGGCGAGCCGTTCCTGACCGCGGGGTGCTGCTACTACCGCGACGGCAGCGACAGCGTGGCCTGGCACGGCGACCGGTTCGGCCGAGGACGCACGGTCGACACGATGGTCGCGATCGTGTCCTTCGGCGATCCGCGACGACTGGCGCTTCGGCCCCGCGGCGGGGGCGGGTCGATCTCCTTCGAGATGGGGCACGGCGACCTGCTGGTGATGGGCGGCTCATGCCAGCGCACGTGGGAGCACGCCGTACCCAAGGTCGCCCAGGCCGGCCCACGGATCTCCGTGCAGTACCGCCCGCGAGGCGTGTTCTGAGAGCCCTGGGAGATGCGGGTGGGTCCCCGTAGCCCCCTGTCACCAGCATGGTGCGTCCGTCGACCGGACGCGCCGGCGCGCGGGTTCGGTGACGGGGTGGACACCCTCCTCAGCGAGTCGGTGGGGTCGAGAACCGGGTGAGGAGTGTCGGTGGTGACCGCTTGGCTGGACATGATGTCCGAGCACTCCGTTCCTCGCTCTGCGAGCCTCTCCTCGTTCTGGCACGACCTGCCGCGGGAGGGCCGCCTGCTGCTGTCCATCGTCGTCGTGCAGTTCCTCGGCACCGGGTTGGTGCTGCCGTTCCTGGTGGTCTATCTCCACGAGATCCGCGACTTCTCGCTCGGCGACGTCGGGTTGCTGATCGGGCTCGGTCCGCTGATGGGCTTCCTGGCCGTGGGACCGGGCGGCACCATCATCGACAGGTGCGGCGCGCGCGTGGTCATGCTCTTCACGATGTGCCTCGAGGTGGTGGCCGACGTCGCCCTCACCTTCGCCTCGGCGCTGCCGATCGCGGTCGTGGCCGTGGTGCTGCAGGGCATCGCGTTCGGGGTCGAGTGGCCGGCCGCGCAGAGCCTGATCGCGAGCATCGTCCCGTCGGAGCTCCGCCAACGCTACTTCGGCGTGAACTTCACGCTGCTCAACCTCGGCATCGGTCTGGGCGGGATCGTCGGCGGACTCGTCGTCGATGTGGACCATCCGTTCACCTTCCAGGCGATCTACCTCGCCGATGCCCTCAGCTTCCTGCCCGCGATCTACGTCCTCAGCGTCCCGCTGCGGCACCTGGCGGGGCGTCCGGTGCACGACGACGAGCCACCGCCGGCGGAGACCTACCTGCAGGTGATGCGGCGCCCCGGAGTCCGGCTGGTGATGCTGCTCAGCTTCGTGTCGTCGTACGTCGGCTACAGCCAGCTGAACGCCGGCACCCAGGCGTTCGCCCGCGAGGTCGGTCGCATCTCGACGAGGGGTCTCGGCCTCGCCTACGCCTCGAACACGCTCGTGATCGTGCTGCTCCAGCTCGTCGTGCTGCGCCACATCGAGGGCCGCCGCCGCACGCGCGTGATCATGGTGATGTCGCTGATCTGGTCGCTCTCCTGGCTGCTCCTGGGGTCCTCCGGGCTGCTCCCGGGCTCGTTCGGCGCCACCGTGCTGGTCGCCGCCTGCGCCTCGGTGTTCGCACTGGGCGAGACGCTCATGCAGCCGACGATCCCGGCCCTGGTCAACGACCTGGCGCCCGACCACCTGCGCGGGCGGTACAACGCGCTCAGCACCGCCGGGTTCTCGCTGGCCGCGATCATTGCGCCGATGATCGCGGGCTGGCTGATCGGCAACGGCGCCGGTTCGCTCTACATCGCACAGCTCGTCGTCGGGTGTGGCGCCGTGGTGGTGGTCGCGGCGTACCTCGAGCCACGGCTGCCCCCGGGCGTGAACGGCGTCCCGGTGCCGGCGCGCGACGACGAGGTCCTCAGCGCACGATGAGCCAGATGATCACGACGATCAGCACGAGTGCGACCACCGCCTGCTTCCAGTAGGTCCGGGCCAGCACCGGCAGCACGGTCCTGCCGAGATCGAGCGCGTCGTCCGAGTCGCGCGATGGCCCCGGCGTCGCCGGGCGCGGTGTGGCCGCGGGCGGCGGGGTGGCGGGCGCCACCGGTGCGCTCGCCGGCTCGGCCGGGGCGGCGGGCACGGCCGGCTCCGCCGGGTCTGCGGGCGCCGCGGGCTCGGCGGAGGCCGTCGGTGCCGGAGCAGGGGCCGGAGCAGGGGCCGGAGCAGGGGCCGGAGCAGGGGCCGGAGCATCCACGCCGGCTCCGAGGCGCTGCTCGAGGCAGGCCACGAACTGGCCGAGCAGCTTGTCGGAGACGTCCTGCATGACCCCGCGCCCGAACTGTGCCGGCTTGCCGGTGATCGCCAGGTCCGTGAGCACCTTCACGTCCGTCGAGTCGCCGTTGGGGTCCATCGAGAGAGTCACCGTGGCGCCGGCGGTGCCGTTGCCCCGCTTGTCCTTGCCCTTCGCATCGACGACGAAGCGGTGGTTCACGTCGTCCTTCTCGGTGAACGTGCCGCTGCCGTTGTAGACCAGCGCGATCGGCCCGAGCTTGACCTTCACCGATCCGTGGAAGCTGTCGCCCTCCACGCCGGTGACGGAGGCCCCGGGGAAGCACTCGGCGACCGACGCGATGTCCTGGAACTCCGCCCAGGCCGTGTCGACGCTCACCGGGACGGTGAAGCTGTGCTCGAGATCCATGCGGTGTCCTGCCTCCCTGCGCTGCGACCAGCGTTCGTCACCGAGCCTAGGCTCCCCGGACGTCACCCCGAGGGGCCGGGCACGCGGACGTGCTCAGGCTCCCGCCGCCTTGAGCACCGCCCTCCGAGCCAGCACGGTCGCGAGGTGACGGCGGTAGTCGGAGTCACCGTTCAGGTCGCTCGGCGGGTTCGTGCCGTCCGCGGCCTGGTCGGCCGCCGGGCGTACGCCGTTCTCGGTCGCCGCCACTCCGGCCAGGGCGCTCTCGGTGGCCGACGCCCGCAACGGCGTCGACCCCATGTTGGTGAGTGCGACCTTGGCCTCGCTGATCGTGCCTCCCGACGCGTTCACGGTCGCCGCGACCGCGACGATCGGCCACTGGTGCGCGACGCGGACGAACTTCTCGTAGTGGGCACCCCAGCCGGTCTTCTTCGCGACCCGGATCTCGGTGAGGATCTCGTCCTCGCCGATCGCCGTCTCGAAGAGGTCGACGAAGAACTCCGACGCCGGGA
>Ga0157372_10003354_pt1 | contig 17291 bp, 16 predicted proteins | sample C55metaG_FD_115307 | JGI IMG/M metagenome (GOLD analysis project Ga0157372, IMG submission 115307) | Corn rhizosphere microbial communities from Kellogg Biological Station, Michigan, USA - C5-5 metaG | ecosystem: Host-associated > Plants > Roots > Rhizosphere > Soil | place: USA: Michigan... | reverse complement strand
TGGGTTTCTGATTATGGATCGTCGGACAACGCCGAGGAGTTTAAGGCACTGTACGCGTATTCACCTCTGCACAACATCAAGACGGGAACGTCTTATCCACCGACGATGATCACGACAGCGGACCATGACGATCGCGTCTGGCCGGGACATAGCTTCAAGTTCGCGGCCGCGCTTCAGGCCGCGCAGGCAGGGAATGCTCCGATACTGATTCGCATTGAAACCAAGGCCGGGCATGGGGCAGGCAAGCCGACGTCGAAGATGATCGAGGAGATCGCCGACCGCTGGACGTTCCTGGTGAAGACACTCGATATGAAGAGTTAGCCGCAAAAAGGCACAAAAACCACAAAAACATTCATTGAATTAGGCGGCCTCTTCTGGTTTTTACTTTATGTGCTTTTTGTGCCTTTTTGCGGCTCTACTGTGACCAAGGCGCGGGCTTTCGCACCCAGCGGAAGCCCTTCATTTTTCCCTGCAACTCAGGCGGCAGTGGTCCAGCGTCGCTCGCTTCGATGTTTGCCGCGACGTGCGAGAGCTTTCGCATTCCTGGAATGATCGTGCTCACATCTTCGTTCCCGAGAATGAAGCGCAACGCGAGCTCCGGCATCGTGATGTTCGTCGAACGCTCCCTGTTCCACTCCGCGAGCGTCTTTTTCACCGCGTCCGCTCTCTCGACACTCGGAATAAGATTTTCAGGAACGAAGTAAGTGTTGCGCCAATCGCCTTCGGGCCACGTGCTGTTCTTCGTCAGCGTGCCAGTCAGTGTTCCTTCATCGAACGGTACTCGCGCGATCACCGCAACGTCCATCTCACGACACGCAGGAAACAACTCGTCTTCGGGATTCTGATCGAAGATGTTGTAGATCACCTGCACCGCATCGATCTGACCACTTCGCACCGCGCGCACTCCATTCCACGGTTCCCAGCGATTGATGCTGATCCCGATCGCGTTGATCAGTTTCTGACTACGCATGTCGTCAATGCGATAGAACCAGCGATCGTCGCGCATCCATTCGTCGTTCCAGGTATGGAACTGCATCAGGTCCAATTGTTCCAACCCGGAATTCTCGAGACTGCGATGAATATACTCCTCGACGTGATCCGGTGGATACGACTGCATCAGTGTCGAGTCAGACGTTGCGGGCCATTTCAGATCTTTCGGCGGGATCTTGCTTGCGGTGTAGAGTCGCTTTCCGTGGTTGGACCTTACGATCTGGCCCAGAAAGCCTTCACTGCGACCATTGCCGTAGGCATAAGCAGTGTCGAAAAAATTACAACCGCGATCGACCGCTGCCTGCAATGAGCCGAGCGACTCATCGTCATCGGAGTTGGACCAACTGGCCATCCCCCACATGCCATAACCCATCTCGCTGACTTCCCAGCCAGTTCTTCCAAAGCGTCGATATTTCATTTGCAGGCATTGTGTGTTGTTTGCGACAAAAAAACAACTACGCCTCGAAACACGAGGCTTCGAGGCGCAGGAGGGGAATGGAATTGCTGTGGTAGTCAGTTGTCCGTAGTCAGGTGTCCGTTGACCACTGACTACTGACTACTGACTACTGACCACATCTTAATTGTTTCCGGATGTTGATGCGCCGCTGTTTGCGAGCATAATGTCTTTGTCGGAACCGCCGAAGGTGATGCCCACCAATTGCATTTCATTGCCACTGCCACTCGATCTCACCTGAAAATCAACGGCTTTCTTAGTGCGCTGTTCGGTGCGGGTCATTGCTTCAGCGATAACCTTGCCCTGCTTGCTCACCGAAAGTTGACCGGTTGCGTCGTCAAACTTCACATCGTAGGTGCCCTTCTTAACGAGCGTGCCGTTCACCTTGATATCGTTTTCGAAAGTCACTTTCTCCTTATGCACTTTGGCCAACGCAACAACACTCGTTAATGCGCCGACCAACATCACCACCAACATCCTGTTTACGATTGACTTCATTACAGCTCTCCTTGGTTACGTTTCAGTATTGCTCTCTCGTTGGACTAAACACCACTCGCAGTTTCCTTATGACAAGAATTTCAACGAGCGCCTCGCTTGTTACGCATGTAAATTCGCAAAGGTTCCTTCTTTACCTTCTCTATACAAATCTTTACATTCCCTTACAGTTTTTTGTTCTCTGTTTTGTTAGACTCGCGACACTCGTACAAAATCATGAACAACTGAAGGAGATCTTGAATGAGAAAGTTGATTTACGCTTTTGGCCTGACAAGCGCGCTCGTGTTTGCTCTGGCTGCGCAAGCTGCTGCGCCAAACTTCGCCGGAACCTGGACGCTTGACAAGAGCAAGAGCCAGGGTCTCTCACAACGTGTCCAGAACGCGGAAAGCGTTTCCTGGGTCATCACTCAAACAGAAAAAGAAATTACGTTCGAAGAGAAGATAGCCGGCGGCGGTGGTCCGGGCGGTGGTCCTCCGTCAGGTGCACCTCCGGCAGGTGGAGCTCCTCAGGGCGGCGGCGGTCAAGGTGGTGGTCAAGGTGGTGGCCGGGGAATGGGAATGGGTGGTCCACGCACCTTCAATCTCGACGGCACCGAAACCACTGGAGATACAGGACGTGGTAAGTTCGCGAGGAAGGCCACTCTCTCGAGCGACGGCAAGACGCTTGAGTTAGTCAGCAAGGTGACGGGTCAGGGACCAGATGGTAACGAAGTCAGTTTCACCACGACTGACAAGTTGACGCTTTCAGCAGATGGAAAGGCGTTGACGGTCGTTCGTCACAGCGAAAGCCCACGCGGCCCGCAGGATTCGACCTGGGTCTTCAGCAAATAGGATCGGAGCTGGGACAGGAGCAGGAGCAGGTGAACAGCAGCAGGAAACAGGAGCAGGCGATCCTGCCTCTGCAAACTGCTCCTGCTTCCTGATCTACCTGCTTCTGCAAAACTGCCCCTGCGTCCTTCCACTACAGCCAATCGCGCGTTACGTCGCACCAGAGCGCGAGACCACGCCACTCGTTGAAGCGCGCGTAGTAACGCGCGATCTTCTTGTCATTCGCCTTCCGGCCGTTGTTCCGCACCTTGAAGAATTTCGCCCGCGTCCACGAGTCCAGCGCCAGTCCATCGTAACGTCCCAGGAGCTTCAACAGATTCTCTGCCGCATAATTCCCAACACCTTTGACGCCTTTGATCTGTTTGACCAGTTCGGACGTTGGTAAATCGCTCTTCAACCACTGTTCGACATCCAATTCGCCCGACGCAACTCGGTCTGCGAGTTCTTTGAGGTACGGCGCGCGATATCCCGCGCGAACTTCGTCTACAAAAAATTTCGCGGGCATCGCGGCCAATGTTTGGGCGTTCGGAAAAGAGCGTCGCCCGTCGTTCGTCTCGCTGCCGAGGTTTGCAACCATCCCGGTCACCATTTTTTCTGTCAGCGCCCAGGAACAGTTCGTGGTGCAGATCATCTTGACCAGGTCCTCAAAGACCGTCGGCGAGCGCAGCAGTCGTCCGGCGCCCTGCTCGCCAATCCACGAAAACTCAGGATCGTTTTCGGTGGTCAGGTAGAAGCTTTGCAAGTCGTCGTCGAGCCGGAGAATGTGACGCGTGTCGCGCAAAACAATGTCGGCTTCGGATTGGTTGAGAGGGCGCGAAGTATCGATGTGGACGTGGTTTTTGCGTCCAGTTAACACGATCGTCACCGGCGGCTTCTTGCCAACGTCGATCACGCGCGTTAATCGCCATTTGTCTGCATCGAGGGCGAAGGGAAGCAGTCCGTACCAGCCGTGGCTGGCGACGGTGCGGCGAAAGCTGAAATTTTTCGGTGTTGTTATTTTCAATTGCATTTGGATTGGCATTCTATCAATTTGAGACTTGTATTGTTCACGTTCGGTCAAGCTGAATATTGACAGTTTGGGTCGCGGAGCCTAGACTGATCGGACTTGAAAAAACAGTGTGTGGAAGGCTGTACTCCTCAGCCCCTGACACTTGGGGCACATGGGAGCGTGAGGCCAACTACTCGGCCTCCAACAGTATTCCGGTGAACGTACGCACCGCTTCCGAGACAAGTGAAGCTGGAGCTTTCCAGCGAAAAGGTTCGTCGCCCCACAGGGCCGCTAGCAGGGCACCCCGTGGGGCGAGGGCTTTTTAAAGGAGATTTACAGGATTGTCAGGATTTACATGATCAATCCTGCAAATCCTGAAAATCCTGTCCGCCACCTGATCTTACATTCAACGGACGTAGATTGGGTTTGAGATGATCCACGGCTTTTGGGCCACGAGCGGGCCGAGCTGCGGCAGGTAAATCTCGACGCGGTAAACCCCTCGCTCGGTCACGGCAATTTCTTTGTTATCAAGCCCACTCTCGTCCAAAAACACAGCCCCGTCCTTGAACACAACGATCCGGCTCGAAACGGGCGTCCGAACGCGCAGACGCGTATCGCTCTTTAGCGAAATCTCGTCACCCTGAATCTTGTTCTCGCCCTGGTTTTGCGCCTCAAACGCGAAGCCCGCAGGGTCGCCGAGAAAATCAAATGCAACGAAACAGTGCCCGTCGCGAACCGCGTCCAGCACGCTCGCCACATCCAGCGATCGGTTTTGCTCAACCAGTACGTGCAACCTCACGAGTCGAAAGCTGGTTTCGTAAGGATCGAGCTGTATGCCGAGCAAAGTTTTACCTGAGCTGTCTTTCAAACTCACGCCGATGTTCGAATGCGCATCGTTGCCGCCGACCGCTGTTAATCTCGTTCGCGCCAAAGCCTGGTCCCACTTCTTCAAACTCTCATCCGGCCTTTGCAGGTACAGCGCAAAAATTAATTCCGGATAAGCGCGTTGAGACCACAACACATCGAAGAACGCCGCAACCGGATTCACTCGCCGCGCATTTGTAAACACATTGTAGATCTCGACACCATCAAGACCAGCCGTCTCCCAGTTCTTGAACTCTTCCGGATACGCGACGATCGAGATCTCGTCGGGAAGCACAAGTAGTCGATCACCATTTTCAGCACTCACCTCGTTGCCGTTGATAAACAACACTCCACCATGCATGCCTTTCAACGTCAGACTTGCAGTGTCGACGTCCCTCTCGGTGTGCTCGGTCATGATCACGAACTGCAGACCCGTAGCCTGGGCCGCAGAAATGATCTCGGAAAACGTGCCGGCGCTGTGTCCTCCTAGAAATGAGTGAACATGGACCACGCCTTTGTAATCGAGGAACCCGCTCTGCGCGCCAGTCGTGCGTTGCGTGTTGAGTTGTTGAATGGCAGCGTTGAGACGTCGAAGTTTGAAGCGGCGATAAGCGAAGGGAATCTGCGAGAGCAGCAGGACCAGGACGACGATTAGGAGAATGAACTTTTTCGAGCGCATCGGGTGAGAAGCGGCGCCCTAACTTTCACCGCGAGCGGCTTTGAGGTCTTTGATTAATTCACCAATCGCATCTTCCGGAATCAGCATTTTCCTTGCCTTCCAGACAATGCGCGGTGGCTTTAGTTTTTCAGGAGAGCCCTTCGCGATCACAAACAACTCGCCGTAAGGGTAGTACGTGTACAAGATTCGTCGAAACTCGACGACGTTGAAGAAGATCACGTAATCCGCCTCCGCGAGTTCTGACGCGGCGCTCAGGCTTCTGTACTTCTGGATGTACTTGTTTAGTTTCTTTGCTAACTGGGTGTAGACCCACCGGTAGCGTCCTTGCGGCATCGGATCCGCTTTCAAGACATCCTGGATGATTGCACGTTCGCGATCGCTGACGTCGAGAACGCGAGATTTGAAAACGACCAGCAGGGCGTTTTGCATGTTACGTATTTCCGCGGGTGAATTCGTCGGGGCGACAGGCGCGCCCTCTTCGGCAGGTTCCTGCGCCATCGCAGAAAAACAGATGAGGAGCACAAGAGCGGTGGGATACAACGCTTTCATAACTATCAAACCTTCGTAGCGCTCTTTGGCGGATGGGGCATAGCGGGAAAATCGTTCTCGCCGTCCGGTTCTCTCAGGCCGAGATGAGCCGCTCCCTGGGCTGTCAAAGAGATGTAGTCGTTACCTTCGGTTGTATGACGGACCAGCAGGCGTTCTTTCTTTTCCAAATCTTCGAGGGCGCGGACCATGTCGGCATTTGCGTAAGCACTCGTGCTATTGAAAAGTTCCTTAGCAAGAATGTGTGTCCGTTGTTGGGCCTGAAAAAAGCCAAGTGTGTATTCCTCAATCTCACGCAAACGCTGTTTGTGCATGTCTTCACCCCGGGCGAGATTATACAGGGGATAAACAGCGATAACACGGTTCCGCAGCGGCCGATTTGTAGTAAACTGGCTAGACCTCACCGCCCCGCGAAAAGGAGAAGCCATGAAGAACCTTCTCGTAGTGTGCCTGATTCTATTGCTGGCGCCGCTGAGCGCCGCCCAGGCGCCGGCGCTGGAGTCGTTTATGCCTGCCGAACAGTTTGTATACCCGCAGCGGACGTTTTTTCGCTGGTCGACTTCAGCAGGGGGCTACCTCCTGCGCCACGACGGCGTTGGTGAATTCACGCCGCGTGAGGGCGTACCACGAACGCCGGCCCGACGGATTTTCTATGTGGGAATGAGCCCGAAGAACCGGCTGGAGCGCGTTTATTATCTCGAGCACGAGGGCGACCTGTTTTTGCTTTACGAAGTGAGAGACCAGGGTTTTTACCTCGTAAGGATTGAACAGAAGGACCAGGTGAAAAGAAAGCTGAAGTGGGTGACGGCGCTTGGCAACCTCTCGGGTGAAGATCCGGGCCTGGATGGCGACGTGGTGAGGATCGGTAAAAGTATCGAGATCAGTACGGCTAACGGTCGCTTGATACGTCGTGATTAAACAGAACCTTGTGCCCTCTGTGTACACAAAAACACAAAGGTTAGTTCCACGTGTATTTTCGATAGACCGGGTCAGTCTCAAGTTCGTACTTCTTCAAAAATTCCCACGCGGTCTGGTTAAACTTCGGTGCTTTGTCGTAATACCAGTGATCGTGATTTTCGATTTCGATCAGGTCAACCGGAATGCCGGCTTCCTTCAAAGCGTCTCTCGTCTCCCTCACGGCCTTCAGCGGAAACAATTCGTCGCTATCACCAACCTGGATCGAGATCGGTATCTTTCGTTTGGCGAGACGGATCAACTCCTTATCCTCTTCCGCCAGTGCTCCGGCGTGAATCGCCGTCGCCGCAAAATATTGCGACTCCATCAGCGACATGTGTATCGCAAAGGTCGCACCCGAAGAGTGTCCAAACAAATACACGCGGCGTGGGTTGACCGGATATTTGCTTTCGAGCTCCTCGACCAGATCGCGGAGGAAATCTGGACCATCCTGCGGCGATGCCCAGCCACGTAAATTGGTAGCGTCTGGTCCGGCGATAATGATCCCTTCTTTCTTTGCGTACTCCTTCCACTTTTCGACGAGCGTGACGCCGGTGCGATTCGATCCATGCAGCATGACAATCAGCGGCGCCGGAGCCTTGACGGTCGAAGGAACGTAGAGATAGTACGCGCGGGTCTTTCCGTTCGAGGTCATCAATTCTTTGGTGATGTCGTCTTTGGCTACGGAAGTGCACACGCAGGCGAGTAGCAGTGTTAGCGCAAAGAGAATGTGGAGTTTCATGTAGCTCCTTTCCCCGGACAGGCGCTCGTTAAACGTTGAGCCCATGCTTCGATCATATTTTTTAAGCCGCAAAGAAGCACAAAATGCGCAAAATGAATTATTTTGTAATGCGCTTTTGGTGCCTTTTTGCGGCTAAGGTGTCGTCACCAGCGGCAGCTCGATAAAACTCTTGCCGTAGATCCGCTGGGTCGCCTTTTTGTAGTCCCCTGGCTTGGCCCAGAAGATGTTCTTCACAAACGTCTGCGGGTTGCGATCGTAAAGTGGGAACCAGCTCGACTGAATCTGGACCATGATTCGATGCCCCGGCAGAAACACGTGATTCGCCGTCGGCAACCCAAAGCGATAAAGCAGCGGCGTATTCGGCGTAATCGGTTTCGGAAACTCAAAACTCTCGCGAAAGCGTCCGCGAAGAACATCAGCGGAAATCATTAACTGGTAAGCAGCCATGTTCGGCTGTCCCGCGACCTGATCGGGATAGACGTCGATCAGTTTTACCACCCAATCCGAATCCGTCCCACTCGTGGAAGCCGTCAAGTTGACAATCGGCTCGCCGCTGATCTTTACGGGCGTCGTCAAAACTTCCGAAGTATAGACCAACACATCCGGCCGGCCAGACGCCTCGCGCTGATCGTCAACCAACCATCGCGACCAACTCGTCGCATCGATCGGACGCGCGCGATAAGGCACTGGCTTCGCAGGATCCGAAACATATTCTTCGTAGTCCGGCGTCCCGGACTTCGCCGTGAAACTCGCAGTCAAGCCCGGATTGAGATACAGCGGCGCCGGTTTCAACGTGCAGCCGCTCTCACATCCCTTGGGCCAGCTCGACAGATTTAGCCATTTGTTTGTGCCGGTTTCGAATGCGACCACGGGCGACACGTTAGCTTTCGGCGCGCCCTCTTTCAGATATTGGTCGAGAAACGGCCGCAGTATCTCGCGTCGAAATGTCAACGCCGTATCGCTGTTGAATTTGATCGCGCCGAGCGCACTGCCGTCGCGAATCTCCTGCCCGTGATGCCACGGACCAAGTACGAGAAAGATTTTATCGTTGTTTGTATCTTTGGGTTCGATCGCTTTGTACACGGCGATGTCGCCATAGATGTCTTCCTGGTCCCACAAACTGTGTACGAGCATCACCGGAACTTTGAGCGGCTGCTTCGCGAGAATCTTGTCGACCGCCTGGTCCTGCCAGTAAGCGTCGTAATTCGGATGCTCGAGTATTTTGCGCCAGAACCCGACCTGTTCGAGTCCACGCAAACGGCCGAGCTCACCGGCGGAACCCGCTTCCATAAACATGTCGTAGTCATCGGCGTGACTGGTCCACCACGTGATCTCATTGCCGCGAGTTGCTTCCTGATCGTAGATGTAGCTCATGCCCTGTTGGCGAAAGGCGCCGAGATGAAACCAGTCGTCGCCCATCCAACCATCGACCATCGGATTCATCGGCACTGACACCTTCAGCGCCGGATGCGGATTGATCAGGGCCATCAAGGGCAGAAAACCGTCGTATGAGATTCCGAGAATGCCGACACGCCCGTTGCTCTCCGGAACGTTTTTCACGAGCCAGTCGATGGTGTCGTAAGTGTCTGTGGCGTGATCGACCTTGGTCGGGTTTTGTGGTCCAACCAGTGGACGATTCATTACGTAATCGCCCTCAGAGCCGTACTTGCCGCGAACGTCCTGGACCACGCGAATGTATCCACCCTCGACAATCACATCGGTCGCGTTATCGTAACCGCTTAGGATCGATCCGAGATCGGAACTGTTGTTGTGACTGGTGAGCTCATCGGCATTGTACGGCGTGCGCGTCATGAGTATCGGCGCGTTTCTCGCGCCCTTCGGCACGAGGATGACCGTATGCAGTTTCACGCCGTCGCGCATCGGGATCATTACAGTGCGACGGACGTAATTGAAGCCGTAGTTCGTCGGTTCGATTTTCGCCGGCGTCTCACTCTGGGCCATCAGCGTTTGGCAGAAGAATAGGGAGATCACGACAACAAGCAGATGCTTCATATATTTATGTCCTCAGGAAAAATCTAGCCACAGTCGACATTAGGTTTGTTGGATCCGGGTCAGTACCACCTGCGGTAGCGGGTGGGTCAACGATCAGAATCACGCATGATGCGGACGGTTGACCCACCCGCTACCGCAGGTGGTACTGACCCGGATCCAAGTTCGGTCTAGGTCAGTATTTTACAAACTCGAACTTCAAACGCACACTGCGGTCGGGACTGTTGAAAAACGTCCCGAATTGCCGGCTGGCGAGATTGTTCTGCACGTCACGCGGGTTCCAGTGATTCGTGATGTTGAAAATCGTAAAGCCCGCCCGGCCTTTGTACTTCTTGCCACGAAACGGAATTGAAAGCCCTTTCGTCACGAGCAGATCAAACGACAACAACTTCGGAAAGCGCCCGCCCTCATTACGTGGTCCAACAAAGTTCTGCTCCTCGTCAATCAGTGAAAACGGAAAACCACTGTGCCAGTCGACGACAGGCGTGGCCACGACGTCAAACGGCAATCCAAAGTCGGCCCAGAAGAGCAACCGGTGCGGCACGTCGAATGGCTGTCTCGCGTATTCGTCCGGACGGATCACCGCATGTTTAAGATTTCCGAAGTAGGTATTGAAGTCGTTCAAATTCCCGCGCGCCTGCGAATTGACGTACGACAGAAAGATGTTTCGTCCTTCCTGAAAACGGAACCGAGCGACTGCCTGGAATTCGCGATAACGCGAGCGACCATTATTCTGCAACCGCAACGCATCTTCAACCGGCTCGACGACAAAATCGCGTCGCGTACTTCTTTCTTCGTAACCGAGCCGCAGCAACAAACGCGGGTGCAACTGCTGATCGACCTGGAGATTCCACGCAAGACTGTACGGATTCTTCAACTCTTCGGGCGCCGTGTTGAGAAGCAACCGTGGTCCAACGATTGGCGTTAGACCATCGTCAGCAAAAGTCGTCACCAGCAGACTCTGATACTGTTCGAATGAACCGACGTTGAGCGGAATCTTGTCGTAGAAAAGACCGATGCCTCCGCGCAACAACGTACGATCTGAATCGAACGGCGTTAGAACGAATCCGAGTCGCGGCGCGAAATTGTTGTTTCTGCCGATTCCGTCACGGTCGTAACGAAGGCCGAGATCAAACACGACATGCGAATTCACGATCCACTTGTCCTGCACAAACGCCGCGAATTCGTTCTGCTCACGACCGAGAACGCCTTCGCCTGCAAAGTCGATCAGTTGATGCGTAGTTCCGTCTGCGCGAACGATGCGGAGTGGTTCATTCGTGTCGGCGCCGTCGAACGACGTGTGACTGAGGTTTATTCCAGTCTTGAACGCATGTGTGCCAAACCACTTGTGCGGCGCGAAGTTGAGGATTTCGAGCAACTCATACCGCCGGCTCTCGCGATGTTGCCGGTTGAACCAGCCACCAAAATTTCGTTCCGGAGTGATTAGATACTCCGCGGCACTGTTCCCAAAAATATCGCCATCAAACTGTTTGGCGCTGAAGCTCGATTGCAGCAGTGCTCCAGACTTGAATGTCGCCTGCTCGTTCAGCGCAAAGAACCAGCCGCGTTGATGAAAATTCGCGGTCGTATCTGAAGGATTGAAAGTGTTGAGGTTGAAGTAGTCGAACTTTTGGGGGAACAACGAAAAACTCGCTGTTAGCCGATTGTTGGAGTTGACGACGTAATCGATGCGCGAAAAAGAGTCGAAACTTTCGCGTTTGATATCGCGCTGGTGTTCTTCCAAATCCTCAAGGCTCGGCACGTTCGTGCGCACGAATCGATATTCGACACTCTGAAAGAAGAACAGCTTGTCTTTTTTGATCGGACCGCCGACAGCGATTCGCGGTGTGGCCGCGCCAATGCCGTAGAGTTTGCCGTCGCGCCAGCGTGGGCGTGGCAAGACGCCCGTCATCAGGTAGCGCCAGTTGTTGCTTCCCGATCGCGTCTCGATCGTCGTCACGGCGCCCGTGAACTTTCCAAACTCCGACGAGTAGGGATTTGAATAAACCTGCACGGTTTCCACCGCTTCGAGTGGCAACTCGATCGCGGGCGTGCCTGTGACCGGGTCCGTGACGTTCAAACTCGAGACGAGTATTCCGCTCTGGCTCGGGCGTGTTCCTTTAATGTTCAGGTTTCCGTCAGGGCCGCGCACGACGCCCGGCAGCAACGGCAACGCATCCTGAAATTTCTGATCGATCAGCGGCGCATCGCGCAATGCCTCCTGTGTGATAACGGACGGCGTCGTCGATTCTATTTTGCTTGCATTTGTTCGATCCTCGGTAACGGTGACTGACTCCGCGATCGGCAGCGGCTCCAAAAGGATATCGTGCTCGACAGTCGCGTCGATTTGAACACTCAGCCGTTGCTCGTATTTTTTGAAGCCGGAAAATTCAACTGTCACCACATATTCGCCCGCGAGGAGGGCCGGAAAGTCAAACTGACCTTCCATGTCGCTGATGCTCTGAATCTTTCGATCACCCAGACGTTCACCGCTGAGATTTACCACTACGCCGGACAAAATCCTGCGTTGATCCGGAATATTGGCCACAACCCGGCCTCTGATGGTTCCGCCTTGCGTATTTACGGGCGCAAGCGCTAATCTCTGCGGACCCCCGAGCCCTGGTTCCCCCGGCAAAAAAAGAATGACCAGAAATGGCAGAAGAATACGCGTTAGGGAATGGTGCCGATCCTCGTTTATTCGTGTCATGAGATTCGAAATGGCTTTGAAGTCTTCAAGGTCATCATAAAGCGGCCCACCTTAGAACTTGTCCACTATCTTAAGGAGACCTCTCGATGAAAAGTATTATAGGCGGTTCTGTTATCGCATTGGTGTTCGTGTGTCTGGCTTTACCGAATTTGGTCTTCGCAGGCCCCGTAGGGTCGACAGCCGAAGGCTCGTTCAAGTTTGCGTTGCAAGACGGTGAAATAAGATTCGTGGAATTTAAAGCCGCCGACCTCGGTGAGGGTAAGGCGGATGGTGAAATGACGTACAGCGACCCGGCGGCGGTTCCAGTGCCTGACCCGGACAATCCGGAAAAACCGCAATCTCCGGGTGTATTGGTGCGTGCAAAGTTTGATTGCATGGATACATTCAAAAACACAGCGGTGATCGGCGGTGAGATTTTCGAATCGAATGTTCCAGATGCAATTGGAATGCGAGTGTTACTCGTGATTGAAGACAACGGCATTGAAGGGGAAAAAGATAGAGTTAGCTGGGGTGTTTATCAGCCGCCTGCAACAGGTTGGGTTCCGGTAGACGCCGAAGATCCCAATGACAGGGGTGCGTTTTTGACCTGGTGGGCAACGGATGCCGAGCGCAAAGACGACGTCGGAATTCCCATGCCTCCGAACAAGCTTGTGCAGTGCAAGAGCTTCCCGCTCGCGTCGTATGATTTTCCCGAGATCAAATACGCCGGCGGCGACTTGCTAGTGGCGCAACGGTAATTGGCCTCTTCTCTGCGGCCCTCTGCGTATCTCTGCGATCTCTGCGTTAAGGTTTTCTTTTAACGCAGAGATCGCAGAGATACGCAGAGGGCCGCAGAGTTTACTTCTTTTTACCGATCGCGAACAAGCTGGCGGAAGAGCGGACGTACATCACTCCGTCTGACAACGCAGGCGTGGCCATGAGGAGCTCACCCATCGTGTTGGTCGCGAGGTGTGCGAACTTGTCGCCCGCGGAAACCACCAGGATCTCGCCGTCTTCATTTGAGAGATAGATCTTCCCATCCGACGCTACCGGCGACGCGCTGAAACCGCTGCCGACCACTGGCAGTCGCTGTCGATAAATCTCTTCACCGGTTTTGACGTTGTACGTGTCGAACGTGCCGCTATTCCCGAGCACGTAGAGAATGCCGTTGTAGATCAGCGGCGTCGGCATGTATGAACCACGACCGGTGCGACTCCAAATCACTGAGTCGCTGCTTGTCTTGCCATCCGGCAAAGTCAGATCACCGCGCGAACCTGCTTTCACCACGAAGATCGGGCGTTCGGGTCCGCGACCACTCGCCACGACGAGAATGTCGTCCACAAAGATCGGCGTCGGCGCCGTGATCTTCGAGCTTCTACCGAGTCGCCAAAGTTCTTTACCTGTGCTCGGATCATAACCGCGAATAAAGTTCGACGCGTTTGCGACCAGCTCCTCGCCTTTGGGCGTGGTCGCGACTGTCGGCGTGCCCCATGAAGGAAGCTCGTCGCGATCGGTTTTCCAGACGGTCTTACCCGTGTTTGCGTCGAGTGCCATGATGAATGAATCGGCCTGCGTATCGCACTGGATGATCACCCGGTCTTTCCAGATGATGGGCGAGCTCGCCGGACCCCATTCCCCGCTAGGCACGTCGTACGCGCCCAGATCGAGGCGACCCACGTCAACCTTCCAGAGAAAGCGTCCGTTGACGTCGTAAGCATAAATACCCTCAGAGCCGAACCATGCGACGACGATGCGGCCATCAGTCGCGGGTGTGGCGTTCGCATACGTCGCTTTGATGTGACGCTTCTCGAGCGGCTCACCTTCGTACGCAACACGCTCCCAGGCGATTTTTCCGGTCTGTTTGTCGAGTGCGTAGATCATCCAGCGGTGACGCGAGCGATCTTTCGACGCATCCCCATCGCCGTAGAGCCCCGGACGAAACGTCGCTTTCGGATCGCTGCTCACTGCACTGGTGACGAAGACGCGATTGCCCCAAACGACCGGGCTCGAGTGTGCGAGACCGGGAATCGGTGTGTGCCAGAGGATGTTCTGGCCTGTCTTTCCGTTCCACTCGTCAGGAAGGTTTTGACCGTCCGCGACCCCTGACGCGAGTGGACCACGAAACGACGGCCAACTGCCTTTGCTTGTCGCGGGATTCGCGCGTGAAGGTGGTCGCGCTTTGGATGTCGTCGTGATGTTGCGCGCCGGCTTGGTGACGACTTCATCAGTCGGTATCCATGTGCCGCCATCGAGAAGCATCTGCCGCACCTTGCACTCGTCGGAAACGAGATGGAAGGAGATGTGCTGTCCATCAGTGTCGAAGCGATATTTGCCTGGTCCATCGCAACCGCCTGGTCCACCACTCATCAGGAATTCAACTTCGGAGCCGGTGGCTTTCCAGGTTCCGTTGACCTTGGGCCAGCGCTCACCCTCGATACTGAGCGTGCCTGAGGGATCGAAGCGTGCCTGGAAGATGCCAAACTTCAACGGATGCGACGGCAGCGCAGCCTTCGATTTGTGTTTCTCGATGTACTTGCGGGCGAACTCGTTCCAGTGTGGAGCTTCACGAAGTCCAACCTTCACGGCTTCAGCCTCGGCGTCCTCGACCTTCCAACCGTCGCGCAGTACTCTGCGGATCATCCAGAACGCTCCGACGCGAATGGCCGCAGTGCAATGAATAAACGCCGGACGATTTTCAGGGTCGTCGGTGATCTTCAGAAACTCCTCGACCTGTTCTTCGTTTGGATTGCCGTAGACCACCGGAATGTTGAAATAGCGCAGACCCAGTTCTTTCGCCTTGGCTGCTTCTTCCTCCGCGCGATGCTCGCTGGGTTGGCGCAAATTGATGATGGCCTTGACGCCCTCGGCTTTCAGTTTTTCGAGATGCTCGAGCTTCGGCTGACCGCCGGTGCAGAAGTCTTTGTTAACACGCAGGAAGTTCCTGATTTCACTCGTATCCTGGGCAACTCCTACGAATGCAATCGAAAGAAGTATAACGAGGGTCTTCATATTTTTTTCCTTTGGTGCTTTTTGTGTACGATACCACTTGTGACTGACAATCGCGATAAAGAACTTGTCTTCCGACCGCTTCACGAGAGTTCGATCGTGACCGTGCTCGACTACTGCTGCCACATCGCGCGTGGCGGGCCGGGCGATGAGGAAGAGTCAGACGCGAACAACATCGTGCTGATGCGTCACGGCGCGTTCTCGAGACACTTCGGACGGCGCACGGTCACGGCCGACGTGAACCAGGCGGTGTTCTTTTCGCGTGAGTCGACGTATCGCGTTAGTCATCCTTCGGACTGCGGCGATCGCGGCACAGTTTTTACAGTTTCTCCGCGCGTGCTCAACGACATTGTGCGCGAACTCGATCCTTCAATCGACGAACACCCCAGTCAGCCGTTTCGCTTTGTCACGGGACCTTGTGACAGCAGTGTCTTCTGGCGTCATCGCGAGCTAGTGCAGCGTCTGGACTCCGCCGAGCCGCTCGAACCTTTATGGGCTGACGTTACTGCGCTACAACTCGTCGCCGACGTGCTCGAGTCCGCATTCGTGCAAGGTCGCATCGCACGAAAGCCGAAACGACAAGCCACGGGCGCGGACTACGCCAATCTTGCTGAGGCCGCCAAGACCTACCTCGCCGCGAGGATGAGCGAACGCATCACGCTTGACGACGTTGCACGCGCTGTGCACGCTTCGCCATTTCACTTCGCTCGGATATTTCAACAACAGACGGGCGTGCCCGTCCATCGCTATCTCACGCAGCTTCGTTTGCGCGCGTCGTTGGAACGTCTCACTCAGGACGCCCCGGATATAACTGAAATTGCCCTCGAGCTGGGCTTCTCGAGTCACAGTCACTTCACCGACGCGTTCCGGCGTGAGTTTGGTCGACCACCTTCCAAAGTTCGCAAATGAGCAAGATTCTGGAAGTCGCGATTTCCGGATCGTTGTTAGTTTGTCACCGTTGACATTCTTCATTTTCAAAGGAGACAAACTCATGAACACGAGCAAGTGTCCGGTCTGTGATTGGGCAATCAACGATGGCGGAATCAAAGTGACCGTGGCTGGAAAAGAGATCACGGTTTGTTGTGACGAGTGCGTGGAGAAGGCGAAGGAAAACCCCGCGCAGTACGCGGCGGCTGAGTAACTTCAAGTAACCATCCGCAGATTACACAGATTACACAGATTGTTTAGTCAAAATCTGTGTAATCTGTGTAATCTGTGGATGGGGGAACTATGAGACGCATACCGAGTACCTTAATTGCGCTCTGGCTTCTAGTTGCGCTGGCCGCGTGTGGCAAGAGTCGGGACGCCGCCCGCGCCGAGCTTGCGCAGATGAACATTGCATATACCGATGGGGCTTTTATAGAGAGCGCAAGAGCAGGTAATGCCAAAGCAGTAACTTTATTCATTGATGGTGGAATGAACCCTGACACAAAAAACAACGCAGGCCAGTCGGCGCTGGAAGCCGCAGTGCTGGCCAATCAAGTCGACACTGTCAAAGTCCTGCTCGATAAAGGCGCTGATGTCAACGCGAAGAATAAGTTTAATGGCACAGCTTTGATGAACGCCGTCTGGAAGGGGCATGCCGAAATCGTCGATCTACTGCTGGCCCGGCGCGCTGACCTCGAAGTCAGAGATGATAGAGGTATGACGGCATTGATGTTTGCTGCCTGGGAAAATCGCACCGCTATCCTGAAAACGTTGCTCGAAAAAGGCGCCAGTGTGGATGTAAGAGACGAGAACGGTTGGACTGCCATGATGAGGGCAGCAGTTAAGGGTCACACCGAAAGCATGCTGATCTTGCTGGAAAAAGGGGCAGACGTAAACGCTCAGTCCAGCGAAGGTGACACTGCGCTGATACGAGCAGCACAAGGCGGGCACATCGAGACCATTAAATCATTGTTGGAGCGAGGAGCCGACATAAACCGGCAAGACAAGCTCGGTAATACGGCCTTGCTGAAGGCCGCGCAAGAGGGTCACACCGAGATCGTTCAACTGTTAAAAGATAAAGGGGCGCAATAGACGACAAGATCCGCCAAAGGAAATTTCTTG
>Ga0157372_10003351_pt1 | contig 17298 bp, 11 predicted proteins | sample C55metaG_FD_115307 | JGI IMG/M metagenome (GOLD analysis project Ga0157372, IMG submission 115307) | Corn rhizosphere microbial communities from Kellogg Biological Station, Michigan, USA - C5-5 metaG | ecosystem: Host-associated > Plants > Roots > Rhizosphere > Soil | place: USA: Michigan... | reverse complement strand
CGCCAATTACAGCAAACCCGTCCGCTGAAGAAGGTGCTGATCACCAGCACGATTCCCCAAGAAGGCAAGAGCATGGTTGCCGCGAACCTGGCCTGCACGTTGGCGCGGAGAACGCATCAGAAAACGTTGCTGCTTGACGGCGATCTGCGCCGCCCGTCGGTGGCGCGACTCTTTGGATTAGGCAAGACTCCTGGGCTCAGCGAGTGGTTACAAGGCGAGCGCAGTCCGATGACGAGTATTTATCATCTCGAAGATGCCGGCTTGTGGGTCCTGCCGGCCGGCAATTCCCCGCGCAATCCCCTGGAAGCCATGCAATCGGGAAGACTGGCTGGCCTGATCGACCAACTGACGTCCTGGTTCGATTGGGTAATCATCGATTCGCCGCCAGTGTTGCCACTAGCCGACACCAGCGTCTGGATGCGCATGGCCGACGGTGTTTTGCTGGTAGCCCGTCAGGGAACCAGCGAAAGAGAACATCTCAAGCGTGGACTTGAGGCCATCGAGTCCACGAAACTTTTGGGAGCGATTTTGAACTGTTCTGCCAAGTCAGCTCAAAGCGATTACTACTATCGGCTTCCGGTACAACCTTAGTCTGACCTCCTCCGCAAGCAAATCACAAATAAAAATTCAATCTGGAGAATGAACTTATGTCTAATCTGAAAATCGCCGTGGTTGGCTGCGGATATTGGGGCCAGAACCTGCTGCGAAATTTCTGCGAACTGGAGGAAGCCGAGGTTGTAATGGTGTGCGACTTTGATTCGCGCTCTCTCACCAGAGCAAAGCGCCGCTATCCGTCTATTGAAGTAACCCAGAGTTTCAGCGAGGTGCTGGCGGATCCGCGGGTCGACGCTGTGGTACTGGCGACTCCGGTCTCAACCCATTATCCGTTTGCGAAACAGGCGCTGCAGGCCGGAAAACACGTACTGGTCGAAAAGCCGCTGGCCCAGAGCAGTGCGCAGGTGTTGGATTTGATCGAACTGGCGGAATCAAAGGGCAAGATCCTGATGGTGGACCATACCTTCTTGTATACCGGCGCCGTGCGCCGCATGAAGGCGATGGTGGATTCCGGCGAAATCGGCCAACTGCTCTACTTCGATTCTGTCCGCATCAGCCTGGGCCTGGTGCAAAGCGATATCAACGTTCTCTGGGACCTCGCCCCGCACGATCTTTCCATCATGGATTACCTGTTCGAGCGGGAACCGATTGCCATCTCGGCGACTGGAGTGAAGCATCTCAACACGCCTCACGAAAACATCGCCTATGTCACCGTGCAATTTGAAGGAAACCTCATTGCCCACTTCCATGTGAACTGGCTGGCTCCCGTGAAAGTTCGACGAACCCTAGTTGGCGGCAGCAAAAAGATGGTGGTGTATGACGACACAGAGAACAGCGAAAAAATCAAGGTTTACGACAAGGGAGTCGTGCAAACCCAAGACCCCGAACGCCGCGAGAAGATGCTCACCGGATATCGCAACGGAGACATGCTGGCGCCGCAACTCGACACCAGCGAAGCGCTTCGTTTAATGGCGAAAGAATTTGTTGCATCCATCAATGAGAAGCGTGCTCCGCTTAGCGATGGTTACGCCGGATATCGAGTGGTTCGCCTGCTCGAAGCCGCACAACGTTCGATCGAGCAGAACGGCCGCGTGATTAGCTTGCGAGACGAACATTTCCCGTCTACTGCACTTCTTAACACGTCGAACGTTGCCGCAGCCGATTAGTTCATCTCTCACATTTCCAACAAACTGTTCTGACTACTTCCAATATGAAAGTCATTAAACGCTCACTATCCTGGATCGGAGGGATCGCCCTGTTAGCCTCCCTTTCAGTCTCCGCTTTTGGCAGCTGCGCAACGCCCGCAAACCGAATTGAGGCGGAAAATTGTTTGACGGGCAATCCTTCAAGTCAATGGGACGTGGACGGAGCCGGGGACCCTTCGATCCAGGGGTTTGCCACGGATATAAGCGTCAATGTTGGCCAGATCGTGAATTTTAAGATTGATACCAATGCCAGCGCTTATAACATTGAAATTTATCGGATGGGTTACTACGCAGGGATGGGCGCTCGGCTCATCACTACGATCCAGCCGTCGGCACAACTGCCACAGTCACAGCCTGCATGTTTGACTGATTCAATTACAGGTCTTGTCGACTGTGGAAACTGGGCGGTTTCGGCTTCGTGGCAGGTTCCCGCCAATGCAGCTTCTGGTATTTATTTCGCACATCTGGTCAGACGCGATACTGGGGGAGACAGTCACATAGTTTTCGTGGTGCGCAACGACGCCAGCTCTTCCGCAATTCTGTTTCAGACTGCCGACGAATCCTGGCAGGCTTATAACGGGTATGACGGATCGAGCTTATATGGTCCGAGCGATCAATTTGACCTAACTCAGCGCGGATATAAGGTCAGTTACAACCGGCCTTTCATTACACGAGGGTTCGCAGCTGAATCGGCGACTTGGGTGTTTGGCGCTGAGTATCCGATGGTTCGCTGGCTTGAGTCGAATGGCTATGACGTCTCCTACTTCACAGGGGTTGACGCCGCGCGTTTCGGAAACTTAATTCAGAACCATAACCTTTATCTCAGTGTAGGGCATGATGAATATTGGTCTGGACCTCACCGCAACAACGTGGAAGCGGCCCGCAATGCCGGCGTAAATCTCGCATTTTTCAGTGGCAATGAAGTTTTCTGGAAGACGCGGTGGGAAAACAGTGTCGATGGAACCAACACTCCCTATCGCACATTAGTTTGCTACAAAGAGACACTTGGCCCAAGTTCGAGTCCACCAGCTGCCGCGGCGGTAGATCCTCTTGACCCTCCGATTTGGACGGGTACCTGGCGGGATGGCACCCATCCCCAGGCTGATGGAGGTCGTCCGGAAAACTCATTGACCGGCACACTATTCGAGGTGAATGGGCCGAGTGCCGACAATTCGGGCAATCTTTCGATTCAGGTACCGGACACCGACGGCAAGATGCGGTTTTGGCGGAATACGACCGTGGCCACTCTTGCCCCGGGCACGAGCGCGACGCTCCCGAAAGGAACTTTAGGATACGAGTGGGATGAAGACATCGACAACGGCGCGCGTCCAGCCGGGAACTTTGACTTATCGACTTCTTCGCCACACGTCCTTACCTCGGATTTGTTACTGGATCAGGGTGGCACCTACGGCGCCGGGACAGCAGTACACCATCTCACTTTGCACCGGCAATATAACAACGTTGGACAGGCGAACCAGACCGCTCTCGGCCTGGTGTTTGGCGCGGGCACAGTGCAGTGGTCGTGGGGCTTAGACAGCAATCACGACAATCCCTTCGGCTTCACCAATCCCGCCCCCAACGCGGCCATGCAACAAGCTACGGTGAACTTGTTTGCCGATATGGGAGTCCAGCCGGCTACATTGAGACCTGGCCTGACTCCAGCAACTGCTTCAACCGACACTGCGCCTCCTACGTCCAGCATTGTTTGGCCGACCAGTGGCTCCGTTCTGACTAGCGGAGGGACGATAATGATTAGTGGCACGGCCACTGACTCGGGTGGTGGCGTGATCGGCGGAGTGGAAGTATCGATCGACGGTGGAACTACCTGGCATCCTGCATCCGGCCGTGGGTCATGGAGTTATTCCTGGACACCCACGGCGCTGGGATCATTCAATCTTGAAGCGCGTGCCACGGATGACAGCGGAAATCTTGAAATTCCCTCGGCAGGGACATCAGTCGTAACTGTTAATCCACCAGATTGCCCTTGCAGTGATTGGAATGTATCCACTACGCCCTCTCAGGTTGATAGTAAAGATGCGACAGCTGGAGAATACGGCGTTCGCTTCCGCGCCGATTTTGACGGGTACATCACAGGCATTCGTTTCTACAAAGCAACTACCAATACCGGGGCGCACATCGGGAATCTGTGGAATAACTCAGGAGCTCTCCTGGCTAGCGCAACCTTCACCGGTGAAACCGCGTCCGGTTGGCAGCAGGTCAGTTTCAGCAACCCTGTGGCTATTACTGCGAACACGACTTATGTGGCATCGTACTTTACTCCCACTGGACACTATTCCGATACTCCGGGCTACTTCACTAATTCCGGATCTGACACTCCCCCGCTCCATCTGCTTAAGAATGGCGTGGACGGCTTAAACGGCGTTTTTGTTTACGGCTCGGGCAGCACCTTTCCGACCTCCAGTTTCAACTCGACTAATTACTGGGTTGACGTAACCTACATTCCGGCCTCTTCGATGCCGGGCGCGCCTCCGGCGCTCTTGGTGCAGCCGGCGAATCTGACGTTCGCAGCATTTAAGGGGAAAGGAAATCCGTCGAGTCAGTCAGTCAACGTCTACAACGAAGGAAGTGGCACTCTGAATTGGACTGCATCATCCAGCGCACCGTGGCTGATTCCTTCTCCCAATTCTGGATCCACGCCTTCGACAGTGGCCATTTCAGTGAATGCTGCTGGCTTAGCCGCGGGCACCTACACTGGAACCGTTACTATCACCTCGGCTGGCGCTACCAACCCACCGCAAACCATTAATGTCTCACTCAACGTAACCAACCTCCTGCTGTTCTCGAATTTCGCTGACGGAACCATGAACGGCTGGGCATTCTCTCCGTTAGGATTTGCTTCGAACTGGTCGGTCGCAAACGGTGCGCTGCAATATAACGGTGGCGGTCACACGCAAGTCTTCGCAGGCAACTCGATCTGGGCAGATTACACGCTCAATGTAGCGGTCAAACTTGCCAGCTTGAACGATTATCCGGGTGGTATACGAGGCCGGCTGAACCCGGCCACGGGATCCGGATATGCGGTATGGCTGTATCCCCATGAAGGTCTGATTAAGCTGTTCCGGAACACCGCATGGAGCATCGATACAGGGCTGGTACTTATCGCGCAGGGATCCACGTCGTTTGATTCGACGAACTTCCACAACATACAACTATCCTTCAAAGGAAGCCAAATCACTGTTCTTTATGACGGCCGAGCGGTCATTACTGCAACTGACGCAACTTATCCGAGTGGATTAATTGCGCTGGATGTTTCCAACCAAGCGGTCAGCTTCACTAATGTGCTGGTAACTTCAGCGACCGCCAATACTGGCGCGCTGTCGTCTTCAGCGAGTTCGCTGAGTTTTTCCGCAACCTATGGCGGCGCAAACCCGTCACCGCAGAATGTACAACTCACCAATGGCGGTCCAGGTTCGTTGGCGTGGACGGCAAGCAGCAGCGCGCCGTGGCTTACTGCGTCGCCGGCATTCGGAACTACTGCCGTGACCGTGCAGATTTCCGCCGCGTCTTCCGCCCTGAATCCTGGCACTTACAGTGGGACGATCACTATTGTTGCATTGGGCTCGGTCAACCAGACTACGACTATTCCAGTGACCCTGACGGTGACGGCGCAGCCGCCAGTGTTGGTGGTGGCGCCTTCAGCTCTGATTTTTGGTGCACTGACGGGCCAGCCTGTTTCGCCCCAGTCGTTGGCTATCAGCAATGGCAGTGCATTCGGGACCTTTAGCTGGACCGGCTCCAGCGACTCGTCCTGGCTGAGTGTTTCACCGGCGACAGGCTCGGCTCCCCAAAATGTGACGGTCACCGCCAATCCCGCGGGATTGGCCAATGGAAGCCATGCTGGGCACATCACCATTACAGCAAATGCCGTTTTGAATTCGCCGCAAACCATACCGGTCAATTTGCAGATTCTTTCGCAAGACATGACTGAGGCGTTTGCCGATCTTGGCAGCGGATGGATTATTTCGCCAATGGGTTTGGCCAATGGCTGGAGTGCAGCCAACGGAGTCTACTCGTACAGCGGAATTGGCCTTAGCCAATCATGCGCCGGCAACAGTTCATGGTCTGACTATAACTTTGACGCGAATGTGCAGCTTTCAAGTCTCTCCAACTGGCCAGGAGGGGTACGTGCTCGGGTGAATCCGTCGACCGGCGCCGGGTATGCGGTGTGGTTGTATCCGGGATACAGTGAAGCGATTCTTTATCGGGTGTCGCAGTGGGACATCAACGGACCTGGTCTGACCCAGCTCGCCGTTGCGCCAGTGCATTTCGATACCGCCAAGCATGATCTCAGAATGAGTTTTGGCGGCAATCTCATCTCGGTCTCGTGGGACGGCGTTCCTTTGATGAGTGCAAGCGATAGCACATATTCGAGCGGGTTTGTGTGCCTGGATGCCAACAATCAGCCGATTTCGTACTCCAATGTGTCGGTGGCTGCGGTTCAAAACCAGGTGACACTCGATCCCGTAACACCTTCAAATCTCATCTTCAATGCTGGGTCGGGCCCCACGCCTGCGCCGCAAACCATCAACATTACAGCTGGTGGCGCGACCACAACTTGGGCGGCCTCCAGCACTACCCCATGGATTACCGTGGCTGCTTCGAACTCCCTGACCCCGGGCACTCTAACCATTTCCGTGAACCCATCTGGAATGGCTCAAGGTACTTACAATGGAACGGTAACCGTCTCAGCACCGGGAGCCGGGAACTCGCCAATGACTATTCCGGTGACGTTGGCTATTAAGAGCGCGATTTTGTCCGTGGCTCCATCTAGCCTGACCTTCTTCGGAGCAGTTGGATTGAACCCGAATCCGCAAAACCTTCAAGTTTCAAACACTGGTACCGGGACTCTGAACTGGACGGCCAGCAAAACGAGCGCATGGCTGAGTTTGAGCTCCACCTCGGGAGCAGCACCCGCTTCCGTTACGGTTACTCCCGCCACTACGACCACCGGAGCTGGCAGCTTTAACGATACGATCACGGTGGCTTCTGGCGATGTTTCAAACAGCCCGAGGTTGCTGCCTGTTTCCATGCAGGTCGGTTCGCTTCTATTCAGCGATGACTTCAGTTCGGGAGCAGGGAACTGGACGATCTCGCCGCTTGGATTTGCCGCCGGATGGTCAGTTGTGAACGGTACCTATACTTACAACGGTGGAGGGCACACCCAGTCGTATGCCGGCAGTTCGGCTTGGACGAACTATACAGTTTCGACTGACTTCCAGCTGGCTTCGTTGAATGACTATCCGGGAGGGTTGCGCGGCAGGATCAACACGACCACCGGAGCGAGTTATGGCGTGTGGATTTATCCCAACGAGAAAGTGCTGAAGCTATTCCGTATCGGTGCGTGGAACATCGACACAGATCTTTCGGTTCTTGGCCAATCCGCGCCGATCAGTATCGATACCAACCTGCACAACCTGCGGCTGGTGTTCCAGGGAACAACCATTCAAGTGTATTACGACAATGCCCTGGTAATCACCGCAACCGATCCAAGTTACAGTCAAGGCGCGGTTGCTCTGGATGTGTCGAACCAGCCGATCGCTTTTGACAATGTAACCGTGATTTCGCTTCCGTAAGGCCTCTCCCAACCAGACACACAACTTAAACAGGAGAATGTATGCGTGAGTTTTGCAGGATCGCCCCGGATGTGAAGTTGGGGGAGAACGTTTCAATCCATGCGTTTGTAAATCTGTATGGATGTTCGATCGGCGACAACAGCAGGGTAGGGGCATTTGTCGAGATCCAGAAGAATGCTTTTATCGGCAAGAACGTGAAGGTTTCAAGTCACACATTTGTTTGCGAGGGTGTGACCATCGAAGACGACGTCTTCGTCGGCCACAACGTTTCCTTTATCAATGATAAATATCCCCGCGCTACTAACCAGGATGGCAATCCTCAATCGGAAGCTGACTGGGGCGTGGTGAAAACCGTGGTCAAGCGTGGCGCTTCGATCGGGACCAGCACGACGATCCTGTGCGGGGTGACCATCGGCGAAAACGCCATTATTGGCGCAGGCAGTGTGGTGACACGTGATGTACCCGACAACGCAGTCGTTGCCGGCAATCCAGCTCGCATGATGAGAAAGGTGATCGCAGTATGAACAAAGTAGCTTTCGTTGACTTATATCAGCAGCACCAGGCGATTGAAGAAGAGTTGGTCGAGGTATTTCGCCGCGTGCTCCGGAAATCATCCTTTATATTGGGCCCTGAAGTTATGGCTTTTGAGCAGGCCTTCGCGTCTTATGTTGGCGCGACTGACTGCATTGCCGTCAATAATGGCACCACGGCACTCCAGTTAGTGCTGGCCGGCTTGGGCATCGGACCAGGCGATGAAGTGATCACGGTTGCGAACACCTTCATTGCCACTGCCGAAGCCATCAGCGCAGTGGGTGCGCGGCCGGTGTTCGTGGATGTCGATCCGGTGTCGTACACCATGGATCCGGAGCTGGTCGAAGCGGCAATCACTCCGAATACCAAGGCGCTGCTGCCAGTACACCTTTATGGGCAGGCAGCCGATGTCGACGCACTGCTCGAGATTGCGCGTCGCCACAATATTCACTTGGTTGAGGACGCCTGCCAGGCGCACGGCGCCACTTACAAAGGACGCAAGGCTGGTTCATTGGGCGTTGCCGGTTGCTTCAGCTTCTATCCTGGCAAGAATCTCGGTTGCCTGGGCGAAGGCGGAGCGGTCGTCACCAGCAATATGGAACTTGCCCAGCGGATGCGGATGTTGCGCGATCACGGCTCCATCAAAAAGTATGAGCATAGCCTACCTGGCTACAACTTCCGGCTGGAAGGACTGCAGGGCGGTTTTCTGTCGGTCAAATTGCCGTACCTGGATCGCTGGAATGCCCGCCGCCGCGAGGTGGCCGAGCTTTACCACGAGCTGCTCTCAGATACGTCACTGAGATTGCCGGTCGAAATGGGATGGGGAGAGCATGTCTACCATCTTTATGTAATCCAGGCCGATGATCGCGAGGCGCTTCGCCTGGCCCTGAACGCCGCGGGAGTCGAATGCGGTCTTCACTATCCGGTGCCGTTGCACTTGCAGGCGGCATACGCGGACTTGGGTTATGAAAAGGGAAGCTTCCCGGTTTCAGAACACTTGTCTAGTCACATTCTGTCGCTGCCTATGCATCCTTTCATTACCGACGAAGAAGTGAAGCGCGTCGCATCGGTTCTCCTGGAGACTCTGCAATGTCAGTCGACTCAGCAAACAGTAACGATCTAACTCTTCGCCAGGTCGCGGCTACTTTCGGCCTGCGAGAAACGCGCGAAGACCCAGCGTGGGAAGGCGACTTCTCGGCATGGCTGAAATCTGCCCGGACTCGCGAACAGTTAGTTGAAATGTTCGGGCAGTTTCGGTCAGGCGAGAGTGCCTTCGACAGCCTGATGCGTCGTGTCATCATGCGTTCGCTTTGCAAGTCAGTCGGAAGCGATCTGCAGGTGGCGTCTTCGGTTGTCCTCAAGCATCCCGAGACCATGGAATTTGGCGATTCAGTTTTTATTGGATCGCAGACCATGATCCAGGGAAGGTTCGACGGAAATTGCCGCATCGGCAATCACGTTTGGATCGGGCCGCAAGCTTACTTCGATGCTCGTGATCTTGTCCTTGAAGACTATGTGGGTTGGGGGCCGGCAGCCAAGGTTCTAGGCTCAACTCACACCGCGCAGCCAGTTAGCATGCCGATTATCACTACCGAGTTGATTATCAAGCCGGTGCGAATTGGTTTCGGAGCTGATATCGGCATGAATGCCAGTATTCTGCCGGGCGTTCAAATCGGCGCGCACTCAATTGTGGGCACGGGATCGGTGGTTACCCGAGATGTGCCGGAGTATGCGATTGTCGCCGGTGCGCCTGCAAAGATTTTGCGCTTCCGCAATGAAGAGGAAATTCGGCATGTCTAACTCGAATGGCTTAAAGAATCATGGAGACAAGATGAATCGGATTGATGGAGCATGTTGCCTGGTTACTGGAGGCGCAGGCTTTATTGGCAGCACCATTGTTGATCAATTGCTGGACGCCGGCGCTAGCGAAGTGCGAGTGCTCGACAATTTTGTTCGCGGCAGCTGGAGCAATTTGGAATCGGCAATGGGTCGGGGCAAAGTAAAAGTTCAGGTCACTGATGGCGACATTCGCGATGCTGCTCTGGTTGACCGACTGGTGGAAGGCACGGATTACATTTTCCACGAAGCGGCCCTGCGAATCACGCGTTGTGCCGAGGCGCCGCGCGAGGCGGTCGAAGTCCTGATCGACGGCATGCTTAACCTCCTGGAGTCCGCAGTTCATCACAAGGTGAAAAAGGTAATTGCCGCTTCGTCGGCGTCGGTCTACGGTGAGCCCTCCTATTTGCCGATCGATGAAGAGCATCCGTTTAACAATCGCACCATGTACGGAGCAGGGAAGATCGCGAACGAGCAGATGCTGCGGGCTTATTACACGACATTTGGTCTGCCCTACGTAGCGTTCCGTTATTTCAATGCGTACGGTCCGCGCATGGATACGGTGGGAGTTTATACGGAAGTTATGATCCGCTGGCTCGATGCCATTGAAGCCAACCAGCCGCCTTTGATCTTCGGACACGGCAAGCAATCCATGGACTTCGTTTTCATAGGTGACATTGCGCGAGCGAATCTGCTGGCAGCACAGTGCGACGTAACCGACGAAGTCTTTAATGTCGGTACCGGGATTCAGACCAGCTTGAATGAGTTGTGTCACCTGATGCTCGAACTAAACGAATCCCGGATGCAACCGGAATATCGTGAGGCACGCGCAGTGGGCAACGTGCAGGCGCGCCGGGCAAAGGTTGAGAAAGCAGAGAAGATGCTCGGCTTCAAGAGCGAAATTACTTTGGAAGAAGGTTTGCGGCGGTTGATTGAATGGAAACGCGCGATAGCGCCAGTTGCAGTTGCCACGGAGGCCCGATGAGTACCGCGACATTAACTAAAACCATCCCTGTTGCCCGTCCATTCATTGGTCGGGAAGAAGAGGCAGCAGTCCTCGAAGTGCTTCGCAGCGGATGGGTAAGTCAGGGCCCACGGGTCGCGGAGTTTGAGCGGCAGTTCGCCAAGTACGTTGGTGCGGCCCATGCGATCGCGGTCTCGTCCTGCACTACCGGATTGCACCTGGCGCTGGTGGCGGCAGGCGTGAAATCGGGCGACGAAGTATTGTGCCCGAGCCTTTCATTCATCGCCACTGCCAATGCGATTCGATATGCGGGCGCGACGCCGGTGTTCGTCGATGTCGATCCCGCAACTTACAATTTGGATCCGGCCTGCATTGAAGCCGCAATTACACCTCGCACGAAGGCGATCCTGATTGTTCACCAGATCGGCCTGCCGGCGGCCATTGCTGAAATCAGCGAGATCGCCTCTCGATACGGAGTGGCCGTGATTGAAGACGCTGCCTGCGCAATCGGTTCTGAATATCAGGGTCAACGCATCGGCCAGCCGCATACTTTAATGGCGTGTTTCAGTTTTCATCCGCGCAAAATTCTTACCACCGGCGAAGGCGGCATGATTACCACCTCGGATGAGGGCATCGCTGAGCGTATTCGCAAACTACGCCAGCATGCCATGAGCGTCTCCGACCTGGCACGCCACAGTTCTTCGCAGATCGTTACCGAAAGCTATCCCGAGGTTGGCTATAACTACCGCATGACTGACATGCAGGCGGCGTTGGGTCTAGTGCAGTTACAACGCTTGGACGAGATGATCGCCCGCCGGCGTTATCTTGCTGGACGCTATTCGGAGGCGCTCTCGCAATTTGATTGGCTGGTTCCTCCGGTTGAACCTTCGGGATCGCGACACAACTTTCAGTCGTACATGGTCCGCTTGAAAGATAACGCACCGCTAACTCGAGATCAGTTGATGCAGGAAATGCTTGACCGAGGCATTTCAACCCGACGCGGAATCATGGCAATTCATCGCGAAATGCCGTATTCCGAAGAACGCTGGACCAATTGTTTCCCTGAAACAGACTCCGTGACCAGCAACTGCATCATCCTTCCTCTGTTCCACACTATGACCGAGGAAGATCAGGATTACGTAATCGATTGTGTTCGCCAGTTGTCCTAAATAACCCGACACTTTTCAGAGCAGTGTGTGACCTTTTGCACCTCAGTCCTCCCCCAGGATTGCAAGACTCAAACAAACTGTGCGTCTTTACACCCAAGACTTTTGCAACCAGGAGAGTAACTCGTGAATTCCCGTCGAACGACTAATGGATCTCTTGCCGGAGTAGCTCCGGCCCTTTCAACCCCGGTGTGCGACCGCGTGGTGTTGAACGAAGAATCATTTCAGCGCACGCTATCGCTCGAAAGAAAACGCACAGAAAGATCGCGCAAGCCATTCTTGCTCATGCTGCTCGAGTTCGGTGATATTCTGCCGAAGGAAAGCAGTCGAGCTTTAGGCAAGGTGATCTCTGCACTTTGTGCTGCCACTCGGGCAACCGATGTAGTGGGCTGGTTCAAGAACAATTCGGTGGTAGGAGTCCTGTTTACCGAGATCATCATCGACGATCAAAGCTCGATCGTCAGCACCATGATGGCGCGGGTCAGTGAAACCCTGGGCCACTCGCTCACTTTGGACCAATTCAATCAGGTCAAACTATCGTTCCACGTGTTTCCCGAGCCGTGGGACGGGGGTATGTTCGATCGCCCCAGCAATCCAATGTTGTATCCCGATTTTTCAGACCAGGACGACCGCAGAAAATATCGGTTTGCCGTCAAAAGGCTGATGGACATCGTGGGTAGCGGAATTGGCCTCATTTTAAGCACACCTATCTTTCTGGTAGTGGCGGCGCTGATCAAGTTGACTTCGGAAGGCCCAGTGTTTTTCCGCCAGCAGCGGATCGGGCAACACGGCACTCCATTTACTTTCCTGAAGTTCAGGACCATGTTTACGAACAACGATCACAGCGTCCACAAAGAATTCGTACAGCAGCTTATCGCCGGAAAGGTCAAGCCAAGTACAAACGGGAACGGAAACGGGAATGGTCACGGAGTTTATAAAATCAAAGCTGATCCGCGAGTAACTCGAATTGGTTCGTTCCTGCGGAGATCGAGTCTCGACGAATTGCCTCAGCTGATCAATGTGCTTAGGGGAGAGATGTCCTTAGTAGGTCCAAGGCCTCCGGTCAGGTACGAAGTCGATGCTTATGAGATTTGGCACCGTGGCCGATTAATGGAAGCAAAGCCCGGCATCACCGGATTATGGCAGGTAAACGGCCGCAGCCGCGTGAAATTCGATGAAATGGTCCGCCTCGACATTCGCTACGCGAGGACCTGGTCGCTCTGGCTGGACATCAAAATTCTCGTGCGCACTCCCCACGCCGTACTTCTCGGCGAAGGCGCATACTAAGGCACGTCCGCGTTAATCAGGTCCCCACCTAAGGTCGCAGTAACAAGCCCACAACTTATGGCATCAACTACTTATCCTAACGAACCAGCCGTATTGTCTTTACCGGCGGTGCCAGAACCCGTGGTCATTAAGCCTGCGGAGAAGCACAGCTACGGTCAGATTCTGAAGTCGTCGGTACTGGTCGGGGGATCGTCGTTCCTGAATATCGCGATCGGGATTCTTCGGACCAAGGCGATGGCGTTCCTGCTCGGGCCTTCCGGCTTTGGACTCTTCGGACTATACGGATCGATCGCCGACCTCACTCAGAGCCTAGCAGGTCTGGGTGTTAATAGTAGCGGCGTAAGACAAATCGCCGAAGCAGCGGGATCGGAAGATGCTCAAAAAATCGGAGAGACCAGCGCCGTGCTCCGTCGAGTATCGGTTCTTCTGGGTATGATTGGCGCTGGATTCCTGGTTGTTTTTGCGAGATACATATCTGAGCTTACCTTTGGTGATCCGAAACATGCTCTTGCCATCCGTCTATTATCGGCGGCTGTTTTCTTTAAGATAGTGTCCGCCGGCCAGGGAGCCATGATTCAAGGCATGCGCCGAATTTCGGACCTGGCAAAGATGGGAGTTTTAGGGGCTATCTTTGGCGCTGCGCTGACTATTCCCATTGTCTATGTGTTTCGTGAGAAGGGAATAGTGCCGTCTCTGGTCGGCATAGCTGCCATGACGATAGGTACGTCATGGTGGTATAGCCGCAAGATCCGGGTTACCATCCCATCCGTCACCCTGCTGCAAATGTGGCACGAAACATCGAGCCTGCTCAAACTCGGGTTCGCGTTCATGTCGAGCGGTTTGATGACGATGGGCGTTGCGTATGTGGTCCGGGTCACGGTGTTACGCAAGGTCGGATATGAGGCGACCGGCCTATATCAATCGGCTTGGACTCTGGGCGGCTTGTATGTGGGTTTTATTCTGCAGGCCATGGGAGCGGATTTCTATCCCCGCCTGACCGCCAGTATTCGCAAAAACGCTGAATGCAATCGCTTAGTTAATGAGCAAATGCTGATCGGATTGCTTCTGGCTGGCCCAGGGGTAATTGCGACTTTGGCTTTTGCACCTGCGGTAGTCGCGATTTTTTATTCGGCTAAATTCGGCGCATCGGTTGGAGTGCTTCGCTGGATATGTTTAGGCGCCACTCTCCAGGTAATCACCTGGCCAATGGGTTTCATTATCGTGGCCAAGGGCAAACCCATCGTGTTTTTCTGCGCGGAATTAGCTTGGACTATCGTTGCGGTTTGCCTAGCATGGTTGTGCGTGGGGTATTTTGGTCTAAGCGGCGCGGGTATGGCGTTTTTTGGATCTTACGTTTTTCATGCGCTACTTATCTATCCAATCGTTCGCTCGATGAGTGGCTTTCATTGGTCGGCTCAGAATAAGCGCACCACGTTGTTTTTCCTGTCCCTGATTACGGCCGTGTTCTGCGGGTTCTACGTATTACCGTTTTATGTAGCATGCACTTTCGGCGGAGTGATGGTGTTGCTTACAGGAGCCTATTCACTCCACACGCTTTTGAATCTGATGCCTTTTGATCGTCTTCCAGCTCCAATTCAGCGATTGTGCGCGAGTTTCCCGATCTTCCATTCCGGTTCACACGGGGGAGTAGCTTAATGAGTTCTGTTGACGTCATCGTCCCTTGCTATCGCTATGGGCACTTCCTCAGGCAATGCGTGGAAAGCGTTCTCGCCCAATCCGGCCCAAGTGTCCGGATCCTGATCATCGACGACGCTTCGCCGGATAATACAGGCGAGATCGCGACATCTTTGGCAGCTGGCGACCCCAGAGTAGAGGTCTCCCGGCACCCTAGCAATCGAGGACATCTTCCGACATACAACGAAGGTATCGAATGGGCTTGTGCAGACTATATGCTCATTCTTTCTGCGGACGATTACTTGCTTCCAGGCGCACTAGATCGAGCGGCCAGGCTGATGGATGAGTATCCGAAAGTGGGGCTTGCCTTCGGCAATGCAATACGGCTCGATGCACAAGGAAGTACGACAAGTGCGACCAAGCGGCCCACCGCCGGCGGCAATTTCAACATTCTCACTGGGTCCGAGTTCGTTGCTCTTTGCGGCGCCAGCAATGTGGTGCCGAGCCCTTGCGCGGTAGTTAGAACTGAGCTACAGAAGAGAATCGGAGGATATCGTCCTGACCTTCCGCATACCGGAGATATCGAAATGTGGCTGCGGTTTGCAGCACACGCGCCGGTTGGAGAAATTAGCGCACACCAGGCGGTTTATCGGCGGCACGTCGGCAACATGTCCCTGGCTTACATGGCAGACGGCGGATTAGCTGACCTTATCCACATTAAAGCCGCCTACGCTCACTTCTTCGAGACATACGGACCGGGTTTAGCGAAGGCGCAAAAGCTGGAGCGCAGGTTTTATTGGCTTCTTGCCTGTGATGCGATCGGGTCGGCAGGTGACGCTTTGGGGCGCGGGCAGATTGAGATTTGCGACCGTCTTTCAGAGTTTGCTTTAGATGTGTGCCCCCGCTTTAAGCGATCTCTCCGATGGACCAAGTTCTACATCAAGAGGGCGATGGCTCCCAAGCTTTCGGTGGCATTAGCGGCGCGCGCCAGCGCGACGACAACTATCGGTCGTAAAGACTAAATCGATTGCCGCATTCTCTACGGGATAGCTCTAGATCAATTTTCAGGCTTCGGCCAGTAAAGGAATAATATGCGAATTTCTGTGATTGGCGCTGGATATGTTGGACTGACAACGGCTGGGTGTCTGGCTGAACTCGGCCATGATGTTTTTTGCGCGGAAGCTGACGTGCAAAAACTTGCGAGACTTTGTGCGGGTGAACTGCCTTTTTTTGAGCCAAATTTGGATGATCTGGTCCAGCGCAATCGAGCCGCCGGCCGGCTCCAGTTCGGCAGTACCGAAGACGCGATTGACCGCGGGCGGGCAATTTTCATCTGCGTCGGAACCCCGCCTATGGAAAATGGCGAGGCCGACCTTTCTGCCATTGAGTCGGTTGCCCGCACCATTGCCCGGCGCGCGCAGGGCTACCGCTTGATCGTAGAAAAGAGCACGGTGCCAGTCCAGACCGGGCGGCAGTTGCGGCGTCATCTTGCTCTCCACAGTTCAAGCACCCTTACCTATGACGTGGTTTCAAATCCAGAATTTTTGCGCGAAGGCACGGCGGTGGAAGACTTTTTTCATCCTGACCGAATTCTCGTCGGCGTAGAAGACTCGCGTGCAGCCGAAGCGATGCACGAGATTTACCGTCCCGTGCTGGAGAGGACAGTTGCCTGCCCAGTGCACCATTCGAAGGACTGCATGAAGCAGGCCAAATTTGTAGTGACCGATACGAACAGCGCGGAACTGATCAAGCACGCGTCGAATTCATTCTTAGCGATGAAGATTTCCTTTATTAATATGGTGGCCGACCTTTGTGAAGCTGCGGGCGCCGATATAGGAAAGGTGGCAGAGGCAGTTGGATTGGATCCTCGTATTGGATCCTCATTCCTGCAGCCCGGAATTGGTTTTGGAGGGTTCTGCTTCCCTAAGGACCTGCAGGCGTTTGTGCGCATCGCCGAAAAATTCGGCTGCGATTTCAGCCTGCTAAAAGAGGTTGAGCGCATCAACAAAAACCGCGTCGAGAAATTCGTGGAAAAGATCAAAAACGAGCTTTGGGTCTTGCGCGGGAAAAGAATCTGTGTCTGGGGATTGGCCTTCAAACCGAAAACGGATGATATCCGATTTGCTCCTGCACTCAGCGTACTGCGGCAGTTATTGGCTGAAGGCGCACAAGTTCAAGCTTACGACCCGCAAGCCATGGCCAAAGCTCAGTTGGAAATACCTGACGTAACATATTGCAAGGACATGTATGAGGCAGCAGTGGGAGCGGAAGCCATTGTGCTGCTTACGGAATGGGACGAGTTCCAGGGCGCCGACTGGGATCTTTTGAGCCGGCTGGTTCAGCGGCCCCTGTTGCTCGATGGACGTAACACGTTATCGGCAGAACAGGTGAGCGCTTGCGGGTTCCAGTACGTTGGAATTGGCGGAATTTCAGCCATGCCGAAAACTCACCCTCAAGTGGCTGACTTAGCCGCGGAAGTTCACGTCTAGTTCACCGTTATTGGTGGATTTTGTCGCCGATTATAT
>Ga0157372_10003350_pt1 | contig 17299 bp, 13 predicted proteins | sample C55metaG_FD_115307 | JGI IMG/M metagenome (GOLD analysis project Ga0157372, IMG submission 115307) | Corn rhizosphere microbial communities from Kellogg Biological Station, Michigan, USA - C5-5 metaG | ecosystem: Host-associated > Plants > Roots > Rhizosphere > Soil | place: USA: Michigan... | reverse complement strand
GGACAATCGCTGTCAGCGGCGATCATCTTCCAACTGGGTGCTATATGGTGAGGATCGTAACGGCGAAAGGGGTTTATCTGCAGCGGGTGCTCCGGCATTGAGGTTTGTTTTTTTGCTGAACGGGCCGGAGGCTCGTTGTCCGAAAGACCATCATTAGATTTTTACGAAAAACGGGCTATATTTTCCCCGGAGGCCCGTTTTTCGGATTTTATCACCCGTGCTGTCTTGTGATCGCCCGTATGGCTCCAGCCCGGCGGCATCCAGAGATAAAGGAATTTATTCTTTAGTCCCGGAGCTTTCGCGACGTCTTTGAACAGACAATAGAACTCGCCGAAGTACATATCGAGGAAGCTGCGGGTATTGACAGGGCGGGTAATACCATATTCTATCTTCTCGGACGGCTTTTCATCCTGGTAGGTCGAAAAGACGCGATCCCATATATTCAGCAAATTGCAGAAATTGGTATCCATATACAAGGGATTGCGGGCATGATGTACACGGTGGTGGGAGGGGGTGAGGATGATCTTTTGCAGGAATCCCATCCGGCCGTCCCGCATGATATTTTCTCCTACATGGATAAAGGCGCCCCAGGTGCCGTCGATGGCCATGATGAGGAAGAGCAGCGGGGGATTTACGCCTGCTACGATACAAATGGAAGTGCGGATCACATCCGCATAAGGGGCTTCCAGAAAGAAATGCATATAGGTGACGGAGAGGTTCATGCTTTGCGGTGCGTGGTGAGTGGAATGAAGGCACCAGAAAAGGCGTACTTTATGACCGAGATAGTGATAGACAAAATGGGCCAGTTCCCAGACGATGTACCCATAGATGAGCCAGTACCATTTGAAGGTGGAGTGGAAGGGAGCGTACTTTTCCAGGAGACTGATACAAAAGGCTACGGCTGCAATGGAGATGAAGCGGGAGATGCTCCGGTTGGCAATAAATACAAAAAAGGGCATCCGGTAGTCTTCGATCCTGAATCTTTTATATACAAGGGCGCGTATGATCTCGATGAAGAGAAGGAAGGGAATCACCGGAGAGATGGCGGAGAGAAGCCCCTGGGGTGTCGACAGCGGGGAGTAATCTCCTTTGTGGTACATTTCCAGCAGGGGATTCAGGCCGGTGAAGCCAAGCAATTCGTCGTAGAGCGTGTTCAGAATGTCCATGTTCAAACAAATATACATGATTCAGTTTGAATAAAAAAGACGAGCCGCTAACGGCGGCTCGTTTCAAGAACAGATATAACTCTCTCATGTGTATAGCATACGTCTATTGTCCCGTCAAAACCCCGGGTTGTTGGGCAGAAGATTGGGATTTACATCCGTCTCCTGCTTCGGCACCGGAAAGAGCTCCTGATTGGCCGTGAACGTTGCGTTCCAGACCGTCTTGTGCCCTACAAAATCATCCCAATTGCCTGTCACATCATTATGCACTTTCAGGGTGCGTATCATATCGAACCACATCTTATTTTCAAAGCAAAGCTCAAAATAGCGTTCAAGCCATACCTCATGTTCAAAATCCGTCTGTGAAGGAGTTCCCACAAGATCTCCCAGGTTGGCCCTTTCGCGTATCAGGTTCACATAGTGAATGGCATCGCTGTTGGGTCCGCCCTCAGCCCTGTTGGAGGCTTCTGCATACATTAAATATACGTCGGCCAGACGATATATCGTGTAGTTTAAGTCGGATTTTGCGGTATTTGTCACGGCAGTGGAATCGAACCATTTATAAATATAGTGATACTGGAAGTTGACGGTCGCGCCCGTCTTGATACTGGGGTAGCTGGTATAAAAGAACTGGCGTTCCGCGATACGTTTGTCCGACGGGTTGAAAGACTGGATAAACTGATCCGTTGGATGCACCGAACCATATTCATCCGAGTATTTGGAAATGCCCGAATAGTTGGGGATGGTGAGCGCCGTCAAAGGGTTGTTCGAATTGGCCGCTGCCGAATACTGCACCTGGAAGATGAACTCGCCCTTATTTTTGTTGGCCGGATTGTTCATGTCCGTGTATCTCGGGAAAAGGCTGAACCCGCCGTTGTCGATGACATCCTTTGATCTTTTGGCCGACTCGGCATAATATTGATCGCCCCCTTTGATGGGATTGCCGGCGTAGGTGAGATAGACATCCGCCAGCAGGGATTTTACGGCGCTCATGGATACCAGGCCCGTATTGTCCTGCCAGGGCAGGGTAGAGGACTCGGCTGTCAGCAGGTCGGGAATGATGACGCTGTCATAGATGCTTTTTGCCGGGCTGCGGGGGATCTTCAGATTAAGGTCTTTCGGCACGCTGGTCACCATGGGCAGGGCGCCATACATCCTTACCAGGAAGAAATAGTACAGGGCCCGCAGGGTATGTGCTTCAGCCAGCATGTTCTTCTTTACCGAGTCGCTGACCACGCCCGAATTGACCGTTGCCAGGCTGGACAGGGCGAGGTTACAGGCGCCGATGCCCATATACATTTGCTGCCACCAGGTGTCTACGTAAAAGGACGTGCTGTTATAGCTGAGGTCCTGAAAGTTATTGAATCCTGTTTGTCCCAGGTCGCTGTTGGATTTGCCTGTCATGAACTCCATGAGATTCCAGGTATTGCCTCCATAGGAAGAAGGTTGTCCGTTGAGGAGCCCCTGGAGCTTGGAGTAGCAGGCATTGGTCAGGGCCCTGGCCTCTTTGGAATTGGTAATGGTGAATCCGGGACTGAGGAAGTTGGTAGGCTTTTCTTCCAGGAACTTTTTACAGCTTCCCAGCGAACCTATCAGGAAGAGAACGATACCTATATTTTTAAAACGTTTCATTCTATTAGTTTTTCGTAATGTGTAATTAAAATCCTACCGTCAGGCCCAGGTTCATCGTCATGGGGCGGGGATAGGAGAAGAAATCCAGGTTTTGAGAAAAAGCAGGGTTGTTGCCGTAGCTGGAATTGAACGTATCGACTTCCGGATCATAGCCCGTATATTTCGTATGCAGGAAGAAGTTCTGCGCGCTGGCGGCTATACGTACCTTGCTCAGCTTCAATTTCCGCACGGTGGCTTCGGGCAGCGTATAACCAAGGGTTATGTTCTGACCACGGATAAAGGAGCCGTCCTCTACCCACCAGGTATCGAAGTGGGAGTTCTGTGCAAATTTGTAATTACGCACCTGGGAGATCATGGTATTCTGGTGATCAGGCGTCCAGCCGTTGAGCACTGTTTTCAGGCTGTTGGCGATGGTCTGTCTGTCCTCGCTGGAGTGCTTGAAAGTAGCGGCCGTATTGACGCCCTGCACAAAGCGGATGTCGAAGGAGAAATCCCAGCCCTTGTAGGCGATGGTGCTGCTGAAAGTCCCTGTCCATTTGGGATATGCCCGCCCGATGATGCTGTATATAGGAGTCTTCCCATCCTTGTCCATCAGGTATTTGCGATCGCCCGGCTTCAGGCTGGCCAATGCGGCTTCTGCAGCCTCATCCGAGCTGTAAGTGCCCAGACGGGTCATGCCCCAGAAGGAGCCGATGGGTTTGCCTACACGGAGGATATTTGTTTGCCCCAAAAAATTAGGACCGGGGAAGATATCCGCATTGCCATCGTTGAGCTTGAGGATCTTGTTGCTGTTGGCGGCGAAGATGAAATTGGTGCTCCAGGTGAACTCCGGTGTCTTTACGTTGACCGTATTCAGATTGATCTCGATCCCGGTGTTGCGAACGGAGCCGATGTTCTGGTATACGTTGTTGGTTTGCATGCCGGCTGACCAGGGTATGGGCGTCTGCAGCAGCAGGTCCTTGGTGGTGCGGTTGTACCAGTCGATGTTCATCTGGATCCTGTCGCGGAACAGGCCCATTTCCAATCCTGCGTCCCCTTGCAGGGATTTTTCCCACTTCAGGTTGGGGTTGCCGATGTAATTGGGCAGGAGGGTGGACTGGTTGGCGCCATTGAGCACTACCTGGCCGGGCGTGATCTGTCCCTTGGAGAGGCCAAAGCCTATTTCAGAGTTGCCCGTCAGACCGTAGCTGCCGCGGATCTTCATATAGCTGATGACGTCGCTGTGTTTCAGGAAGTCCTCTTCGGAGATACGCCAGGCTGCGCCGATGGAGGGGAAGAAGGCGAACTGGTTGTTCGTCCCGAACCGGGAGCTGCCGTCATAACGCCCTGTGGCGGTAAAGAGATATTTGTCGTCGATGTTGTAGGTGACGCGGGCATAATAAGAGTTCATGGACCAGGTGGGCACGCTGAGGGACTGTGTCTGGTTCCTTACGGAGCCGGCCTGCAGCGAATTGTACTGGAAGAAGTCGTCGATGAAGTTCTGTGTCTCTGCATCTACCCATTCCTGTTTGTATTTCTGCCAGGAGGCGCCCAGCAGGGCTGTCATCTTCTGCCTGTCGTTGATCTTCTTATTCCATGTCAGGTAGTTCTCGGACTGCCAAAAATAGTTGTAATAGGAATTGATCGTGGCTTGTCCGCCCTGGTCCTGGGAAAGGTGGGGGAGGTCCTGTGCGGAATAGAAATTGTTCTTTTGTCCGCTGAGATTATACCCGAAGTCGCTCTTCAAATCCAGCTCTTTGGTAAGATGGATGACAAAGTAAGCATCGCCCAGGGCCTGTAAGTTATTGTTGAGCGAGTAGCGGCTTTGGGAGATATGCACCGGGTTGGGACCGCCTTCGAGGCCGGCGATATCATTATTGCCCGCCCAGCTGCCATCGGGATATTTGATAGGCACGATGGGCACTTCTTCCGTCACCATACGGGGGACGTTGAGGGCTCCGTTGGCATCGGACACCATGCGCTGGGTGCTTCTGATGACATTGATATAGCCGCCGAATTTCAGCCAGTTGTTGACCTCATTGTCGAGGGTCAGCTTGGCTGTATAGCGGTTGAACCAGCTGTTGATCATAAGACCATTCTGATCCAGGTAGCCTAAGCTGGCGCTGAATAAGGACTTCTCGCTGCCGCCCTGGATATTGATGAAATGATCATTGGACCAGGCCGGCTTGTAGACTTCTTTTTCCCAATTAGTATTGTACAGCGGCTTGTCGTTGGCGTCAAAAAGCTTCGGCAGGCCGATGTGGTTCAGTGGGACGGGCGGGGTCCAGGTGCCGCCCAGGGGATCGAACTTGCTGCCGTTGGCAAAAGACTGATTATAGATCTTGACAAATTCCTCCGAGTTCAGCGTCGGCAGATGTCTGTTCAGCACGGCGACGTTGGCATTCCCATCGTAGGTCACGCGGGTATCGCCTTTGCGGCCACGCTTGGTAGTTACCATGATGACCCCGTTGGCGCCGCGGGCGCCATAGATGGCGGTCGAAGAGGCATCCTTTAAAACTTCGAGGCTGGCTATTTCGTGCGGATTGATCGTATTGATATCGACACCCGTGACCCCGTCGACCACATACAGCGGATCCAGGCTGGAGTTGATGGAGCCGATGCCGCGAACGCGGACCTTTGCGGCCTGACCGGGGGCGTTGCTATTGATCATGACGTCTACACCGGGTATTTTGCCCTCCAGCGCCTGGGAGACGTTGGGAACGGGGCGGTCCAGGAGCTGATCGCCTTTCAGGCTGGCCACGGCGCCGGTGAGATCCGACTTTTTGGCTGTACCATAACCGATGACCACTACGTCGTTGAGGCCGGCGGCAATTTCCGTCATCTTGATGTTCAGGGTGGTCTGGCTGCTGCCGATGTTCACTGTACGGGGCTGATAACCTACGGAGCTGAACTGCAGTGTAGCGCCTTCATCCGGGATGACGAGCTTGAACTTTCCTTCAGCGTCGGTGGTGGTGCCATTGGCGCTGCCGCGGATCGTCACGGATACGCCCTGTATAGGGTCTCCGGCCGTGTTGGTGACCGTACCTGTAATGGTGCGGACCGTCACCTCGATGTCGGGGACTTCTGAAGGAAGGAGGGAAGGCAGCTTGCTGAGATGCTGGTCATCGGCATCGCTCCGGGCGTCACGACGATAGGAGATAACGATGGTGTTGCCTACCTGCTCGTATTGCAGGGAAGTGTGTCTTAAAAGCGCTTCCAGGATGGTATGCACAGACCGGCCATTCCAGGCAAGGTTAAGACCCGTCACCCGCCGGATCTCGCGCTTGTTATAAGCGAAGGTGAAGGGGGTGAGCTTTTGTATCTTTTCCAGGGCCGTCATCAGCGGCTCGTTCCTCAGCTCCAGGGAAATGTACACTTTGTTGATGTCTTGTCCACTAGCGTCCCGAGCGCTTATTAACTGTATGCTGCACAGAAAGATAAGTATTATGAAAAAACTAATACGCATACAATAAGGCAATCGTTTTTTGATTTGAATAAGCAGTTTCCGGCGCCCTTCGACAGGGTAAAGCCGTTGAAACTCTGACAATAGAGAAAATGTCATAGTTTTGATTGTTTTAAATGATGAAAACTTGTTTAAGACAGGATACCTTCTTTCTTTACACAAAAAGGTATTTTACAACCTGCTCCGGGTTCCAGCCAGGGCAGGTTATTTTATTTTTACGGTTTATATCAGGTTTAGTTTTTTACAGGAGCTGCCAACGGCAGCTCGTCCGAAGGACAGAAATTAGCGCTCATTTACATCCCTCGCCAGTCAACTCAAATCCCCCAGCTGCGGTGAGCTTATAGTCCATGTTATTGATCTTCGACAGAACTTTTACGATCTGCTCCAGGGACTCACCTTGCGTAAAGCTGGCAGTAACGTGGCAGTTTTCAGAGGCGGGGTTCGTGAGGGCGACGTTGACGTGAAATCGTTGCTGCAATTCATCCACGGCTTCTCTCATGCTGACATCGTTGAATAACAAATAGGGTTTTTTCCAGGCAATCTCTTCTTTGGCATCCACCTGTATTTTTTTCAGCTTGTGATTGACCATGTCGACCATGACCTGCTCATTGCGTTTGAGGATGCTGAAATCGCCGGTGCCGTTGTCGACCTTTACTTTACCTTTTAGTACGGTGATGGTAAGGTCTTTGTCGTGTGCATTAATATTAAAGGCGGTGCCTAATACGGTGGTGGTTATAGGACCGGTGTGGACGATGAAAGGGCGGGTGTCGTGACGGATATCGAAATAGGCTTCTCCTACGAGTGTCACTTCCCGCGTTTTGCCGGAGAATGACGGATCGAAGTCGACGTGGGCATCTTTGTGTAAAAGGATCTTGCTGCCATCTGCCAGGGTGAGGCATTGGTCGGCTATTGGTTTGGGCACCTCAGCCAGCCTGGGGGCCGGGACGGGGGTGTGTGATGAATAAATGTACCAGGTCAGAAAGGAGACAGACAAAAGAAGGATAACCGCTGCAGCGTATCTAAAAAATAATGGGCGGCGCCGGATGGGAAGTGAGACGGGCTGCTGCCGGGTAATATATTGTAATATCCTGTTGGCGGTTTGCGGATCCTGAAGTCGTGAGGGGACATCCTGCGACCACGTCTCGTCGATGAGCTCTTTGAGAAGCTCGTCGTTCTCGGGACGGGACAATAATTGGAACAGCTCCTCTCTTTCAGATGGAGTGCAGGTTTTTTCATAATACCTGCGGAACAGGTAGGTCAAGCGTTCAGGAACTCCCGATACTCTCATGGCGTAGTGTAGTGTCCGGAAAAACGGGTCTTTAAAAAAAAGTAACCCGTTTCCCCGAAGTATTTAATGTCTGTCTTTCGGACAACGAACCAGAGGTCCGTTCTATAAAGACTGAAAAAAGGAGAGATAGGAGTAGGGACTTTTAAAAAAAGAAGTTTAGCAAAAACTCCAGAGGCTGAAAAGCAGGAGCAATGCGCTGTCGGAGTGAAAGTGCAGGATATCGCGAAGCGTTTTTAGCGCGTGGACGAGATGGGTTTTTACCGTATTGCGGGAAATATTCAGCCGTGAGGCGATCTCTTCGTGCTTCATTCCCTGGTGGCGGCTGAGGGTGAAGATCAGCTTTTGCTGGGGGGAGAGGTGGTCGAGCGCGTGCCGGAGACGGAGCTCATTCTCCTTATCGAGGAGCTGGTCTTCCACGAAGTTGGCTTCCGGGTCGAGGAGGCGTGCCATCTGCTGGCGGGCGGTAGTTTCTTTAGCCAGCAATTTTAGCATATCGAAGACCTGATTACGGGCGATAATAAAGAGCCAGGAGTCGAACTTGAGGATGTGGGGCAGCTTGTCGCGATTGAGCCAGACCTTTAAAAACACTTCCTGTACCAGCTCGTCCGCCATCTGGATATTGCCGAATAACTGATAAGCATAGGAATAGATCTTGGGCCGATAGTGGTGGAAGATGGTCTCGAACGCTCTGTCATTACCTTCGGCAACACGGGCAAGCAGGTCGGTCTCGTCAGGTAAAGGCAAGGTTCTGATGGTCGTATCTGGGATATTAGTGTCAAACATTACGCTAGAGGTTGTTTGTATGCACATACCAAAATTATTTCAATTTCAGCACTGACCAAATTTATTTGCTCCACAGGTTCTTCTGCAGAAGTCTATACCATAAATAATGTATGCGAACTGGGCGGAGATCGGCGCTCATGGGGAAGGGGAATAAATTCAGAACGAACCAAAGGTTCGTTGTCTGTAACCGCAAGGTTACGACCGAGAAGGACCGTGTCGAAGCAGGTCCGACGAAGGCCTCAGACATTAGCTCTTTCCGGAAAACGGACTAAATTTCCCGGGAGGCCGGTTTCCGGACATTTTTTGCAAAAAAACTAATGAATTAGTTGGTAAACTAATCGATTAGTAGTAGCTTAGAAATAAAGTTGGAAATGATGCAGAAGAAATTAGCCAAAAGAGAAGAGCAGATCATGCATGCCTGCTGGCATTTGGGGCGGGCATTTATAAAAGACATCATTGCGGAGCTGCCTGATCCCAAGCCTCATTATAATTCCGTGGCCACGATGGTGCGTATCCTGGAGGAGAAGGGGTTCCTGGATCATGAGACGTTGGGGAATACGTTCAGGTATTATCCTGTCATCACGAAGGAGCAGTATCAACGGCATGCGTTTGATGATATCGTGAAACAGTATTTCAATAACTCCTATTCGCGTATGCTGGCGTTCTTCGCGAAAGAGCAGAAAATATCGAAGGAAGAGATGAATGAGATATTGGAGATCATCAAAAATCAAAAGAATCGTCCATGAATATCCAATATCATGGTAAGATCGGTCTGGCCCGTAAAAAATAATTAATATCAGATCAAATGATACCTTATATCCTGCATGTAAGCATTCTTATTGCCGCGGGCGTTCTTTTTTATAAGCTGGCTTTAAAGAGGCTCACGTTCTATGTACTGAACAGGTGGGTGCTGCTGGGCTGTCTGGTGGCTGCTTTTTTGCTGCCATTGGCGCCGATGCCGAGGATGTTGAGCTGGAAGGTGAAGGAGATTGTTAAGCCGGAGACGGCTCCAAAGCAGGAAGCCGCAGTTGTCGCGGAGACTCCTGCGAAGCGGGAGACTGTTGTCCGGTCTGCCGATGGGGGGAAAACGATTGTTAAGCCGGAGACGGCTACTGTTGTGAAGACTCCCGCGAAGCGGGAAGCTGTTGTCGTAGTGGAGACCATTGCGAAGCCTGCAACCACTATCCAGCCTAAGCATTCTACCGTATCGGATGCCGCTGCCGGCCCGAAGGCGCCCGCCCCTGCCTGGATTACTGCCGGGACCATTGCCCGTCTGCTTTTCTATCTCTATTTGTCGGGGGTTGTCATACTGGGGCTGAACCTGCTGCGACAGATGGCCCTGCTATTGCTCCAACGCTACAAAGGACCCGTGGTCAGGGATGGTCATTACCGCATCGTCACCAGGGCCGGCATGCAGGGACCCTGTTCATTTGGAAATATCATTTTTATCCATCCCAGCGAGTATGATCCCGAGACGTATCAACAGATATTACTGCACGAGAAGATCCATGCAGGCGGCTGGCATACGCTGGATATCCTGCTGGCGGAGCTCGGCATTGTATTCCAATGGTTCAATCCCTTTATCTGGCTCTTCAGAAGAGAACTGGAGAACAACCTGGAATTCCTTACGGACCGGAAGGTGCTCCGGCATCCGGGTGTGGAAAGATCGGCTTACCAGCTGAGCCTGGTGAAAGTAGCCGCCCCCGACATGTCGCTCAACATTACTTCAAATTATAATCAGTCACTTCTAAAAAGACGTATAATCATGATGAATGCGCAAAATTCTTCCCGTCATACTGCCTGGAAATATTTCTTTTTGTTGCCTCTTTTTATGGTGCTGGCCGGAGTGCTGAACCGCCCGGCGGCGCTGGCTCAAACTGTCAAAGAGCAACCTCCTGTTCCCGCAAAGCCGGGGAAGCCATCCGCCGCATCAAAGCCGGCTGCCCCGACTTCCCCCACGGCACCGGTAACGCCTGCGCAGGTAGCTGTCCAGGTGACATCTGACGCGGACCCTGTAACAATACCCATCGAAGTCACCGATGTGCAAGGTGTCGTGCATAGTACCGTTGTATCCACCGTTGCGCCTTCCGTCAATGTGAACGTGACCTTGCCGGCGCTTTCTGCCCTCTCTGACACTTCCAAACCTTCGTTGGTCGACAGAACGGAAGGGGCCTGGTTCATCGTTAGCATCCAGGATAAGAAAGACGATAAAGTAACGATCGAGCTGCGCGGCGAGAATGAGGATCATAATTGGAACAGCAGCTTCAGCGTTCCCAGGAGCCAGCTCACCTCCCTCAACACCGTAGGCAAAGTAGAATTCTCGCTGACACGCGAGGCCGGCACGATCCATTTTACCGGTCAGTTCGACGGCGAGCAAGGCTTCGGTCATTATAAATTCCAGCCGGACGCCGGCTATCTGGCCTATATGCGCCAGAAAAAGCTTGTCGAAAGAGAGGACGAGCTCATGACCTTCTTTATGCTGGATATAAAAAAAAGCTACGTAGATATGCTGCAGGCCAATGGCTATCCCGATATTTCCAAAGGACATCTTATTTCCATGGCCGCCCTGCACATCGACGAAGATTATATCAAGTCCATACGCGGGTCGGGATACAACGATATTTCGGAAAGCCAGCTTATTACCTTCAAAGCCCTGAAGATCGATGGCGACTATCTGCGCAAGTTCCCTCCTTCCACTTCATCTCATGACATCGTTACCTACAAATCCCTCCACATCGACAGCGCCTATGTGGCCTCGCTGAAAAAAGCCGGCTATCCGGACCTTTCATCCAGGGATATCGTGTCACTGAAGTCCATGAATGTGGATGCGAATTATATCAAAGGGTTTAATGACATCGGCTATAAGGACATTCCCGTCCATACGTTGATATCTTTCAAATCACTGAATGTAACGCCGGAATATGTAAAAGGCTTTTTGGAGACGGGTTACCAGGACATTCCCGCGAACACGCTGATATCCTTCAAGTCCATGGGTATCACCCCTGAATATATAAAAAGCTTCCAGGCGGTGGGATTCAAGGACATTCCCCGGGAGAGCCTTGTGTCCATGAAATCCCTGAATATCACACCTGATTATGTAAAGGGCTTTTTGGACCTGGGCTATAAGGATATAAATCCACATCATCTGACCTCTCTGAAGGCAATGAATATTACTCCTGAGTTCGTAAAGGCATTCAATGCCATTGGCTTTAAGGATATTCCGCTGAATCAGCTGAGCTCTTTAAAGGCGATGGGCGTTACCCCGGATTATGTTACGAAGATGAAGGAGAAAGGATTTGTCTCGGACGACCTGAATAAATACATCCGCCTGAAGAATGCATTTAACTAAAAAATCCTGCCGTGAGGCAGGATTTTTTTTCATTTGACAGTGATGCGTTTGGATGTTGGCCGCCTGGCTTCATCGGTCTTTGGCAGGATCAGCCTGAGCAGCCCATTCTCATAGGAGGCGTCGATCTTATCCTTCAATACTCCTTCCGGAAGAGTAAAGCTCCGGGAGAATGAAGTGAAGTTGAACTCCCTCCGTGTGTGCCTGGTATCGCTGTTTTCTTTTTGTTCCTCTTTTTCGGCGCTAATGGTGAGCATATTGCCTTCCATGTCGATGTTGAAATCCTCTTTTTTCATGCCAGGTGCAGCCAGAGAGATCTCAAAGTGATCCGGCTTTTCCATAATGTTTACCGCCGGCATAGTCATCATCCGGGACAATGGACCCCCATCGGTGTCAAACCATTTGTCCCAGGGTTTAAAAAAATCCTGAAAAATGGAGGGAAACATTTCTCCTCTTCTCATTAACTCTTTTGTAGCCATAAAACCTCCTTTTTATTTTAATAGTTATACAATAAAAAACGAGCCGCAAAAAGATTGCCAGGGTGTACCTTTGCGCGGATGACAATAAGGCAGGTAAAGCCCATCTCTCCCGGCAGAAGCCGGATCATGGTAGCTGTTTTTTTCTTCGTATCCGGATTTGGGTTCTCCACATGGGCGTCCCGGATCCCCACTATTCAGCAGCAATTGCATTTGAATGAGGCACAGCTGGGTGCTGTATTGTTTGCCCTGCCGATAGGGCTTATGCTGACATTGCCTGTCACCGGCGTATTGCTCAGCCGGTGGGACAGCCGGATCATTATGATGGGAGGGGCTGTTCTTTTTAATCTTATGCTGAGCATGATAGGATTTGTCACCCGGAGCTGGGAGCTGGTGCTGGGGTTATTTTGCTTTGGGGCCTCGCGCAACCTGCTGAATATTTCTGCCAATGCGCAGTCCATCGGCGTACAGGCCTTGTACGACAAGAGCATCATTGCCAGGTTTCATGGCATCTGGAGCCTGGCGATGTTTGGAGGGGCCGCCCTGGGGAGTGTGATGGTTTCTTTTAAAGTGACGCCGGGCTGGCATTTTTTGCTGGTGGGATTGTCATTGATCCTGATATCCTGCTATGCTTTCCCGGGTAGCCTTCCTCAGCAGCCGGTGGCCCGGGAGAAACGGCCCTGGTTTGCATTGCCTGAAAAGGCGCTGGTGAAGTTCGGTCTTATCTCTTTTGCGTCGATGGCCTGTGAGGGCACGATGATCGACTGGAGCGGCATTTATTTCCGCAAGGCGGTGAATACATCTTCAAAGGTGGCGACACTGGGCTTTGTCGTATATATGACCACCATGACCCTGGGCCGGCTGACGGGGGACAGGCTGACCAGCCGGTATGGCATTAAGCGCATGCTGACGTATAGCGGGATACTCATCGGCTCGGGTCTGCTGCTGGCGGCATTGTTACCTTTCCCTCTTACTGCCGGGTTTGGATTTATGCTTACGGGTTTTGGCGTCAGCTGTGTGATACCGATGGTGTTCAGCATGGCCGGACGTTCGGCGGGTATGAGCAGCGGTTCGGCGATAGCGGCTGTTTCTACCGTAGGATATTTTGGATTTCTCCTGGTGCCCCCGATGGTGGGTTCGGTGGCCGAGCTGGCGGGTTTGCGATGGTCCTTTGGATTGATGGCCTTGTTTGGAATGGCTATTACAGTGCTGGTGCAGCGCCTGCTGACGGGAGAGGAGACCCTGGGAGCCGCCCCACGGGACACAACAGCCGCCGTTACCGAGATATAGATTATATCTATTAGTTTATAGATAATTATGATCATATTCTATCAGCCCGCCGCAGTACATTTGCACCATCTAAAATTTTTGACCGGCTGTCAAGACGAATGCCGGTGAGTACAGTAACGATTTGCCCGCCTGAGAAACAATAGTTCGTCTCATACTTATTGAAAAAAAATCAAATTAAATATGTCCAACAGAATCTTATCAATTGGCGAGAAGTTCCCTTCTTTTAAGAAGAAGGCAGTTGTATCTATCGAGAAAGGAAAGGAGTTTGCAGAATTGACGGAAAATTATGCGGGCGCGGAAGGAAAGTGGACGGTGATGTTCTGGTGGCCGAAGGATTTCACCTTTGTATGCCCCACGGAAATAGCCGAATTCAACAAGAAGCACAGTGAGTTTTCGGACAGGGACACAGTGGTGATCGGCGCCTCTACCGACAGTGAGTTCGTACATGCTGCCTGGAGAAGGGATCACAGTGATCTGCGGGACCTGAAGTTCCCCATGCTGGCCGATACGTCCAAATCACTGGCGGAAGAGCTGGGTATCCTGGACAAAGAGGAGAAGATCGCTTATCGGGCAACTTTTATCATTGACCCCCAGGGTATCGTTCGCTGGGTCAGCGTATATGATCTGAACGTAGGTCGCAGCGTGCAGGAGGTGATCCGTGTGCTGGATGCGCTGCAGACGGATGAATTGTGTCCCTGCAACTGGAAGAAAGGCGAGGAGACGCTGACTACGCAGCTGAACCTGAATTGATACTTCCCGGGCCGCCTACTGAGGCGGCCTTTTAAAATAATTATATATGAGCACTACAGTAACCCTGCAAAACGAAACGTTCCAGAACCTGCTTTTGGAATTGAATATTCCGGACTATGAGCCATCCGCCAATGTCAAGGCCCTTGTTGCGGTGGAGGCGAGGTTTATAAAAGACCTGAAGATCAATGTCGGTAATGTACTTAACAATAATCAGCACCTGAACAGGAAGGAGTCTTTGCTGCTGGCGCTGGCAGTGGCGGTGAACGAGAAGTTTACCCTGCTGCAGGAGTCCCTTACGGGGCTGGCAAAGGATGCGGATGCCACGGATGCGGAGATCGCCGGGATCGTCGCCTGCACTTCGCTGATGAATACGAATAATATATTCTATCGTTTCAGACACTTCATGCAAAAGGATTTTTATACCAATCAGCCGGCCGGTATCAAGATGAGCATTATGGCGAACCCTGTATTGGGTAAAGAGTTTTTTGAGCTGGTGAGCCTGGTGGTTTCATCCATCAATGGATGCGAGATGTGTGTAAGCTCTCATGAACGGTCCGTTCTTCAGCATGGCAGCTCGGAGTCCAGGGTTTTGGAGGCCGTAAAGCTGGGAGCCGTCATCAAGGGATTGATCGCGGTGCTGGCGTAAACCCAGGCTCTCCTGCCGAGGCAGCCTAATCAGGGGTTAAAGACCTTATCTTCTTTTTCATATTCCCGTCGGATGCCTTCCAGAAGATCTTGTTTTGCAATAATAGAGCTGTTGCGGCAGATGGTTTGCAAAGAGGCATAATGTATGGAATTGACGATGGCCGAACCGCTGAGCTCATACTTGGCGGAAATCGAGCTCAGGTCCACATCGGGCGCCAATTGGGCGCTCCCGGGAATGCAGGTCTTCCAGATCTCGTACCGTTCCGCGAAGGAAGGCATGGCAAAATGGATCACCGCATTGAACCGTCTTATAAATGCCTGGTCAATATTGTTCTTGTAGTTGGAAGCGAGGATGACGAACCCCGGAAAGTCCTCTACCCGTTGCAGCAGATAAGATACCTCCTGGTTGGCGTATTTGTCATTGGAGCTTTGCACGCTGCTCCGCTTGCCAAACAGGGCGTCTGCCTCATCGAAAAAAAGTATCCAGTTTCTGTGTTCGGCCTTATTAAAGACCTTTTCCAGGTTCTTTTCCGTCTCACCGATGTATTTGGATACGATGAGGGAAAGGTCTATCCGATAGACATCTTTTTTAAAATGCTTGCCCAGCAGGGTGGCCGTTAGTGTCTTTCCCGTGCCTGGCGGTCCGTAGAATAAAGCCCTGAACCCGGGCTTGATCCTTTTCTCCATGCCCCAGTCCTTCAGGAAGGTCGTATTGTGATCCAGCCATATTTTGAGATCGTTGATCTGCCGCGCTGTTTTTGTATTGATGATCAGGTCCTCCCAATCCATTTTAGTCTGAATGAGCCTGGCTGGAAAGTCCGGACCGAATGAGGGGCTGGCGATAACGCCGGTAGTAAACAGGTCCACATACTCCTGTTGCAAAATGATCTTCCCGCTCATCCGGGGTTCGCCTTCTTTGACCTGTTCCAGCTGCAGGATATTTTCCCTGGCAAAAAAATGATCAGTAGAAAAATAAGCCGATACTTTCATTCTTTTCAAAATGTCATTGCCGCCAAGGAGGAATAATGCCGTCTCACCTGTGGGCAGCATGCCCCGGTAACTGGCTCCTTTTACCCCTCCCATCTCGGGGAAATCGCCTCCATTGGGCAGGTGCTGCTGGACGATAGAATCCAGGAAATTGGGCTGAATATGGGGGACCAGAGCAAGCAGGAGAATAATATATTCTTCTATGTTGAGCCGATGGCTGAGGAGGAAATGATGCAAGGGCGTATCCTCCGACTCGATCCGCAATTCAGGATATGCAAAAGCATCAGGAGCGTCCTTATTGATATGTATTTGCAGACGCTTTTCCAGGACCTCCCGCAGGCATTGGAGGGAGCGAATGATATCCTTATAGTGTGTTCGCATGATTCAATTTTAACAGTTCCCCAGTTTTGGATCACTATAGAAGAACAGCGTCGTCCTGTTGAAGCTAAGCGTGGCGACGGGGACTAAATTCGCTACTCTGCTTTGTTGAGGGGGTCTTGGCTGTCCCGGATGCTGAATGGGGGTGCAAAGATGCACGAACCCACAGTTCTGGCTCCCTACACACATGAAATTTGCCCCATTTGACAGATCGCGGCCGCCGGTGGCGTGCACTATATTCTCCCAGGCATGCTGATCGCCGGGCCTGGTTGCAGGTGTATTTGATCCGTCACGGCTATTGCAATTCCTGGCGGCGGTGTTTCTTGCGCAGGTTGCGCCAATACTTGCTTTTGCATCTGCGAGGTCCGGCGGTGCGCTGCAATCGTGCAGGCTCTTGATGCAAAATTGCCCTATTTCACCAAAAGTATGCTTGTCTGCGGCGGTACCGGTGGATAAAGGAGGTGTCAGGGCCGGGCATAAATTTGGCTTTTTAGGCGGCTTGGGTATTGCTGGTGGTGTAGGTGTTGGGTTTGGCTTCTTCTTTCCACAGTTGACGCATTTTTTCTTTTTCTTCTTTCCTTTTTTGGGTTTTCGCCGGACAGTATCGGTATCCGGTTTTGTTTGCAGGACCAGGTCCGGATCATCGGTCGGGCAAACGCAGCTGCTGCTCAGATCGGCATCCAAAGCCCGGATCGTCAGCACACCGACGATGCCATCCGTTCCCAGCCCTGTTTCACCCTGGTATTCTATGACAGCTCCGCGTGTCTCGGGGCCAAATTTCCCATCGACACCGAACTCAGGCAATGAAAATCCGATCTCTTCCAGCCCCTGTTGCACACGGGCTACCGACTCGCCCGAAGAACCCATACGCAGATAGCTGCTGACGACCCCTTTGGCACATGCCTCCAGTTCCGGATCGCCGGCCAGTTCTTCCGACTGCAGGGAATGGGTATCATCTGCCGCCCGCTGTATCTGCTGCGTTTGCACCGCGGACTGCTGTTGCACCACATGCGTCAGCTCATGGGCCAGCAATTGTTTACCGGCTGCCGTCTCCGGCCGGTATTTCCCTGCACCAAAGACAATATGGTTGCCATGTGTATAGGCAAGGGCATTGATCTC
>Ga0157372_10003346_pt1 | contig 17311 bp, 15 predicted proteins | sample C55metaG_FD_115307 | JGI IMG/M metagenome (GOLD analysis project Ga0157372, IMG submission 115307) | Corn rhizosphere microbial communities from Kellogg Biological Station, Michigan, USA - C5-5 metaG | ecosystem: Host-associated > Plants > Roots > Rhizosphere > Soil | place: USA: Michigan... | reverse complement strand
TGCTGATGCTGGGTGATATAACGCACTGCGTTGCTGTCGAAGCCAGGCGAAGCCTTACCGCCTCCGCATAACCTGACCGCGCCCGAAGGCATCCACTCTCCCTGTAATAGCCTTACGCGTCCGCGTAGCAAATCGTCGCTGATAGTCAGCATACGTCCGGCATCAAACTGGTAGAGCGCGATAGCATCAGCCGTCAGCGCTTCCCGTCGATTCGCCAGCTGGCGCTGCATAAAGCTCAGGCGACCGGATTGGTCAAAGCGTAGCGTCACGCTTTCAGGATTTGCGCCCACGATTTTGCGTTCAACAGAAATCAGTTTGCCCTCTTGCCACTGGTAGTCCGTGGTTTCCGTTACCGGCTCGGTAAAAGGGGTATAGACCGTTTGCAGATGGGTTGACTGTGGGGAAGGCGTTTTGCGCCAGATACGCACGGCGCCGCGATCGGCAAGATAGCCGCTGGCGGTAAAATCAGGCATCTGCCGTGAACTACAGCCTGCTAACAGCAGCAGGAACGGCAAAAGGGAACGAGAGAAAAGCGTCACAAGCTGTCCTGGCAGAAACAGCTAAAAAGCCTTAACAAAAGGGGCTTAACGCCCCCCTGTTTAAAACTTTTCACTGTCGATTATTTAACAGCGTCTTTCAGAGCTTTACCAGAAACGAATGCCGGTACGTTTGCAGCTGCAATTTTGATTTCGTTGCCGGTCTGCGGGTTGCGGCCAGTACGCTCAGCACGGTGGTTAACTTTAAAAGTACCAAAACCAACCAGTTGTACAGCATCACCTTCTTTCAGAGACTCAGTAATCGCAGCCAGAGTGGATTCCAGTGCAGCTTTAGCCTGGGTCTTAGACAGGTCCGCTTTGTCCGCAATTACATCAATCAGTTGAGTCTTGTTCATAAGTTATCCTTACAGTGTATTTATCGCTTGCTAAGCATCGAGTGCGAGGGAAAAACCAGTTTCTGGCACTCTCCTGCATACACGCACCGATAGCCACTTTTTTCAGCCCCACAAATGTAGACCAGACTGGGGGCGAATGTGAAGCCTTAAGGCGCTACAAATCAGGCCTGAAGTCACGTTTTATCGCCTTACTGCTGAAAATTTATACCGATATTGCTAATCCCTGATTCCCGCAGGTCAGAACGCAGTCCTTTTATCAGTTCTGGATCCCTTTCCTCACAGGCGCTGAGCAGGCGAAAAATCTCCCACTGGATGTCCCATTCCTCTTCAACGGCAGGATTGGCTTTTAGCTCTTCCTCGGTCATTTCACGTTCGGCCTGGGTCATTTCCAGCATCGCTACAGAGGTGATTGAAGCTTCGCTGACGGCAATAGCGTGCGCCAGGGTTTCACCGCTCAAACGGGAATGCAGCAGTTCGCTCAGCGCGACGCAGGCGTCGATGGCTGGATAAACGCCGTACAGATCGTAATCCTCCGCCGCCGGAATGGCTTCTTCCAGCTTTTCCAGCTGCGAGTCAAAATTCACTTTGGCATCTTTCACCAGCAGCGTTTCCCAGACCAAATCGAGAATACGACGATAAAGCTGGCCGTCGCCAAACTCGGTCTGGCGGCAAAAAGCCCAGTAATTGGGATACATGCGCTCGCACAGGCAGGCCATAAAAGTAACGTGCTGCCAGCTTTCCAGTTTTTCCAGCCGCAGGTGAATCGGATTACGTAACATGTTGGGATCTCTTAAACAAAAGTGCGCGGGCTGCAGTGTAACCGAAAAGCAGGCGCCTCACACCGTTATAGCGGGATGCCGAGACGGGCGAAAGCGGGCCGGTTGGACGCCACGGCATCGGCCCAGCGCGTCGGTTCCGGCAAACGGTAGCCCTGCAGGCAGGTCTCCACCCAGTGCAGCGCCGTATCGTTACTGACGCGGTGGCCCGGCGAAATAAACAGCGGATTGCAGCGTTTTTTGCTGCGCAGCACCCAGCCAATCTGCTCGCCTTTGTCGATCAGCGGCTGTCGGGAGCCCGGCTCGTCGCCTAACGGCTCGAACTTGCCGCATAGCCGGCGTTTCGCCACGCCAATAGTCGGCACATCCACCAGCAGGCCAAAGTGGCTGGCGACGCCAAGACGGCGCGGATGCGCGATGCCCTGACCGTCGACAAACAGCAGATCGGGTTTTTGCTCCAGCTGCTCCCAGGCGGCCAGCAGAGCGGGATATTCGCGAAACGAGAGAAAGCCGGGGATATAAGGCATGGTGGTGGCTATCCGCGCGACGCGATGCTCAATAAGCTTCAGCGACGGATACTCCAACAGCACCAGCGCGGCGCGCGTGACCTCGCCGCCCTGCTCAAACCCCACGTCCGCCCCGGCGATATAGCGCGGTGGCATTACGTCAAAATCATCAGCGCGTACCACTTCCGCCGCACGCGTCGTCTGTTCCTGCTTTAATGCCTGTATATCCATAATTAATCCTGGTGATACTGTCCTGACAGTTTGTGGACGGCCTCCACAAAAGCACCCGCGTGTTCCGGCGGGACATCCTGATGAATGCCGTGACCCAGGTTGAACACGTGGCCCGTGCCGTTGCCGAAGCCCTGAAGAATGCCCGCCACTTCCTGCTCAATACGGGCAGGCGTGGCATAAAGCATAGAAGGATCCATGTTGCCCTGCAGCGCCACTTTATGGCCAACGCGTCGACGCGCCTCGCCAATATCGGTGGTCCAGTCCAGACCAAGCGCGTCACAGCCGGTTTCCGCCATCGCTTCCAGCCACTGGCCGCCGCCCTTGGTAAACAGCGTCACGGGCACGCGGCGACCGTCGTTTTCACGCTGCAGGCCATCGACGATTTTATGCATGTAGTGCAGGGAGAACTGCAAATAGTCGCGCCCGGTCAGCACGCCGCCCCAGGTGTCGAAAATCATCACCGACTGCGCGCCCGCGCGGATCTGTGCGTTCAGATAGAGCGTAACGCTGTCGGCCAGCTTATCCAGCATCAGATGCAGGGTTTCCGGCTCGGCATACATCATTTTTTTCAGTTTAGTGAAGGCCTTACTGCTGCCACCTTCCACCATGTAGGTCGCCAGCGTCCACGGACTGCCGGAAAAACCGATCAGCGGCACCGCGCCCTGTAAATTTTTACGAATGGTGCGCACCGCATTCATCACGTAGCCCAGCTCCTGTTCGGGATCGAACACGGGCAGTTTTTCGACGTCCGCACGGCAGGTCACAGGCGAGGAGAAGCGCGGGCCTTCGCCAGCTTCAAAATAGAGTCCCAGCCCCATCGCATCAGGGATGGTCAGGATATCAGAGAAGAGGATCGCCGCATCCAGCGCGTAGCGACGCAGCGGTTGCAGCGTGACTTCACAGGCCAGCTCAGCATTTTTACACAGCGACATAAAGTCTCCGGCCTGGGCGCGCGTCGCCTTGTACTCCGGCAAATACCGTCCGGCCTGGCGCATCATCCACACGGGCGTAACGTCTACCGGCTGACGCAGCAGAGCACGCAAATAACGATCGTTCTTCAGTTCACTCATCTTCAGGACTCTTTTTCATTCAGACGCACAGTATATCAGTTATTCCGCAGCGGCGCGGCAGAGCGCGACGGTGTCTTCTATCAGCCGACGGGCCACCGTTCCCGCCGGCGGCAGCTGTGGCAAGGCGTCGTAGCGATACCAGTTGGCATCCAGCAGCTCTTTGGGATCGATGTTGATCTCGCCGCTGTCGTAGTCGGCCATAAACGCCATCATCAATGACTGCGGGAAAGGCCAGGGCTGCGAGGAAACATAGCGCAGGTTTTTCACCTTGATGCCGCTCTCCTCCATCACCTCGCGCGCTACGGTTTGCTCCAGCGTTTCGCCTACCTCCACAAAACCCGCCAGCACCGTGTAGATGCCGTTGCGGTGTCGGGTATGCTGAGCCAGCAGGATTTCATCGCCGCGACGAATGGCCACGATGATGCAGGGCGCAATTTGCGGATAATAGCGCTGGCGGCAGTGGCCACACAGGCAGGCCCATTCCGTTTTGCTGCGATGCATCGCGTGTCCACAGTAGCCGCACCACTGATGCGAGCGATAAAATTCGGCCAGCTGGATGCCGCGTCCCGCCAGCTGAAACAGGGCGGGATCCTGATCGAGCAGCTGCCGCAGCGATGCCATCCCTTCCGGACGATTTTCGCTAATCAGCCGTACAGGTTCGCCCTGCCATTCGCCAATCAGCGCGCCTTTCGAGCCGGCCAGGCCTAAATCTTGTGCGTTTCCGTACGGTAATTGACCTTTTGGCAGCCAAAGTTTCTGTTCATGGCTGACAATCCACCAGCCAGCGTCTACGCTTGAAATCTCAAGTTCCATAAATTGCTCATCCTCACTTCACGCACTTACCGGATTGGGATAGACAGTTAAAATAACACTTTTGGAGTCACTCATGCTTGACCAGCTGGAAGTTTTGGCCTCACGCGTAGGCGGATGCAGCGAACTGGTAGACTTTTGCCTTCACTCACGCAAGCAGTTGTTAGTTGCTTATTATCAAATGGTTGGCATGAAGCCTAACAAAGAATCGCTGACTACGCTCGACGAAGAGGCGCTGGATAACTTCTGTCAAAGCCTGGTTGATTATCTCTCAACCGGCCACTTCACGGCGTACGAACGGTTTATTCAGGAAATGGAAGGCACCGACCAGCTGGCCAAAGCGGCGCTGATTTATCCTTCGCTACAGGCGAATACCGAACAGATTATGGCGATTTACGACGCCCATCTGGAAAACGCCATCGATCACGATAACTATCTGGAGTTCCAGCAGGCGCTGTCGATCGTCGGCGAAGCGCTGGAAGCCCGCTTCACCCTGGAAGATAAATTTATTCAGCTGGCGCTGGAGAAGTATGCGGATAAGTCCGCCGCTAATGACTCTGCGATGGCTCGTCCTGCCTGAAAAGTTAACTGTTTAATCCCTTGAGCTTTCCATAACGCCCCTTTATGCTGAAAAGGCAATCGCATGATTGCCTCTGGCGAAAGCCAGACTTCTTCTTGTCGGAGTGCCCCTCGGGGCTGAGACCGTTAATTCGGGATCCGCGGAACCTGATCAGGTTAGAACCTGCGAAGGGAACAAGAGTAAAGATCCAGGTCAGGGCCATCGGCTCTGCGCTTACTCCTCCGAACTCCGGACAAGCAAATTTCCCTTAAGTCAGGAACTTGCTATGTCTACCCAGGTTAAGAAATCCAACCGCCGCGAACAGCGCGCTGAAGCGCAGCAGTTTATCGCTGCTTTACAGGGCACTGCTTTCCCCAATTCCAGACGCATTTATCTGACCGGTTCGCGAGCCGATCTGCGCGTTCCCATGCGTGAAATTCAGCTCTCGCCCACCCTGACCGGCGGCGGCAAAGACAATCCACAGTTTGAAGAAAACGAACCGGTGCCGGTTTACGATACCGCCGGCCCTTATGGCGATCCCGACGCCGCTATTGACGTGCGCGCCGGTATCGCCAGGCTGCGGGAAAGCTGGATTGCAGAGCGCGCCGATACGCAACCGATTGAGCAATTAAGCTCCGTTTATACGCAGCAGCGTCTGGCGGACGAAGGGCTTGATCATCTGCGCTTTGAGAATCTGCCGCGGCCGCGCCGCGCACAGGCTGGTCGCCGCGTCACGCAGCTGCACTACGCGCGTCAGGGCATTATCACGCCGGAAATGGAATTTATCGCGCTGCGCGAAAACATGGGCCGCGAGCGCGTTCGCAGCGAGGTGCTGTTGCAGCAGCATCCGGGACAGGATTTTGGCGCGCGGCTGCCGGAAAATATCACCGCCGAGTTTGTTCGTCAGGAAGTGGCTGCCGGACGCGCGATTATCCCGGCCAATATCAACCATCCTGAATCGGAGCCGATGATTATCGGCCGCAATTTCCTGGTGAAGATCAACGCCAATATCGGCAACTCTGCGGTCAGTTCTTCGATTGAAGAAGAGGTCGAAAAGCTGGTCTGGTCGGCACGCTGGGGAGCGGATACGGTGATGGACCTCTCCACCGGGCGAAATATCCATGAAACCCGCGAGTGGATCCTGCGCAACAGCCCGCTGCCGATTGGTACGGTGCCGATCTATCAGGCGCTGGAAAAAGTCAACGGCGTGGCGGAAGACCTCAACTGGGAAATATTCCGCGACACGCTGCTGGAGCAGGCTGAACAGGGCGTGGATTACTTCACCATCCATGCCGGCGTGCTGCTGCGCTATGTGCCGATGACGGCGAAACGCCTGACCGGCATCGTTTCGCGCGGCGGCTCCATTATGGCGAAGTGGTGCCTGTCGCATCATCGTGAAAGCTTTCTCTACGAACGCTTCAGTGACATTTGCGAGATCTGCGCCGCTTACGACGTCTCGCTGTCGCTGGGTGACGGCCTGCGTCCTGGCTCAATACAGGATGCCAACGACGAGGCGCAATTTGCCGAGCTGCGCACGCTGGGCGAGCTGACGAAAATCGCCTGGGAATATGACGTGCAGGTGATGATTGAAGGGCCGGGACACGTGCCGATGCAAATGATCAGACGCAATATGACCGAGCAGCTCGAACACTGCCACGAGGCGCCTTTCTATACGCTTGGCCCGCTGACTACCGATATCGCGCCAGGCTACGACCATTTTACCTCCGGCATCGGCGCGGCGATGATTGGCTGGTTCGGCTGCGCCATGCTCTGCTACGTTACGCCGAAAGAACATCTGGGCCTGCCGAATAAAGAAGATGTCAAACAAGGTTTGATTACCTACAAGATCGCGGCCCACGCGGCGGATCTTGCCAAAGGCCATTCCGGCGCGCAGATCCGTGACAACGCCATGTCGAAAGCGCGTTTTGAATTCCGCTGGGAAGATCAGTTCAACCTGGCGCTGGATCCGCATACCGCACGCGCTTTCCACGATGAAACGCTGCCGCAGGAGTCCGGTAAGGTTGCCCACTTCTGCTCCATGTGCGGCCCGAAATTCTGCTCGATGAAAATCACCCAGGAAGTCCGCGAATACGCAGCAAAACAGGAAGCGGAAGCAGAGCCGATAGCGATCGGCATGGCGGAGATGTCAGAGACGTTCCGCCGTCGTGGCGGCGAGCTTTACCATGCCATGGATGCCTTAACGCAGGAGGAAAAATAATGAGCCGTAGCGCTTTTCCCCTGACGGCAGCCAGGCTGGGGCTTTATCCGGTGGTGGACAGCGTCATCTGGATCGAGCGTTTGCTGGCGGCTGGCGTGCGCACTATCCAGCTGCGCATTAAAGATCTGCCGGAAGCGGCGGTGGAACAGGATATCGCCGCGGCCATCGAGTTAGGTAAACGCTATCAGGCCCGTCTGTTTATCAACGATTACTGGCGGCTGGCGATTCAGCATGGCGCCTATGGCGTACACCTGGGCCAGGAAGATCTGGCTATTGCCGATCTGGATGCGATCCACCGCGCCGGGCTGCGGCTGGGGTTATCCACGCATGATGACGCGGAACTGGATCGCGCGCTGGCCGAGCGCCCATCCTACATCGCGCTGGGACACGTCTTTCCTACGCAAACTAAAGCTATGCCCTCTTCACCTCAGGGGCTTCAGGAGCTGAAGCGGCATGTCGGGTGCCTGCAGAACGTCTCAACCGTGGCTATCGGCGGTATCTCGCTGGCGCGGGCGCCAGACGTGCTGGCAACCGGCGTCGGCAGTATCGCCGTGGTCAGTGCCATTACCCAGGCGGCAGACTGGCAGGCCGCCACCGCGCAGCTGCTGGCGCTGGCAGGAAGCGGAGGGCCGCTTGATGCTTAGCGACGGCGATTTTATGCGTTACAGCCGCCAGCTGCTGCTGGAGGAGTTTGGCCCGCAGGCGCAGGAAAAGCTGCTGGCGGCCAGCGTGCTGATTGTCGGCCTGGGCGGCTTAGGCTCGCCGGCTGCGACGTATCTTGCCGCAGCGGGCGTGGGCAAGCTGCTGCTGGCCGATGACGACAGGGTGCATATCAGCAATTTGCAGCGTCAAATCCTCTACCGCAGCAGCGATATCGGCCAGCCAAAGGCCACGCTGGCGAAAGATCGTTTGCAGGCGCTGAATCCTCAGGTCGAGTTTGTAGCGCTTGAGCAGCGTATGGATGCCGCCACGCTGCAGGAAACGGCGCAGCGGGTCGATCTGGTGCTGGACTGCAGCGACAACATGCAGACGCGTCACGCCGTGAATGCCGCCTGCGTCGCAGCCAGCACGCCGCTGATCAGCGCCAGCGCGGTCGGTTTCGGCGGCCAGCTGCTGGCGATCACCCCGCCTTTCCGGCGTGGCTGCTACTGCTGCCTGTGGCCCGATAAAGCGGAGCCGCAGCGCAACTGCCGCACCGCAGGCGTTCTCGGCCCGGTGGTCGGCGTGATGGGCACGCTGCAGGCGCTGGAAGCGTTGAAGATGCTGGCCGGCCAGCCGTCGGCGCTGGACGGCAAGCTGCGGCTGTTTGACGGCAAAACGCAGGCCTGGCGCACGCTTGACCTTGAGCGCAGCCCCGGCTGCCCGGTATGCGGAGGCCATCGTGAACATCATCATTAATGATGAGCCGCACGTTTTTGTCGCGCCGCTGACGCTGACCGCGCTGCTGGCGCAGCTTGCCCATAGCCACTCTGGCACCGCGCTGGCTGTCAATCAGCAGATTGTGCCGCGGGATCGCTGGGACACTCATCTTTTACAGGAAGGCGACAACCTGGTGATTTTCCAGGCTATCGCCGGAGGTTAATATGCTACAGATTGCTGATAAAACCTTTTTTTCCCGGCTGTTTACCGGCACAGGTAAGTTCTCCAGCCCTGCCGTGATGCTCAATGCACTTCGGGAATCCGGCACGCAGCTGGTGACAATGGCGATGAAACGCGTGGATTTACGCGGCGGCGACGACGGCATTCTGGCGCCTTTACGTCAGCTGGGCGTGCAGCTTCTTCCCAATACTTCCGGCGCGAAAACCGCCGAGGAAGCCATTTTTGCCGCGCGCCTGGCGCGGGAAGCGCTGGGCACGAGCTGGGTGAAGCTGGAAATCCATCCCGACGTGCGTTATCTGCTGCCCGATGCCGTCGAAACGCTGAAGGCGGCGGAAACCCTGGTGCGGGAAGGCTTCACCGTGCTGCCCTACTGCCATGCCGATCCGGTACTGTGCAGAAGGCTTGAAGAAGCGGGCTGTGCCGCCGTGATGCCGCTTGGCGCGCCGATTGGCAGCAATCAGGGGCTGAAAACCCGGGATTTGCTGACGATTATTATCGAGCAGGCCAGCGTCCCGGTGGTGATTGACGCAGGCATTGGCGCGCCCAGCCACGCCAGCGAAGCGCTGGAAATGGGCGCCGATGCGGTGCTGGTGAATACCGCCATGGCCTCTGCCCGCGATCCTGTGCAAATGGCGCGCGCTTTCCGCCTCGCTGTAGAAGCGGGCGAACTGGCGCGGCAAAGCGGCCTGGGCAGTCAGCAGCAGCAGGCCGTCGCCACCAGCCCGCTGACCAGCTTTTTGCAAAGCGGAGTGACGCCATGAAAAGCTTCGTCTCACAGTGGGAGCAGCTGGACTGGGACGATATCCGCCTGCGCATCAACAGCAAAACTTCGGCTGACGTGAAGCGGGCGCTGAATGCGTCTGTCGTTGGCCGCGAGGAGCTGATGGCGCTGCTTTCGCCTGCCGCGCAGGCCTGGCTGGAACCGATGGCCCGTAAGGCGCAATTGTTGACGCGCCAGCGCTTCGGCCATGCCGTAAACCTCTTCGTTCCGCTTTATCTCTCCAACCTGTGCGCCAACGACTGCACCTATTGCGGCTTCTCTATGAGCAACCGGATCAAGCGTAAAACGCTGGATGCGCAGGAGATCGAGCGCGAGTGCCTGGCGATCCGGGCGATGGGCTTCGATCAGCTGCTGCTGGTCACCGGTGAGCATCAGGCGAAAGTTGGGATGGATTATTTTCGCCGTCATCTTCCCGCCATCCGCGCGCATTTCAGCTCGCTGATGATGGAAGTGCAGCCGCTGGGCCAGCAGGAGTATACGGAACTGAAAACGCTGGGGCTGGATGGCGTGCTGGTCTATCAGGAAACCTATCATCCAACGGTGTATGGTCAGCACCATCTGAAAGGCAACAAGCAGGACTTTTTCTTTCGGCTGGAAACGCCGGACAGGCTGGGACGCGCGGGGATCGATAAGATCGGGCTGGGCGCGCTGATCGGCCTTTCTGACAGCTGGCGCGCCGACTGTTATATGATGGCGGAACATCTGCTGTGGCTACAGAAAACGTACTGGCAAAGCCGCTATTCAGTGGCTTTCCCTCGCTTGCGCCCCTGCGCTGGCGGCATTCAGCCTGCTTCAGTCATGGATGAGGCCCAGCTGGTACAGGTTATCTGCGCGTTTCGTCTGTTTGCGCCGGAAGTGGAGCAGTCGCTGTCAACGCGCGAATCGCCGCAGTTCCGTGACAAGGTGGTGCCGCTGGCGATCAATACGATCAGCGCCTTCTCAAAAACGCAGCCTGGCGGCTACGCCGAGACGCAAAGCGAGCTGGAACAGTTCTCGCCGCACGATAATCGCCATCCGCGGCAGGTAGCCGAAGCGCTGATCCGTGCCGGCATGCAGCCGGTCTGGAAAGACTGGGACAGCTGGCTGGGAAGAGCCTGAGCGCCTGCGCTACCGGGACCGAGAAGACCTGCGTCTCCTGCCTGGTTCAGAGGAGCCTAAGCGCCTGCGCTGCCGGATATACCGGGCATCGGCATATCCGGCATGTCCGGCATTCTGTCCGGCGCATCCGCAAACAGCACCTGTCCCAACAGGCTGTCTTTATTTACCGCGCCATAGCGTAAATTAGTGCTTAGGTATTTCCGATCCAGCCCGGTCAGCTTAACGATAGGCGGCAGAACATCCGGCAGGCGATCGATCATCAGCATCCGGCTAAGCTGTACGGCGTCCCAGCTTACCAGACGCTGATAATAAAGCGCGTTGGCCTCGCACTTTCTTAAATAAAGGTTGTACTCATTATATTCACGCAGCGCCTGCTGCTGCGTAATATTCAGAATAAGGTATTGCGGATCGGTAATTTTCTGTACCAGTTCCTGATAATTGGGCAGCTGTTGCAGCTGCTTAAACATGTCTGCCGCGCCCAGCGTAATAATCGGGCGGAAATAGCGCAGCCAGCTTGCAATAAACGGGTTCTTTTTCGGGGCGGCCATAAACCAGGTTTCAATCACCGGATAGCGCCGATCGACAGTGGAGACATCGCGATAAAAGGCGACCATGTCATAACGGCTGTTGCCGTTGACCGCCAGAAATTCATCCAGCGTGCGGTTTAGTATTACGCTTGCATCCATCCAAACGCCGCCATATTTATACAGCAGCTCCAGGCGAATAACGTCGCTTCTGTGGGCAACCAGCATGTCCTGCCGCGTAAAGACCAGCTCCGGCAGATAGTGCGACAGATTACTGTCATTCACTACCGTTACTGACCAGTCCGGGTTCTCTCGCGCAACCTTATCAACAAAGCTCTGGATTTCCTTTGGCAGCGTCGAGCCGGCCCAGAACATCCAGACCCGTTCAGGAATTTCGCCGGGCGTTCTGTTATGAATAACGATATCCATATCCTGTTCCAGAGCAGGATTGTATTCCGCTAATTTTTTCCTTTTTAATAAGGCTTTTTCTATACGCAGGCGTAGCGAAACCGCATTTTTCAGCGCCGGGCGCACCATGGCCTTTATCTTATTTTTATTCATAATACCTCACAGCAGCTGGCTGACAGTGCTGAGCGACAAATGGAAAGCGCGGCGTATCCGGCAGCGGGAATTTGTATTAATTTAGCAAGGTGAGATAAACATCTCAATATTAAGACATTGCCATTAATAGATTTAAGAGAAAGCTCAGGGAAGAAATGAGAAGCAAAAATATAAATCAATGAAGATTTAAAATAGCCACCTGTGAAAAATCTTATAAATAAAAAATTAGTTTTCGCTTACTTTTTATTTTTTAACGTAAAAATGAATGCGCCTGATAAATATGCGGCACGACTTCCATAAATCCACTCTTGTTATGACTGGCCCTGTTAAAGCTGCCAGAATCGCTGCCGACGCTGGAGAAAAAGCGTCCGGGCCCGTCAGTTTTCCCTCGCGGGCCCGCCTCTTGCTACTTCACCAACAAATCAGGTAGCGCCGCTTCGATAGCCGCCCTGCGGACGGGTAAAGCAGATGCCACAGGAAAATATTGTAAGACGGCGGCGAGCAGCCTTTTAAAGCATCGCCCTTTGTACTGATGTTCAGCCTGGCGCGGCGGCTCTGGCTGGCCTGGCGACAGGAGGTATACAGCCGTAAAATATTAGCGTGATTAAGCGATGCGCAGCTGAAAGATATCGGGTTAACCGGCGATGACATTAAGCGATACAGGTAAAACGGGTCAGCCGAACCACGGATGCAGGGTATTCAGTAATAAAAAACCCCGCCAGCGCGGGGTTCTTTATTTCAGAAGAGGATTGCCGTCCTGCTCTGAAAGGTACTGATGGTATGCGAATACAAGTCAACCACCCGGTCAATATATCGTCATAAAGTATAAAAAACCAGCGTATTTTTATCCAATTTTTAGTACTTGATGATTCTGCATGCTTCGTCACTTATCGCATGTAATAACCTGGAACAACTTCTTTCTTACTGCGTGATAACTCGCATCTCTTCAATAATAAAATGTTGTTCATTGTCGTAGCTGTTATCGTTGCGTCGGGGCCGTTTCACCTGTTGCCGCAGGGCACCGGACTCAGGGAACGGGTTCTGTGATACCGCGAAAAACAAGTCAATCACACTGCTTGTTTCGTTTGCAGCGTTCCGGTGGGCAGTAGACGATAGCGGTTCCTGAGAAGGGAATCTTTCATGAAAAAACGCCACGGACTTTTTTTAGTCACGTTATTCATGGCGCTGATGTTAAGCGGAAAAGGAGCCTGGCAAATTCACCTGTCGAATATCCATATCCTGTTTAACGTAAATCAGAGCAGTCAGGCCGCAAGCCGCTCTCCGGGGCGGCTTTTTTACGGCCATACGTCATGGCGCTGACTGACGAATAATAGGTAACGCTTTCCGGGGCGGCTTTTTTACGGCCACATCCCGACGCTGACTGACCCATCCTCAAATTTCAGGCATAAAAAAACCCCACCGAAGTGGGGTTTTTACGGTCAGCAGGAAAGACGATTAATCGTCGTTGCCGCCCAGACCCGCGTTCAGCAGTTCTGCCAGGCTGGCAGACGCTTCGTCGGCCGTGACCTGAGGAACTACAGGCGCTTCGCCTGCCGCTTTACGGCGCATACGATCCTGGTGATAAGCGTAACCGGTACCGGCTGGGATCAGACGACCCACGATTACGTTCTCTTTCAGGCCGCGCAGTTCGTCGCGTTTGCCCGCAACGGCTGCTTCGGTCAGTACGCGCGTCGTTTCCTGGAAGGAAGCGGCGGAGATGAAGGACTCGGTCGCCAGTGACGCTTTGGTGATACCCAGCAGATCGCGCATATAGGTCGCTGCGATTTTGCCGTTGGCTTCCAGCTCACGGTTAGAAATCTTAACGCGTGAAACTTCAACCTGCTCGCCGTCCAGGAAGTCGGAGCTGCCCGCGCTTGCAATGGTTGCTTTACGCAGCATCTGACGAACGATGACTTCGATGTGCTTATCGTTAATCTTAACGCCCTGCAGGCGGTAAACTTCCTGCACTTCGTTAGTGATGTAACGGGTCACCGCATGCACGCCACGCAGACGCAGAATGTCATGTGGAGACTCTGGGCCATCGGAAACCACGTCACCGCGCTCTACGCGTTCACCTTCGAACACGTTCAGCTGACGCCATTTCGGGATCATCTCTTCGTACGGATCGCTACCGTCAACCGGCGTAATCACCAGACGACGCTTGCCTTTGGTCTCTTTACCGAAGGAGATAATACCGCTGATCTCCGCCAGGATTGCTGGCTCTTTCGGACGACGCGCTTCGAACAGGTCAGCAACGCGTGGCAGACCACCGGTGATGTCCTTGGTACCGCCGGATTCCTGCGGAACACGAGCCAGGGTATCACCCGAGCTGATTTTCACGCCGTCTTCCAGCTGCACAATCGCTTTACCCGGCAGGAAGTACTGAGCAGGCATATCGGAGCCTGGGATCATCACATCATTGCCGTTGGCATCAACGATTTTCAGCGCAGGACGCAGATCTTTACCGCCGGACGTACGCTCTGCGCTGTCCAGGATCACCAGAGAAGACAGACCGGTCAGGTCATCCGTCTGGCGGGTAATGGTCTGGCCGTCGATCATGTCGGTAAAGCGGACGAAACCGCTCACTTCGGTGATAACCGGCATGGTGTGCGGATCCCAGTTTGCTACGGTCTCGCCCGCTGCAACCTGCTCGCCGTCGCCTTTCGCCATGGTAGAACCGTAAGGAACCTTATAGCTCTCTTTGGTACGACCGAATTCATCGATCATTTTCAGCTCGGTGTTACGCGAGGTGATAACCAGTTTGCCAGCGGAGTTGGTAACCGACTTGGCGTTAGAGAGTTTAATGGTACCTTTGTTCTTCACCTGAATGCTGGATTCAGCAGCCGCACGCGATGCCGCACCACCGATGTGGAACGTACGCATGGTCAGCTGAGTACCCGGCTCACCGATGGACTGTGCTGCGATAACGCCGATGGCCTCACCTTTGTTGATGATGTGACCACGCGCCAGATCGCGTCCATAACAGTGGGCGCACACGCCGAAGTCAGTTTCACAACTTACTACGGAGCGGACTTTCAGGCTGTCGACAGAATGCTCTTCCAACAGGTCACACTGCTGTTCGTGCAGCAGGGTGTTGCGTGGCAGCAGGATGTCGGCCGTACCCGGCTTCAGCACGTCTTCTGCGGTAACACGACCCAGTACGCGTTCGCGCAGCGGTTCTTTCACGTCGCCACCTTCGATAACCGGAGTCATCATGATGCCTTCGTGCGTGCCACAGTCGTCCTCGGTCACCACCAGATCCTGCGCTACGTCTACCAGACGACGAGTCAGGTAACCGGAGTTCGCGGTTTTCAGTGCGGTATCCGCAAGACCTTTACGAGCACCGTGGGTCGAGATGAAGTACTGGAGTACGTTCAGACCTTCACGGAAGTTCGCGGTAATTGGCGTCTCGATGATGGAGCCATCTGGCTTAGCCATCAGGCCACGCATACCGGCCAGCTGACGGATCTGCGCAGCAGAACCACGAGCACCGGAGTCGGCCATCATAAAGATGCTGTTGAAGGAAACCTGGCGCTCTTCCTCACCGTCACGGTTAATGACGACTTCGGTAGAGAGGTTTTCCATCATCGCTTTCGCAACGCGTTCGTTGGCCGCAGCCCAGATATCGATCACTTTGTTGTAGCGTTCGCCCGCGGTAACCAGACCAGACTGGAACTGCTCCTGGATCTCGGCCACTTCGGTTTCCGCTTCGCTGATGATCTCAACTTTTTTCTCTGGGATCACCATGTCGTCGATACCTACAGACGCACCAGAGCGTGCCGCGTAGGCAAAACCGGTGTACATGGTCTGGTCAGCAAAGATAACCGTTGGCTTCAGGCCCAGGATGCGGTAACAGGTGTTCAGCATCTTGGAGATCGCTTTCTTACCCAGCGCCTGGTTGACGATGGAGTAAGGCAGGCCTTTCGGCACGATCATCCACAGGATGGCACGACCAACCGTGGTATCGATCAGGCTGGTTTTTGAGGTCCATTCGCCCTGCTCGTTTTTCTCGTGCTCGGTGATACGCACCTTAACGCGAGCGTGCAGAGACGCCAGGCCAGCGCGGTAAATACGCTCGGCTTCTTTTGGACCGGTCAGCACCATGCCTTCGCCTTTGGCGTTAACACAGTCGCGGGTCATGTAGTACAGACCCAGTACAACGTCCTGTGAAGGAACGATGATTGGCTCGCCGTTCGCAGGTGACAGGATGTTGTTGGTAGACATCATCAGCGCACGCGCTTCCAGCTGGGCTTCCAGCGTCAGCGGCACGTGAACAGCCATCTGGTCACCATCGAAGTCGGCGTTATAAGCCGCACAGACCAGCGGGTGCAGCTGGATAGCTTTACCTTCGATCAGCACTGGCTCAAATGCCTGGATGCCCAGACGGTGCAGCGTTGGCGCACGGTTCAGCAGGACCGGGTGTTCGCGGATCACTTCATCCAGGATATCCCAGACGACGGCTTCTTCACGCTCAACCATTTTCTTGGCGGCTTTGATGGTGGTAGCAAGACCACGCAGCTCCAGCTTGCCGTAGATAAACGGTTTGAACAGCTCCAGCGCCATTTTCTTCGGCAGACCACACTGGTGCAGACGCAGGTATGGCCCTACGGTGATAACGGAACGACCAGAGTAGTCGACGCGTTTACCCAGCAGGTTCTGACGGAAACGACCCTGTTTACCTTTGATCATATCGGCCAAAGATTTCAGAGGACGCTTGTTGGAGCCGGTGATGGCACGACCGCGACGGCCGTTATCCAGCAGCGCATCGACCGCTTCCTGCAGCATACGTTTTTCGTTACGTACGATGATGTCAGGTGCGGCCAGATCCAGCAGGCGCTTCAGACGGTTGTTACGGTTGATAACGCGACGATACAGATCGTTCAGATCTGAAGTAGCGAAACGACCGCCGTCCAGCGGCACCAGCGGACGCAGATCCGGCGGCAGTACAGGCAGCACGGTCAGGATCATCCACTCTGGCTTGTTGCCAGACTGCACGAACGCTTCCAGCAGCTTGATACGCTTGGTCAGCTTTTTACGCTTGGTTTCGGAATTGGTTTCGTTCAGCTCTTCACGCAGCTGCTCGCATTCCTGCTCCAGATCCATGTTTTTCAACAGGGCCTGAACCGCTTCCGCACCCATTTTCGCGTCGAATTCGTCACCAAACTCTTCCAGCGCGTCCAGATACTGCTCTTCGGTCAGGATCTGACGGCGCTCAAGGTTGGTCATGCCGCCTTCAACCACCACATAAGATTCGAAGTACAGCACGCGTTCGATGTCACGCAGCGGCATATCCAGCAGCAAACCGATGCGCGAAGGCAGCGATTTCAGGAACCAGATGTGCGCAGTCGGCGAAGCCAGCTCGATGTGGCCCATACGCTCACGGCGAACTTTGGTCTGTGTAACTTCAACGCCACACTTCTCACAGATCACGCCGCGATGTTTTAAACGCTTGTACTTACCGCACAGGCATTCGTAATCTTTTACCGGCCCGAAAATACGCGCACAGAAAAGCCCGTCACGTTCTGGTTTGAACGTACGGTAGTTAATGGTTTCTGGCTTTTTAACTTCACCAAAAGACCAGGAACGGATCATGTCTGGCGAAGCCAGCGCAATTTTGATCGCATCAAACTCTTCGGTCTTAGTTTGCGCTTTCAGAAACTTAAGTAAGTCTTTCACGGATTAGCTC
>Ga0157372_10003344_pt1 | contig 17315 bp, 11 predicted proteins | sample C55metaG_FD_115307 | JGI IMG/M metagenome (GOLD analysis project Ga0157372, IMG submission 115307) | Corn rhizosphere microbial communities from Kellogg Biological Station, Michigan, USA - C5-5 metaG | ecosystem: Host-associated > Plants > Roots > Rhizosphere > Soil | place: USA: Michigan... | reverse complement strand
TTTGACATTGAAAGAATGATTGTTAAAGATGCAGACGCAATTATTGCAGAGTGTCCGCAGGACAGAGCCGACTTAATAAATTATTATGATGCCGATGCAGCAAAAATTACTATTGTTCCATGCGGATTTAATCCAAAAGAATTTTATCACATTGATAAAAAAATTGCGAGAGCAAAACTTGAATTAAATCAAAACGAAATTATTTTATTGCAATTAGGAAGAATGGTGCCGCGCAAAGGTGTGGAAACAGTTATACGTTCTGTGAGCAAAATAAATCATCGCATAAAAAATGTTCGACTTGTTATTGTTGGTGGCGAAAGTGATGAACCCGATGAAAGCATCACACCGGAAATCGGAAGGCTTAAAAAAATTGCAGAAGAAGAAAATATTTCACATCATGTAACATTTACCGGAAGACGGAGGAGAAACATGCTGAAATATTTTTATGCGGCAGCAGATGTGTTTATTACAACACCCTGGTATGAACCTTTTGGAATTACACCATTAGAAGCAATGGCGTGCGGAACGCCTGTAATTGGCGCCAATGTGGGCGGTATAAAATACAGTGTGAAAGATGGCGAAACAGGTTTTCTTGTGCCGCCAAAAAATCCAGTTGCATTAGCACAGAAAATTGAAACGCTTGTAATGAATGATGCATTGTTTACGGCAATGAAACGCAATGCTGTTAAACGTGTAAATAAATATTTCACCTGGGCAACGGTGGCTAATTCTGTTCATTGTTTATATGAACAAATGGCTGCAAAGCAAAAGAAGCATGCAGGCAAACTTATATTGCTGCCCGAGCTTAGCTTAAGAAGTGTTGAAAATATTTTGCAGGAAACCTTTCTGCCAAGATTGAAAACACAGTAAATGAATAAAGCGGTATTCATTGACAGAGATGGTACATTAATTAAAGACGTGCCTTATAATACAGATGCTGCGTTAATAGAATTTTTACCGCATACAATTGAGGCATTGCTGATGCTTAAAAAAAATAATTTTTTATTAATTGTAGTTTCAAATCAGTCAGGCATTGCGAAAGGTTTTTTTACAATGGAAGAGCTTAAAACAATGAACAAAGCGTTCCGGCAAATCTTATCATATTATGAAGTTGAACTGGATGCAGTGTATTATTGCCCGCATCATCCCGAAGGAAAATTAGAAAAATATTCTGTTGAATGCAATTGCCGGAAACCCAAACCCGGCTTGATTTTAAAAGCAGCAGGCGAGTATGATATTGATTTGAGTAATTCCTGGATGGTTGGTGATATTTTAAATGATGTGGAAGCAGGTAATGTTGCCGGTTGCAAAACAATTTTGCTTGATAATGGCAACGAAACGGAATGGATTATGAATGAAAAAAGAACGCCTGCATTTACCGTAAAAAACTGGAACGATATTGCAACAACAATTCTTGCAAACGAGAAAGTGGTTTTGAGTGATGGATAGCTGGAAAACATGCAAAAATATTTTATGCATACGTGCCGATAATATGGGCGACGTGATTATGTCCTCTCCTGCATTTCGTGCAGTAAAAGAAACATTTAATTGCAGAATTACTTTACTCACTTCATCAATGGGAAATTTAATAACACCCTTTATAAAAGATATTGATGAAACAATTGTATTTGATTTACCCTGGATAAAAACAAATAATGAAGTTGCTTCGGAACAATGTTTTGCACTCATTGAAAAATTAAAAACTTATCATTTTGATGCCGCGATAATTTTTACAGTATATAGCCAGAACCCTTTACCAACTGCACTTTTAGCGTACATGGCAAATATTCCTTTACGTTTGGCGTATTGCAGGGAAAATCCTTATGCCTTATTAACAAACTGGGTTCCTGATAAAGAACCTTATTCATTTATTCAGCACCAGGTTGAAAGAGACTTGAATTTGGTGAAACATATTGGTGCAACAACAAATGATGACAAACTGCATTTACATTTTTCTGAAAATGATTATACGTCTTGCCTGCAAAAATTATTTTCTCATTCAATTAATGTAAGTGATGGTTACATCATTTTGCATGCAGGTGTAAGTGAAAAGAAAAGAGAATATCCAACTGAGTTTTGGATTGAAACCGCAAAACTGTTGCAGGAAAAAACAGGTAAGACAATTTTATTAAGCGGTTCATCAGCAGAAAAAAAATTAACGGATTATATTCAGCAACAAGCAGGACAAAATGTTTTTTCTATTGCAGGCTTATTAAATATAGGTGAATTTATTGCATTAATTGCACATGCACAATTGGTGGTAACGGTGAATACGGCAACCGTTCATATTGCTGTTGCTTTGCAAACACCGCTTATTGTTTTATATGCACAAACAAATCCGCAGCATGAGCCTTGGAAAACAAAATCAGTTGTATTGCCATTTAGCGTTTCGCAAACTGAGCAAAGCAAAAATGAAGTGATACAGTTTGTAAATAAGCAACGCTATTCATCATTCATTACTTATCCAACACCACAACAAATTTTAGATGCAGCAAAAAATTTAAACAGCACATTAATATGTGGTATTCCTTCACCTGATAAAAAAATACTTGTGTAAAATATTGCAGCATCTCAATAAGTAAAATATGTATTTCTTGTACATATCTGCGGCACGATTTTTTTATTGCATAAATGCTAACCTGGAAGAAACCGCTTCTTGCAGAGATAAATAATCAAATAAATAATTTTTTTATGACGACAAATCAGTGTGCACTGATAACAGGTGCTACAAGTGGTATTGGCTACGAACTTGCAAAACTATTTGCAGCTGATAATTACAACCTGGTTCTTGTAGCAAGAAACGAGGACGAATTAAACACTGCCGCAAATGAATTTAAACAACAGTATGGAATTGAAGTTACCACTATTGCAAAAGATTTATTTCAACAAGACAATGCGTTTGAGCTATGTGACGAAATAAAAGAAAGAAATATACAAGTTGACGTTTTAGTGAATGATGCGGGTCAGGGGCAATATGGAAAATTTATTGAAACAGATATTTACCGTGAGCTTGACATTATCAATTTAAATATTGCGTCGCTTACCATTCTTACCAAGCATTTTTTAAAAGAAATGGTTGAACGGGGCAATGGAAAAATTTTAAATCTTTCTTCTATTGCAGGAAAAATTCCCGGTCCTTATCAATCAGTATATCACGGAACAAAAGCATTTGTGCAATCTTTTACGGAAGCCATTCATTCAGAAGTGAAAGATACCGGTGTAACTATTACAGCATTATTACCCGGTGCAACTGATACCGATTTTTTTAATAAAGCTGAAATGCAACAGGCAAAAATTGTTCAGGAAGGCAAGCTGGCCAACCCGGCGAAAGTGGCGAAAGATGGTTTTGATGCGTTAATGCGCGGAGATGATAAAGTAGTATCGGGATTTAAAAATAAAATGCAGGTTGCGATAGGTAATATAACACCTGATGCGGCAGCTGCGGACATGATGAAAAAGCAACAGGAGCCTGTAGGCAGTGAAGAAAAATAAACTAAATATTTAGTTGCACGATGAATTCACAATAAATCAAACAAACAAAAATAAAATGTATGCTTATTAATGAAAACACAATGGATGCATTTGATGCACCCAAAAATAAACAACCGGGCAAAAGCAAAAACGAAAACATTAATGTTGGTGAAGATGATTTAATTAGTGATGACGAAGAAGATGATGAAGATTTTGATGACGAAAATTTAAATGAACCGGATTTAGAAGATGAGCCTTTACTTGATGAAGAAGATTTGGAAGAAAATGATTTAACAGATGAGGATGCAGATGATATAGAATGGGATGAATCCAAATAAAATCATCCGGTAAATTGTATTAACGAGGCAATGTAAAAAACAATCAAGCCAACAGCCCTTAAGAACTCAACAAAAAGGTTGCTCACAGCAGCCTTTTTGTTTGCAAAGCCATTATTATAACCTCTAATAAAAATTATTACTTTAAGCTGCTTAAATTTGAACCTTACACAAAACACACTTATGAGATTAACTACTGCAATTAGTTTTTGTTTTATCATTTTATTATTTATTGATTGTACACCTGCAAAAAAAACAACCGACAATAAATACATGAGCATTAATGAGCGCACGGTTGGATTGTCTTTTAAAAAATTACAAAACCAGGAAGACCTTGTGAATAGCGAAGGCAGTTCAAGAGGTATAGTAGATTCCTATCTTATGTCGTTAGCAAAGAATGGCATAAACAGAATGATTGATAACCGCAAGAAAAAATATACGGCAGAATATTCTATGGCTTTAAGTGATCTTCATTTCTACAATAATTTATCTACAAACGGCATATTCGATCCTAACGGAATTATATTTAAAGGTTTTAGTTTAGTACGATTAGTAAATCACGATAAAAAATCCGACACTGCTTTTATTGCGCATTTTTTACTTGATACTACCAATAGTTATGAGATTGCCAACAGCAGCATGTTTCGTCTTAAGCTCGACTCGCTTGATTATCGTATTCCAAAAGCCAAATACAGACAAGATAAAAAAACAATGAACATTGATTTTGAAATTACGTTTACCTGTTCGTATGTAAATGAAAGCGGAAATTTTTTCAGCAATGTAGAATTGGGTAAGTTTTATTTTTCTGTACGTGATGCGCCCGTAGATAGAAACGATACAGGGTATACTGCTTTTTACCAGCGGTTGCGTAACAAGCCTTTAAATGGCGCGAGTTTTATTATTCCGCGCTCTTATGGTTATTATGTTGCTGAAGATAATACTTTAAAGCCATCTTACAGTTGGGGCAACTATTCTATTGCGGCCAAAGTAACAGAAAGCTCCAAAGAAGCATTTATAGATAAGCTAATCGCAGGCAACAGCGATGTAATAATTAATGTAAGCAAAGACCAGTTACAGAAAGCTTCGAATAAAATAAGTAAACCGCAGGGAAGCAGTGGTGGCGGCAGCTATCAGCATTGAGAATTGCTTTCCACATTACTTATCCGGAAAATATTTTTTCAGCAAATCTTTAAATTCATCGGTATTTCGAATATTATCCAAATCAGTATCCTGCTGTATGTGCTCATAATTTTTATAACCATTTTGAAATGACAGCTCTAAATTTTTTATGGCTTCATCATTCTTTTTATCAAGCGAAGCAACGCAGGCAAGATTATAATAATAATATTGCATTGCACCTTCTTTTGTATAATAATACTGGCTTTGCGCTAACCGCCCGGAATATAAATAAGCATAAGCAAGATCATCTAAAAGATATACGCGGTCTGTGCTATCTACGTCAGCAATTTTATACAGTGAATCGTAATCATATAAACGCTGTGCTACTTTAATTTCTTTATCGTACAATTTTAAATTTTGATAATAAGACGAAATATAAACTCCGATTTTATAAGTAGTGGTGCCTGCAGCATTTAGATTTAAAATGCGGTTGTAAAGAAGTTCAGAAGAATCAATTTTATTTTGTACGAAAGCTATCAGGCTTGAAAGATTTAAAGCATGAATATTTAAAGAGTCGAGCAATAAAACTTTATTAAAATAAATGGCTGCTGAATCGTATTTTTTTTCATCAACAAAAACATCACCAAGACGGCTGTATGCGGTTACAGATTTGGCATCAATATCAATTGCTTTTAGATAGCAGTATTTTGCCGAATCGAAAAGATTTTTTTGAACATACACAAGACCCAGGTTATTGTAAGCACTTTTATAATCAGAGTCCAGCGATATACTTAACTGGTAATATTTTTTTGCAGAATCGTACACACCCTGCTCATGAAAAACATAACCCAAATTATAATAGCCAAACTTATACAGCGAATCAATATGTATAGCTTTATAATAATATGGTTTGGCAGAATCGGATAAACCACGGCTGTCAAAAATATTTCCCAATCCATTATAAGCATCTGCATACAGCGAGTCTGTTTTCAGCGCCCTATAATAGTAAGCGGTTGACGAATCATATAGTTTTTGATTGTAATAAACCAGCCCAATGTTGTACAATGCATCTGTATAATTTGAATCTATGGTAACAGTACGGGTAAAATAATACTTAGCAGAGTCGTATATCATTGCCGCATTAAAAATATTACCCAACCCGTTGTAAGCATTTCTGTACAGTGAATCAATTTTTAAAGCTTTATAAAAATATATTTTAGCAGAATCGTTCACTCCCTGGTGATAGAAAGTTAATCCCAGGTTATAAACTGCATCTGCATAACCCGGTTCTACTTCGATAGCTTTATAATAATAGTTTTCAGAAGAATCATATTTCTTTTCATCATCAAATAAATTGCCCAGCCCGTTATAAGCATATTTATATTCCGGATTAATTTCAATTGCTTTTAAATAATAAAGCTTTGCAGAGTCGTATAATTTTCGATGATAATAAAGAAGACCAAGATTGTAGTAAGGATCTTCATACTTCGGATCGATAGCTATGCATGTTAAATAATAAAATATTGCAGAATCATATTGCTTCCTTTCTTCAAACAAATTGCCAAGACCATTAGTAACTGCTTTATATTCTGGATCAATATTCAGCGCTTTAAAATAATACAGTTGGGCAGAATCATATTGCTTGTTGTCTTTAAGAAGATGCGCAAGATTATAATAAGCGTACTTATAATTAATGTCGGTTTTTATTGCCCGGCGATAATAAGCTTTTGCAGAATCATACAGCTTTAAGTCGTCAAACACGTTTCCCAGGCCATTGTATGCTTCTGCATTAAAAGCATCTATAGCAAGACTTCTCCGAAAATAAATTTTTGCAGAATCATACATTGCAAGACTGTAAAAGCTGCTTCCCAATCCGTTGCAGGCAATTTTGTATTGCGGATCAACTTTAAGTGCTTTGCGATAATATACCAATGCAGAATCGTACATACCTTCGTGATATAAAACAAGTCCCAGGTTGTTGTAAGCATATTTATATTCGTCATCAATAGCAATTGCCTGCCTGTAATAAAATTTTGCAGAATCGTATTGCTTTAATACATCGTAAATATTTCCAAGCCCGTTGTATGCATCTTTATTTTTTTCATCAGCAATCGCTTTAAAATAATAGTCTTTGGCAGAATCATACATTTTGGTATTATAAAAAATATTTCCCAAACCATTATAAGGCGATTTATAAGTACTGTCTGTTTCAACTGCCTTCAAATAAAAAACTTTTGCCGAATCGTATATTTCCTGGTTTTCAAAAACAACACCGAGGTTATTGTAAGCATAAACGTAGTTCGAATCGGATTGCAATGTTTTATAAAAATACAGTTTTGCAGAATCGTATTGCTGTAAATTAGTAAGGAGCACGCCCAAATCGTTTAAAGCATATTTATACGCAGGGTCAATATTTAAAATTTTTTGGTAATACAATTTTGCAGAATCGTACCTGTGCTGATCTTCGAAATTCAGTGCCAGCGACATTAAAACTTTATTCCATTTAGGCGCAAGTGATAAAGCCTTTTGCTCATAATAATAAGCGCTGTCGTATTGCCCGTTATAATTAAACAATAAGCCCATTAAATGATGATTGTATGCAGCATCAGGCTTTAGTGTTACAGCAGTTTTAGCGAGAAGCATTGCATTGTCAAAATTTGTAACTACGCCTTCATTATCGTAGTAGCTTCTTGAAAACAGAAAGTCTGCTTTTGCTTCTAACTGCATTAAATAAGACGAATCAATTTCTTTATAATTTTTTAATAGCGCAATTGCCCGTTGCAGGTACCGCCCGTTTGTACTAAAATTACGCCCTGCTGTTTCTTTAAGCCTGCTGATAGTTGTGTTGATGTGATTACTGTCAATTGACTGTGATAAGAGAGAAGATTCATCTTTACCGCTTAAGTAAAAATTAATTTTATCCTGCGCAAGATTTATATATTCCATAGCAAGATTAAAACCTGCTTCGCCTGTCAAATTATCATTCGGAAATTGTTGTAATAATTTTGCATACAATGCTTCTGCGGAACTATCACCATGTTCAAGACTATCTTTTTTAATGGCATCCATGCAACGGTTGTACAACTGCACAACAGCACTATCAGCACTTTCCATTTTTCTCCCGGTATTGGATTTATAGTTCAGCGCCATATTATCGTTAGAAGATTTTTGCATCGCCCATTCTTCGCTAAACTTGCTGTCAACAACACTCAATAAATCATCTGTGCTGTAAATAAATTTCGGGTTTTGTTTTATGTGAAATTTTGTTTGTGCATCTGCACGCACTTTCATTTTTACCCATGTGTCCAGTTCCTGAATATCTACTTTGCCATCGCCGTTTCCGCCCTCATCAGTCTTATCTGCATCGCCGGTTAAACCATCAATTAAATAATAAGTAAACAACCCATGCCCGTGCGCATAACTGTTATTTTCTATTGCCACTTCCCCGGCGCTTGCAGAAAGCATGATAGATTCGCCATCCGTTTTTTCAACAATGCCATCCTGCATATTTTGCAATCCTTTTTCGCCGCCTGGCAATTCGTTGGTGCGGCACGCATCCCATACCAGTACAACTTCAACACCGTTATCAATTAATGCATCTTTAATAAAAGCTTTAATGTTATACATCTGTATAACGCTTGCCATACCGCCGGTATAATTTTGCTGGTCGCCTGCCGGGTCGCAATCCTGTAAAAGAAAAAAGTATTCTGATTTGCTAATAGCATCTCCATGCCCGGCAAAATAGAAATATACTCTGTCGCCTTTTTGCGGATTCTTTGACGATACCCAATGTCTTATTCTTGGTTGCGTAGATGCATTTGCATCGTTATTAATAATAAGAAGAATATTATCCGGTTTTACACTACCGCCTGCTTTTGATTGTAAAAACTCACGAAATAAAAGCGCATCCTGGTCTGCAAAAGAAAGTGGCTTAATGTATTTATAATCTGATACGCCTACAACAACAGCATAAGTTGTGCCTTTAAAAACTGCGGTGTCTTTTGAAGAACCGGTAACTTTTACCCCACGTGTATCTGTTTGCTGTGCTCTTAATTGCAGCGCACAAAATATAATAACAACAAACAGAATATTCTTTTTCATAACCAACAATTGCGTTATTAGAAAAATGTTTTAACCAGGCTGTATTACATTGAAATAATTTACGAGCGAATTAGTTTGAATTTCATTCTAAAATTACAAAAGAGTTTTGCACAGCATTCAATCAATTCCAAAAAACAAAACCGCTTCTTATGAAACGGTTTTGTTAAACAGCTTCATCAGCAATTAATAATCGAGCTTGTAATGATAATAGCCGCTGCAATCGCCCGAATCTGACCAATATCTTGTACCGCCAACTGATACGCAATAAATTGTTGTATAACCACCGGCATAAACGGTTAATGAACCATACGGACTCATGGTGCCCATATAATCACCATCTACATACACCTTTACATACAACCCTGAATAGTTATCAAAATAAATTGTACAATCATCCGCACCCCTGCTTTTTGTTTCTCTTTGGTCTTCTGTCGGTTCATCAGATTTAATGTTCGGGTCTTGCCCGCGTGTAGCTTCATAAGCTTTTGATGTAACAGTTTTATTAATGGTTTTTTTTGTTTGGCTATACGCCGAAACATGAATAAATGCTGTTGCAACAACAGCAATAAGTAAAATGCGAATCGTTTTCATTTGTTTTGTTTTTTAGTTAGTGAATATTAATTGTGAGAAAGATGACAGATTGTTTTGCGATTACATAAACGGTTAGCTGTATTTGCTTTTTTTTAGCAATTATTCATTACTGACTAAAGTATGTTTTCATGAATAACTGAATTGAGTTTTGGTATTTTTTGTTTGACGGATTTTTATTGTTAGCTAATTTATAGTAATTATATGACTCGGCGTAGAAATAATTATACTCTAAAATAAAGGCAAGCATGTACATTTTTTCAGCATTATCCAGATTTGCAGGAATTAGATTCTGCACGCTATCGCAGAATGATTGAAAACTTTTTTTATCCCACAGCTTTAAATATTTTCTCGGACAGTTTTCGCTGTTGCCTGTTCTTATATTCCAGTAATACCCGCCGGGCGTTTGCAGCGAATCCTTTATTGTATTCAGGTTAATCAAACCATCAGCCACATCTATTTTTAATAAGGGCATTTCTGCAGTTTCATCATTATACAAAACCAGTTTCACCGGCGCTGATGAAGCGCTTGACCATTTTACAGGAAAGAACCCGCTGGAATAATTTATTGTATCGTAGTTTGAAAAAAACTGTAAGCCTTCACAGCCTCTCGTTACAGCACCTATATTGTGCATATATTTTCTCCTGTGTTCTTCTATTGAGCTATGTGCCTGTGTTAATTCATCCCACACAAACCTGAAATAAACTGATGTAACAGAACCAACAGGCTCTTTACATGAATCTGCAAGTTTTAATAAAGAATATGTATCGGGTGATGTAAGATTTATTACAGAATAATTATTACAAATTAAAATGGCAGAGCTGTTATAAGAAACATGAATGGCAGCATTCGCATCATTAAACATCTGTCCAATCTTAAGCGTGGTTGTTATATTATTTTGTGTAAAAGACACGTTGCCCTTTACCTGGTACACTACAAACTTTGTTTCTGCTTTCAGTATGCAGGGCAAAAACAAAACACATAATAATATCGTTTTCATTTGGGATGAGTTTTTGTTGTGAAAATTGTTTTATACCTGTATTTCTTATGCAGCCCAAGCGCCAGTGCTTCATAAAAATGAAATACTTCTATGGCTATTATAATAGCAAGCACAGACAAAGTGAAGTCTATATTTACTTTTAGAAATCTTAGTAACAATATGCTTACATATATTGAAACAATAGCAGAAAGCAGTTGAATGATGGGCACAACAATATAAAAGCTAAGATGCCTGTGTAAATAAAAATGAAGGAATATAGCAAAGCTTATCCATGTAATAAAAACGGCAAGCAATATATTAAACCAAAGCGGAGATTTATGTATGTATGCTTTATCTAAAACCATCGAAATAATGTTTGCATTAATCACTATTCCATCCATATCAGGAATTGATTTACCAACGAACTTTTTATTGAGCGGAGTGAAATGCTTGTCTTCTATATAATTTGGGTTACTGCTGTAAAACCCTACCAGTAAAATTTTATTTTTAAAAAACGATGAATCCGTTGAGTTATGCAAAATATCATCTGCACCAAAAATATAGTATTGGTCTGCTGTTCTTTTATAATTTATCCATTCTGTTTCCTTATCTCTTTTTAATAAAGTATTGTATGCACCAGGGTTTGCAACTTTTACAATGGCAGAAGAAAAAGCTGTGTAATTATAATCGTTGCCTTTTTCAAATGGCGAATAATATCTTATCACACCACTGTCTTCACCAATAAAATTTACGTACCCTGCTTTCAAATTTTCATTGCGAAACATATTATACACAGCAGGCTTATCTGTATTATGCGTTTTATTTTCCTGCCATTCCAGTTGTTCGCTGGTAACAATATTGGGATATGCTTTAAGTGTTTGCAATAAATAATTATCAATTGCAGAATCTTTATGTTCAAGAAATAATACATCAAGCCCTATAGCTGTCGGGGAAAAACTTTCAAGTTTATTGATGAGGTCTGCAATGCCCTGTCTTTGTAAAGTATCAATATTAATAATTGCTATTCTGTCGTCCTTCGGCATGTTTTGCGCATTTTGCGGAGAGAATGCCAAATCATTAAAACTAATATCAGACAATACCAGTTTTATAGGGCTGAGCGCATGCATATTTAAAGGCAAAACACCTACAATAAGAATAACAATAAAAACTGAAATGGTTGCAAGAATGGTATCGCGTTTAAAAAAATATCGCATGCTTAGTGTGTTGATTTTACAGAAAGTTTCAGCAGGCACCAGTTTAAAGGCAATTGCCGCAAACCACGTGTGCCATTATCATTTCCGAGATTTAATAGTTTTGATAACGGGTTACCATCTTCAGTAATTCCTCTTACACCACTTTGATTAAAAAGCATTGCATAATTTGTTATCGGCTCGTCTGATGCAAGCAAAAAGAAATTATCTGTGCCCGCAGGTTCTGACACTTCATAGTCAAACAAAGAAAAATCCCTAATCAAATTATCATTATCATATTTGGGAAAACGATTGTTTACATTTCCTTCATCTTCACCCGGATAATCTGACTGCATATTACCCGACCTGTCAATTGAAAAAACATACACATATTTTTTGGGCATTGACATGCCCGCTGCATTTTCATTCGCCACCAAATGCAAACTCATCTGCCCTCCTATTTTATACGTGAATGTATCAATCTGTTTTCCTGTTTCAGAATTAAATATTTCAAGATGAAACGGAAATTTACTGCTCGTTCCTGAAGGCGTAACCAGTTGCAACCAGCCTTTTATTTTTGATAAGCGCATCGCATATTCATAAATCGAATCTGCAAGCGTTAAATTCGCATCAGCATCTTTCAGATTAAAATATTTTGTTTGCACAGGCATTGATTCAAGACTGTCATCAGCAGAAGTTTGCACCCGTCTTAACCCATACGCAGGATTTCCGTTTTCATCAATGGTTCCATACAACATATAATTTGCCTGGTTCACATCATGCACAATTTGAATGCTGCTATTTTCTTTAAAACGATTTTTAATGGCTGATGTAAGATTGGCTGTTGGCGGAATTTCAACATACAAACTCGAATCTTTTTTTGTGTAGGATAAAACGGTTTGTTGATTAAAGCTTTTTACTTCTTCAAGCTTACCGTTGCTGTTTGCATAAAATTTATCGTTTACAAAAAATACACTTGCATAAGGATTTACTTTTTCAAGATTGTTTGTCCATTTAATTTGCTGCTGCTTTTTTAAAGCATTATTAATAGCGGCAAACTTTTGTATTTCTGCAAACGAAAATTTTGTTTCAGGAATATATAATTTTAATAAAGGTGCATCGCTGCTTACCCAATTGCTTACTTCAAATAATTCACCGGCTTTAATATTTTTCGCATCACCTTTAATTATACTTGCAAGTGATTTATTGATGCTGATAATTGAATCAATTCTTAGTTTAACCGTATCATTGTTTTCAACATGAATTAATTCGTTGTCTTTATTCAGGCTTAATGCAAAACCTGCCTGTAAAGTAATCTTGCTGTTTTTATTTTCGAGCACAGGCACTAAAATTTTATCGGGCAGCAATCCTTTTTTTATTCCGAATAAAGTTTCGTTTTGCCGTTCAATACTTCCGCCCAAAACCGGCTCCTGTTTTTTTCCATTCGCTTTTAGAATGGCTCGTGCTGCAGAAAAAAGATTCATTGCAGAAGCATCAACGGATTGCTGATTAATTGCCTGCAACAAGGCTAATGTAAAAGCACCGTGCGGTACATTGTTATCATCAAATTGTTCTGATGCAAGTTCAACATCCTGCGCAGCAGACATAATTAAAAAATTGCTGTTGTTTCTTGTTTCAGGTGGTGTTGGCGCTGATGCGTCTTTCGCATCGTAATTCGCAATATCAAGATACCTAAACTTCGGCGGGTTTAATTCCGGTCCTCTTGAAATAGAACCGCTGTGACAGCAGTCCATCACAACAGTAAGCTCAACGCCTTTATCAATAAACGCATTAAATATGGCAGACAATTCTTTATCGCGTATATCTTTAATTGTGTCTTTCCAAATATCACTGGGCACAATCGTTTCATCTTTTTTATCCGTTTCTTTCGACAAAGAATTATTTACCTGGCTGCCATGACCTGCATAAAAAATAAACGCAATATCATTTGGCTTGCTCGATGCCAGCAATTGCTGCATTGCATTGATAATATTTTTGTGCGTTGCGCTTGTATTAAATAAGCTGTCAATATTTTTTTCTTCAAAACCATATTTTGCAGTGATAACAGATTTAACGGAAAGTGCATCGTTTCTGCAGCCTTCAAGGTTGCGAAAAACAGATCGGTATTGCGAAGTTGCTTTTTCGTTTGCCGGCGGTGTGTATTCATCAATACCAATTATTAACGCTCTTTTTTCCTGCGCGAAAATGATATGCGTTAATGCAGATAGCATGATGAATAAAAATGTTTTCTTCATACGATTAATACAATAATGTTTGTTGATAACTATAATTATTGCCAGAAAAATAAAATCGTTTTCTTAAGTAATTGTTGTTGTCAGATGGGTCTGCACCACTTTTAAGCAAAATCAAATCAACAACACCGGTTGTACCACAAAGCCGTACAACAGTTCCCAAATCAGTTACATCTTTTATTAACCAAACCTGGTTATTTTGGTCTGATAAAATTCCTGCACCAGCAACGCTCCAACTATTATCAAATAATATCTGCGGATTTACCTGTTTCTTTTGTCCGAGATTAATTACATCATTTTGTGATTGCCCGTTATAACCGCTGTATGCATTTTGCTGATTTAAAAAATTTATCATTAAACTATTTTCACCTTGTTTTAAAGAGCAACCTTTATTGCTCAATGCATAGTTTGCAATGTCTGCATTGGTTTGCGCATTAGAAGTACCTGCAGTAATTTTTATTATACTTGTTTGATTATTTTTTGAAAGCTTAATGGTTGCAACATCACCCGGTTTTATTTTTTCAAAAGCGCCTAAAACTTCCTGCACATTTCTTACTTCTTCATCATTCACCGCAAGTACAACCGCATTTTTATATTCATTTAAAATACCATCAGCAGGGCTTTTGGGAATAACATTTTTAATTGCAGGTAAAGTTCCCGGCAAATTTTTTGGTTGCATTTGCTGCGCTGCACCGGCATCCTGGGCATCCATATCATTCTGCGCAATTTCAATTCCGAAGTATGCCCTTTTTACAAGACCGTTATTGCTTAAAATATCTTGAATTAATCTTTGTGCGATACCAGCTTCCAATGCAAAATTTATTTGTGGTTGCCAGATGGATGTATTATCCATTTCAGCAAAAGCAATCTGCGAATTAATGCCCACCACATGTCCATTTAAATCAATCAAAGGACCACCGCTGTTGCCCCATATAATGGTTGCGGTTGTTTGCAGAAATCCAAACTTGCCTGTAATGCCGCCGCGAATCCTGTTCTTTGCACTGATGATGCCGTCTGAAACAGAAAAAGGATAATCGCCTAAAGGATTACCAATTGCATACACCTGTTCACCCAATCTTGCTTCATTGGTTTCAAATTGTAAAGCAGTTATTTCATTGGCGGGAACATCATCAGTAAATTCTAAAACTGCGAGGTCGTAAAAAGTATCGCCGCCAACAATTTTTACTGCATATTTTTTATAGCTGATGGTAAACACATAAATGCTTCCGTTTTGTGAAGAAGCATTTTGCACCACATGCGCATTAGTAATGATATAATTTTTGTTGTTGTAATTAATAATAAAACCGGAACCACTTTCTTTTGCGCCTGTTAAATCAAGCACTTTTGAATATGCCATATCTGATGGTGCACCGCGAAAACCCATCGGCTTCATAGCTGCATCGGTTTGATATACGGCAACTGTTACTACGCCTTTTAAAACATTTTCCAGCATATCAGGAATTTTATTTTCCTGTGCAAGAACATGAACGCAGTAAAATTGAATGATGAATAAGCATATTAAACACCGTCTCATACAATGTTTGTTTTGGTATTGATGTAAGAAAAATTATAATTACATAGGGAAATACAACGGTTAACAAATATTAAACAATATTATCGAAAAAGAATTTTGATTGCAAGTCGAAAAAATTATTTTTGAAAACTGTTCATTTATTTTAATTAAACCTACTGCTATGCCAAAACTTTTACTCTTCACAGCAATATTTGTTGTTTTTAACTGCATTACTACAGAGGCGCAGGTTGTTCGTTCGTCACATCATGATGAATTAGCGGCGAAAACAAAAGGCACACTTTCTACCAGCAAAAGTTCGGGCAGTGGCGCTGGCGGAGATTTGTGTGAAATATGGGTTGATACTTCTTCCTATACCATGCTCAACACCGGAACTGCTGCGTTATGCATTGGGCAAACATTAACGCTCAGCGGAAATTATAGTGTAGATATGTTTGGTACACCTGACTGGTATTTTAATGGTAAGCCGGTTGAGGGTTATGGTGATGGCTACAGCAATTATAGTATTGATGTGCAACAACCGGGTCTTTATTTTTTCCAGATGACCAGCGACTGGTGCCAGGTAGCAATAGAGGTAACATCAATAAAACAAAGTCAACTTTCAATACCGGAAAATAATATTTTATGTACTGATGGAAATATAATTTTAAATGCAAGTTCATCTGCTGATGATAATACTGTACAGTGGTATAAAGATGGTAACGCAATACAGGATGCAAATAGCTATTCATTCACTGCTGCAGAAACCGGTAATTACTATTTGCAAACAACTAATATTAATGGCTGCACTTTAAATTCCAATAGTGTGAACGTAACATTATATACGCCGCCATCACAATTAAACATCACTGGTGACAGTTGTATTAACGGTAATATTTCTTTAATTGATTCCGGTGAACTTAATCCTGAAAGTATCACATGGTATCGCAACAATGCCGTTCTAAAAACTTTTGATAACACTGGCATTATAGTAGCCGGCGGTAATGGAGCAGGCAATAGCTTGAACCAATTAGATCAGCCTTATGGAATTTATGCGGATGCTGAAAAAAATGTTTATGTGGCAGATTATAATAATTCACGGGTAATGAAATGGTCAGCAGGAAATGTACAGGGTGAGGCATATAATCTTCCTGCAGATTTAAATCATTATCCCACCGATGTTGCAGTGGATTCTGGTTTTGTGTATGCAACTGCAACTTCATCTTTATTTAAATTTTCATCTCCAGCTGATGGAAGCAATGTTTTTCCCGCTGCATCTGCATGGGGATTATCCATCAGCCCGTATCATCATTTTTACTTTACCGATTTTAATTCTGATGTTGCGGGTTATGTTTTAAAATCTGAAACGCCGTCATCTTTTTATATCGTAGCAGGAGATAATCATTTCGGCTCAGAACTAACCCATCTTAATTATTTAAATGGTGTATATGCAGATTCTTCTGATAAAATTTATGTTGCAGATAACCCGATTGATTCTTTAAATAATTTTTACGGACGAATTATAAGATGGGATTCGGGCACATTTTCAGGACAGGCAGCACAATTAATTGCTGGTGGGAATGGTCAGGGCAATGCGCCTGAACAAATTTCATTTGCAGCCGATGTTACATTTGATAAGTTAGGCAACATGTATGTTTCTGACGCCATCAACAATCGCGTGCAATTATGGAGACCCGGCGCAGACCACGGCATTACAATAATAAGTGGTTTTACACCATGGGGCATTGTGGTTGATGACAGCTTGAATTT
>Ga0157372_10003343_pt1 | contig 17319 bp, 13 predicted proteins | sample C55metaG_FD_115307 | JGI IMG/M metagenome (GOLD analysis project Ga0157372, IMG submission 115307) | Corn rhizosphere microbial communities from Kellogg Biological Station, Michigan, USA - C5-5 metaG | ecosystem: Host-associated > Plants > Roots > Rhizosphere > Soil | place: USA: Michigan... | reverse complement strand
GTGAAGGTCACCGAGTAGCTCGCTGTGCCCGCCGTCGGAACTGTCGCGCCGTTCGTCCAGGCGAATGTACCCGCCACCGAGCCAGTGCCGCCGGTCAGCGTCGAGGTCGACAGGGCCGCGCCGTAGCTGATGGCAGAGGCCGTCGGCGACGCCGTAATCGTTGGCGTCGCCTTGTTCACGGTCACACTTACTGTGTTCGACACGGTGTTGTAATCGGACGTGTCAGTCGGGGTGAAGGTCACCGAGTAGCTCGCTGTGCCCGCCACGGGAACCGTTGCCGGATTGGCCCAGGCGAATGTGCCCGCCACCGAGCCCGTGCCGCCGGTCAGCGTCGAGGTCGACAGCGCCGCGCCGTAGGTGATCGTCGAGGCCGTCGGCCACGCCGTAATCGTCGGCGTCGCCTTGTTCACGGTCACCATCGCCGCCCCCGTCACGGTGTTGTAATCGGTCGTGTCGGTCGGCGTGAAGGTCACCGAGTAGCTCGCTGTGCCCGCCGCAGGAACCGTTGCCGGGCTGTTCCAGGTGAATGTACCCGCCACCGAGCCGGTGCCGCCGGTCAGCGTCGAGGTCGACAGCGCTGCGCCGTAGGTGATCGTCGAAGCCGTCGGCCACGCCGTAATCGTTGGTGTCGCCGTGTTCACAGTTACGCTCACGGTGTTCGACACGGTGTTGTAATTCGTCGTGTCGGTCGGCGTGAAGGTCACCGAGTAGCTCGCTGTGCCCGTCGCAGGAACCGTTGCCGGGCTGTTCCAGGCGAACGTGCCTGCCACCGAGCCCGTGCCGCCGGTCAGCGTCGAGGTCGACAGCGCCGCGCCGTAGCTGATCGTCGAGGCCGTCGGCCACGCCGTAATCGTCGGCGTCGCCTTATCGGTGGTGAAGGTGGCGTCGCTGCCGTAGATGACGGCCGAGCCCGCCGTTGCCACGACGCGGAAGTGGTAGGTCGTCGCCGGGCTCAGGCCGGTCAGGTCCACCGAGACCGCGGTGCTGCCACTTCCCGCGCTGATCGTGCCACCGGTGGTTGCCGCCACGATCGTGCCGTAGCCGGTTGTCGTGCCGTAGTCGAAGGTGACCGTTGTGTTTGCGCCGCCGTCGTTTACTGTTCCGTTCAACGTTGCGCTGGAGGAGGTGATGGCACTGGCAGCGACCGTCGCCGCCGTCGGCGCCAGTCCATACCACATCACCGTCGCATGACTGCTGTTGCCAGAGTCCATATAGGCCACATACGGCGTGCCGTCCGGGGAGAACGCCAGGGACGTGTAAGAGACCGTGCCCGCCGAGAAGCCCGCGCTGCCCACCGTCTGCCACGCCGTGCCGTTGTACCGCATCACCGTCGCCCTGGCGCTGTTGCCATAATCCCTATAGGCCACATAGGGCGTGCCGTCCGGGGAGAACGCCAGGGACGTGTAATAGCTTGCGCCCGCCGAGAAGGCCGCGCTGCCCACCGTCTCCCACGCCGTGCCGTTGTACCGCATCACCGTTGTCTTATCGCCGTTGCCATAATCCATATAGGCCACATAGGGCGTGCCGTCCGGGGAGAACGCCAGGGACGTGAAATTGGCCGTGCCCGCCGAGAAGCCCGCGCTGCCCACCGCCTCCCACGCCGTGCCGTTGTACCGCATCACCGTCGCCTTACCGCTGTTGCCATAATCCTCATAGGCCACATACGGCGTCCCGTCCGGGGAGAACGCCAGGGACGTGGAAGAGGCCATGCCCGCCGAGAAGCCCGCGCTGCCCACTGCCGACCATGCAGGAGAGGCATAGGCCTTCGCCGCCGCAGTCGTAAAGCTGGCGCTCACCGGTGTGACCGTCCCATCCGGCGTAAAGCAGGCCGTGTACGCCGTGATTCCGGTCAGGTTCCGCACGGTATACTGCCCCGCGGTATTCGCAACCAGCGGCAGCGATCCGTGAAGCACAACGGTGCTCGTGCTGTCCTCTCCGGATGCGGTCTGCGCTGCCGTGCCGCACGTTGTGCCACTGCCCGGCAGGATCGTGAAGTACCCCTCGCCCGTAGCGCTCGATGTCAAATCCAGCGTCACCTGGTTCGCGCCAAGGTTCGCTGTCCCGATCGTTCCGATCGTCTGTGCCCCTGCACACACCGCCCCCAGAGCCAACAAGGATGTCAGCAACAATCTGATGGCTTTATGATTTGCTTTCGGAGAGAGAAACGACGAAAACATCTCGTACACGGGGACCCAAAGCAGAAAAACTCGATTGTCCATATTCACCGAGGAATAAAAAGTCTTTTAGAGTTATTACGTTACGCTGTACCATTAATTAATAGTCTCTAAGAAACCGATCAGGTAATACAACTTCAGCAGCAGATCCGTAATACGTACGTGCGCTCATTCCTACCGCTCACATACACAATGGAAGCCCTCCCGTCCGCGGTCTGGCACCCTTCTCTCAGAGACAATTTAGCCACCAGCTCCTGCGGTTTCCTTTGAGTCGGCTGAACCATCGGCACGGTAGGTAAAGCACCGCCGCGACGGGAATCCAGATCGCATAGACGGCTGGCAGAGAAAATCCCCACCATGCCTGGGTTGTAACTAATTTGGATAGGGGCTCCGGCCTTCACAATCCGGATTTCATGGTCGGTTGGCTGGAAGCGAACATCCGCTTCTCCACGGAAACTGCCCCCATATCATCGTCTCCCACGTTCGGTGGCACTGGCCGCAGCAGTCGGAGAGGTCTTCCGCAGTCAACCTGCTCAGATCCGGCGGAAGCGACGCGGACGGTCCTCCCATTTGCTTCGGAGAAGCGAAGGAGCCAACCATCTCAGCCAGTCATGGGCAGCCTCATTTGAGGCGGCGTCATAGCCTGCGAAATTTTCTTCATGAACGCCCGCGCAAATTCGCTGACAAGTTTGGCGCGATTACCGTATCGAGTTTGATAGCCAGTTCCAGACCGGCTCGGTCGTCATTCCACTTCATATCCTGACTCACGCGGTTGCAAAGATCGAGAACGCGCTGCTCTCCCGGCATGGACAAGCTCTCTCGAGCTTGTTGACGATTCTGGGATGGGGCGCAGTTTCCGGTGCTTTCAATCTGTACAAAATGTTCAAGCAAAAGAAAGGCCGACCGATCACGGACGAGGATGATCTTGCTCGCATTCTCGCGCGTCTAGACAATATAGAGCGGCTACTTTTCATCAAGATCTACAACGACGCCGAGATTCAGGCCGGACTCCGGGCCGCCTTGCGGCCGCTTCGAGCGGATGGCATCGTTGAATTTCAGACTTGCCGGCGCGAGGTCGTCGTAGAAACGGTGCGGCAGTCCGATCTCAAATCTGCGGACGAAGCCGAGGAAAGCGCAATCCAGGAGGTTGAGGAGAAAGTTTTGGACATCGAAAAAGCAGCTCTGGTGCCCCATTTATCTTGGCACTTCTCAGACGAGGGCAGCGCATTCGATGCCGCATTCAAGATGCGGCGCTCTGGGAACGTGTCGCGAAGGGAGAGCGTTTCGGGTATGGCGATAAGATGAGGGTCGAACTCCGGACCACTTTTCACAGAGATTCTAGAGGGCGGCTCAACTTGGAGCGAACCATTCCCAAGGTGATTGAGGTGGAACACGCGAGCCAACCTCAGCCGCTGCTTTGGAAGGATGACACTGAGCAATAGAGAAACCAAACGCTAGCCATCCTTAGAATCTCTCCATGTTTTCCCCAACGAAAGCCTTGGTCTCCTGGGGTCAGTGGCTTCTCCGAATCTCGGAGGCTCAACGCTCGTTCTCGGCGGGATTTTCGGCTGGCTCGGTAAGCGATACCTTGATCAAGCCCTTCGGCGCGAGAAAGCGCGAACATCCCTCGAACTGTGAAAAAGAGCGAAGCCGATACTCGATCTCCCTGGAAGAGGACAAGAGGCGCTACGCTGCCGCGTTCGAATCTGACCGCAGCCATCCTTCCAGATGATTGAAGAAATCTTGGCGGACGAATCACGCGGTTGGGGTGAGGAGCAACAATCCCAGCACCCTCAAAGCACCCCTGTAGATTCAAGCAGTGCGAAGATGCCGTTTTCTTTCTAGTGCTTGGCGCTGTGGTTTGAGCATGACCTCTGCCGTGAATAGCAGAGATCTTCCTCGTCCTAAAACTTTTCCACGTCATGCTCAAAAGCTGTAGCTACGGCTGCATTCGACATCGTCTAATCAAATGAAATCGTGCTGATCCCCACACGATCCAACCCGGTAATCCGCTATTGGAATTTGGCAGCAAATAGGCCCATTGGGCCAGTTTTACCGTCAACAATTTAATTTTTGATAACTTCATGGTCGGCATGTTCTTCACCACAAGCAGCATGTTGATCACGACTCCGGATGACACCATCGTGGTTCACGGCATCCATTACATGAACAATCTCGGCCTGTTTCTCTTCAAGGACATCATCTCTTTCGGAGTTGCGTTCTATCTGATCAGCTATTATGGCCGAAAAGCGATCATGGCTGAAAATCAGAGATGATGGTCTGCGGGAAATACTAACGGACTTCCGAAGATACATTGCGTTTGCCGAGCTGACTGCTTTATGCGTGCGTTGTGTGTGCGCGATTCTGTGAAATGATGCGGCCAATTTGTTCGAACTTGGCGTATTACCGGCAAACCGGACCTAGCTCGTTATAAGGTATTCACCTGCGTGACTCGAGTCGCTCTGGACTCACGTCCTTATCTGGCCAAACTATGTCCGGACCAACCTGCTCCTCCGGAGAGAAGCCGAAACTTCAATCATTACGTATCCCCGATACTGGATTCTTGCAGCGCATCGATGATTCTCAAAGGTCCAGCGGGATAGCCAACTCGAACTGGTTGCGGTTCCAAGAATCCTTGCCGCCAAGGCTGTAACGTATTCTCCTCAGTGATGCGAGTCTGTTTTTGCGTCGAAGCTCCGCACTGTCAGCTCACCACCCTGCTTCAGGTGATAGAAACGATCCGCCGCCACGTGCGTGAAAGTCTGGGTAGCGCCGCCCGGCTATCGCTGGTCGGCGATTACCGCCCGGAACACTTGTTCGCGCTCCGGCAATCTCTGAAATCCTACCGACATTACCAGGAACAGATCCAAGAGGTTGATTTCGAGGTAAAGCAGATGATGTTACTGCTTCCGTCCAAAGTTGCAGAAGGCGAGAAACCGCCAAAAGGCGATAAGCTGCGCAAAATACCCTGGAGAAACGAGCCGCCGCAATTGGTGACGATCTATGCAGGGCGTTTGGCGTGGATCTGACTGCGGTACCCGGTATCAATTCTTTGACCGCCCAGATGTTGCTCACTGAAGTCGGCCCAGACCTGTCCCGATTTTCCACCCCAGCCGCATTCTGTTCCTGGTTGGGCTATGCCCGAACCCCAAAATCAGCGGTGGCCAGGTTCTGTCTTCTGGAACCCGTCCTACAAAGAACCGGGCCGCCGTCGCCCTGCGAATGGCCACACAGGGATTATGCCGAAGCAACACATTCCTGGGCGACTACTTCCGGCGAATGAAAGCTCGAATGGGTACCCCCAAAGCAATGACGGCCACCGCTCATAAACTCGCCAGGATCGTCTACTACATGATCACGACACAGCAGGAATACGACGCGACGGTTTTTCAACAGCAAGAGCAGCGCAGGCAGCATCAGAAGGCAGCAAGGCTTCACGCCCAGGCAAGGGAACTTGGGTCCCATCTGGTTCCGTTGACTTCAGTTCCTTAGGAGAGCCGGGGAAACTCCCGTTTGGATGAGAAAGCTTTGTCCATTAGCCGCGCAGTGCTCTGTGATCTCGCGGATTGCAGCCACGGTTTCTTCGTACAGAGCATCCTTCGGGTCCTCCGGAATGAAGCCACAATGGGTCTGTACACGTCCGATGTCGAGCGCCTTCGCAAAGTCCGAGCACTGGGTTCAGTGCGTCCAGTCGCGCCTTGCGGGGCTCGCGGCACCACACCAATCGTGGCCGGCTCCTCAACGAAATTCCACTTTAGCGGCTGTGGATAGACCACTTCAGCCGTAGTGGCAATTACCTGATACTTGTCCAGCAGATCCGCGAACTGCCTGGTCAGCGCTGGCGTGAAGCGATTTAGGCAGCCATCTAGGGAGAGGAAGCACGTCTTGAAGCCAAGCTCGTGCACTAATCGAATCTTCGCTTTCGGGATCGGGTGACGGCTTGATGAGCAGGCCAAGCTCCATCGGTGCATGCTCAGGCTGTTTGTGAATTGCCTCTTCGGCCATCAGTGAAGACGGGACGATACTGTTCACAGCTCCGGCGGTTGCCCAGGCAGCAGCATGCTTCACAAAGGTACGACGTCCCATTTCGGTGTCTCCTTTTCCAATTGTTCAAGCCGTATCTATTCCCCGCGAACATGAATGTACTTCATATCGCCATGAGGTAATTGAACGCTGCAATGGAGGCCGCGCTTCGCGGGAGCGAAACTGGGTCTGCCAAGATAAAGACAATTTCTGTTGAACCCAGATAGCGTGGCAGAATCCCGTTCTCAATCGCCTGCCGGGTGGCGGTACGAAACACGCCATTCTCAAAGCCCTCCAGATCGGTGAAGATGACAGCCTGCGGATTGTTCAGGTGGACCAGAGAAGCAACTGCTGTGCCCAGTGCTTTGCCCGCGGTACGCAGCAGATTCGCGGCTGTACGGTCACCTTGAGCTGCAAGCTCTTCCAGCTTCCGCATCCCATCCACATCGAGGCCGTTCTCGCGCGCCGCTCGGCGCAATGCGAAGCCCCCCGCGATCGTGTCAAGGCAACCGTTACGACCACAACGGCACATACGCCCGTCGGGATCCACGGTGATGTGTCCGATTTCCCCGGCGCTGCCATCGTGCCCGCGATTCAGAATGCCGTGCATGTAGTGCGCTGATCCGATGGTGCGACCCAGCACGATGGATGAGAAGTGATCATAGTCGCGCGCATTGCCAAAGATATGTTCGCCAATGGCCACAGCATTCGCATCGTTATCGGCCCAGGCTTCCAGTTGCAGCGCACCGCCGATCATCTTCGCAATCGGGACGTCCCGCCAGTCCAGCGCCGCCGAGTAGCGGCAAATCCCTTCTTGAGCATCCACGATGCCGGCAACCGCAATGCCCAAGCCACGCACGCGGCTGCGGGGAATGGCTGAGCTCCGCAGAGCATCGACGAATGTCTCGCGGACGGCCTCTGGTATCTCTGCGGTCGATTTGGTCGGGGACACGGATCGCTGCTCCAGCACCTCACCTTTCAGATCGGTGATGGCCAGCAAAGTCTCGCCTTCGTCCAGATTGATCCCCACAAAGCAGGAGTGGCCGGGCTGCATGGAGAGACGCACCGCACGTCTGCCCCGACGTTTTTCAAGCGCCACGGACGGCGTTTCGATAAGAAGGCCACGCTGAAGTAGCTTCTGTGTGACCTCGGTAATGCCTGCCGGACTGACACCGGTAAGTTCACTCAGCTCGAGTCGCGAGAGGTGATCGTGCTGCAACAGCGCTGCAATCGCCGAGGTCTTCGCAGATTGAAACGGCACCTTCAAACACGCCTCCAAGCAAAACCCAAAATCCGAAACATTGAAACTGTCACGTAACGGATTCCTGGTTCAAGAGGAACGCGGTGAAAATCTCGTGACAATTCTGATTGACAGCTAGAACAAGGTGTGGATATGATCCAGTCTCCGAAAGATTGCAGCTTTGCAATACCTGTAGATCCTACAACGCCCGCATCGATACTAGCGCTGTTTTTTTTCAGTGACTGAATGAATGACGGAAGTATGTGGGTTCGCTCGTTACTGCAGGTTCTTCGCCGTTGCGCGTGGAAGCATCCGCGTAGCTCATCACTAGTTCGTACATGCATGGGAGGCCGCTCATGAAGTATCGTTCGAGGAATTCGACCCTGGGCAATCTGGGAACGTTGTTCCTGGGAAGTCCGCTCTGTTTCACGCGTTCCATTCTTCGCGGCTGCCTGCTCGGCGGTCTTGCCGTGATATTCACCAGCGCGCCGATGCTGGCACAGAACACCACGGCGGACGTCGTCGGCACCGTGAGCGACGTCAGCGGAGCTGTCATTCCCAATGCCAAGATCGAGCTGACCAACATCGATACGCATGCGACGCGTATCGTCACTTCCGGCTCGGATGGCGAATATACATTTACGCTGCTGAAGCCGAGCCGCTACTCCCTGACCGTGACGGCGCAGGGATTCAAGACGTTCAGGATCGAGTCGTTCAGCCTCTCGGCAGGCGACCGCGCTCGTGAAGACGCGAACCTGTCGGTTGGCGCAACAGGCGAAACCATAACGGTCGAAGGCACGACGCCGGCACTGCGCACCGACTCTGCCGCGCTGATCACCACCGTAACCGAAAAAGCCACGCAGGAACTGCCGCTGAACGGCCGTAACTTCATCAACCTTGTGCAGGTGACCCCGGGTGCGACCGAAGGTCTGAACAATGGTCTGGCTAGCGGTAACCGCCCCGACGACCGCCGTCAGACCTCGTCGGTCTCCGTGAACGGTCAGGCCGACATGATGAACAACCAGACGATCGATGGCATCGACAACAACGAGCGCGTCATCGGTTCCATCGGCGTGCGCCCGTCCGTCGATGCCATCCAGGAAGTTAGCGTACAGACGAACGTCTTTACCGCAGAGGTGGGCCGCGCGGCCGGCGCCATCATCAACGTCATCACCAAGTCCGGCACGAACAGCTTCCATGGATCGGCCTATGAGTTCTTCCGTAACGACAAGCTGAACGCCAACCCGTTCAAGTTCGGCGCTGCCATCCCTAAGCCGAAGTATCGCCAGAACCAGTACGGCGGCAGCCTCGGCGGCCCCATTGTGAGGGAGAAGACCTTTTTCTTTGCGGACTACGAAGGACTCAACATCGTCCGCAATCAGAACCCGACGTCCACTACGGTGCCGACGCTGTTTGAGCGCAGCAATCCCGGCAACTTCACGGATAATCCAGCGATCGGCACGGTTGTGCCCGCGAGCTCGTTCGACAAGATCGGCCAGCAGTATTTCAACCTGTTTCCGCTGCCGACGAACACCGCGCTCGTCAATAATTACGTCGGCGCGCGCGCCGATTCGCAGTTCGCCAAAACGGGTGACGGCCGTGTCGATCATCACTTCAAGAACGGCGATCTCGCCTATCTGCGCTACACCTACAACCGCGTCGACACAACCATCGGCAGCCTCTTCCCTCTGGTCAGCTCCGCCGCGGGCAATATCTACCCGGGCGGCAACCTGGGCAGCTACCCTGGCCCCGCACAGACGCGCGCCCACCAGGCGCACTTGAACTACGTGCACACCTTCACGCCCAATGTTCTGCTGGAGTTGAAGGCCGGTTACACGCTGCTGAATAACGCGCAGTATCCGCTGAACTTCGGCAACGCGATCAATACGAAGTTCGGCCAGCCAAATATCAATGTCGACACCCGTACAGCGGAGATGTCCGCGATCACGATCAGCAACACCGGCACCACGCTGGGCAACCGGCCGCCAATTATCTACCACGAGAACACCTACCAATATGAGGGCGTTCTCTACTACATCAGGGGTCGCCATACGATCAAGATTGGCGCGGGTGTCATCCGCCGTCAGGATTCCACCACACAGACCGACACGGCGAACGGTAACTGGGCCTTCCCAACCTTCGCTACACTGCTCTCAGGTGACTACCTGAACGGTGGTGGCCGTAACTGGATCCTCTACACGCCGCACAATCGCACTTGGGAGCCGCACTTCTTCTTCCAGGATGATGTGCACCTGACCAACAATCTGACCGTCAACCTTGGCCTGCGGTATGACCTGTTCACGCCGTACACCGAGACCAAAAACGTCCTGTCGAACTTCGACATTACCCTCGGCCAGATTCTGGTTGCAGGCGTAAACACAGGCGTACACGGCGGCGTCCAGACCGACTACAGCAACTTAGCGCCGCGGCTCGGATTTGCTTACACCCCAATGGCGAAGACAGTTGTCCGCGGCGGCTTCGGCATGACGTACGCGCCTGAGAACACCACCTCCGGTTCTGCGCTTGTCAACCAACCCTTTACCGCGACATGGGGACCTTATACTCCGGCGCAGGCGCAGGCGCAGGCTCAGGCGCTTGGCCTGCCGAACCCGGCGCAGTACACGAAGTTTGCAGGTGGCCTGCCAACCCCCAGCCCCAACAGCTACACCAATCCGAGCGGCAGCATCACCGCGGCGCTGGATCCGCACTTCCGATCCACCTACATTGAACAGTTCAATCTGACGCTCGAGCGTGAGTTTGCCGGTTTCGTCGGATCACTGTCCTATGTCGGCGAACTGGGCCGCCATAACGCCTACTACCTGTCGGACTACAACACTGTGCCGCTGGCCTCTACGTCCAAGGTCTTCCTCAAGCCGGGCGATACGACCACAAACTCGCCCGCGACGAACTCGACCTTCAACTCGCTGCGCCGCTTCGCCGGCAGTGTGCCGCTCGTGACCTCCATCCCGCTCTATCGCAGCGCGGGTTCCAGCAGCTATCACGCGATGCAGGCGGTTCTAAAGCGTCGCTTCAGCAAGGGGCTCGATCTTCAGGTGGGTTATACGCTGGCACGCCTGCTGGACAACTCGGAGTCCATCAGCAACAACGGCGGCAACGGTTTCGGCTCGTCAGCTGACCTGATCCCAACCATCGAATACGGCAATGGCAACCTCGACGTCCGTCATCGCGTCACCGGCACCTTCAACTACGCTCTGCCGTTCGGTGAGAAGACCCGCGGTTTCGTTGGCATTTTGGCGAAAGGATGGCAGGCGAATGGCGTGGTGGTGTGGAACACCGGCATGCCGTTTTCCGTCACAAACGTGACCAACCGCAGCGGTACACGGCCGACGGCCGGCAACAGCGACCGTCCGAACATGATCGCCAGCGGCAAGGTGAGCCGTCCGACGATCAGCCGCTGGTTCGATACCAATGCCTTCGTCTTCCAGCCGGCAGGTACGGTGGGCAGTGAACGCCGGAATCAACTCTACGGTCCGGGACTGCAGCGCGTGGATCTATCACTGCTCAAGAACTTCGATATCCACGAAAGCCTGAAGCTTGAGTTCCGTGCCGAAGCCTTCAATGTGCTGAACACGGCGCAGTTCGTGAACCCGGGCGCATCGCTCTCGCTTCAGACCTGCACGACCGCTTGCAACGGCTACTCGGTTGCAGGCTATAGGCCAATCTCATCTCTGGGCGTGATTAGTTCAACGGCCAATGCTTACAACCCGCGTCTGATCCAGTTCGCGGCTCGCCTGAAGTTTTAGATAGGCACGTAAGATTGGGGGCAGCTCATTCAACTGGGCTGCCCGTTCTTTATTGCATTCTTGAACATTGGAGTGTCTCTATATGCAGCGACGGCCATTTCTTAAGATAGCGTCAGCGACATCGCTAGCTACTTCTGGCGACGCGGAATGTGTGGGCAGATCCACCCCGCGGATCACTTTCGGCGGCATCGGCATTGAGTCGAGCACGTATCCGAGCCCGGATGGCATCTGTGGGCGCAATTGCCCGAGTTGAATAAGGTGCCCGTGTCCTGGATGTATCCATGGCTGGTTGGCTACGTCTGGGCAGACGAGCCTCGCTCTGCAGCTCCAGTCGTTGTGACGGGTACGAATCCAGCAGCGGAAGAAAAGATCGCGAAGGACCTCGCGCAGCAGTACTGGGATGCGCGCCGCGAGTTCAACTTCGGCGACGAGAGTTGTTCGCTCGACGATATCGTCCATCTGCCAAGGAACAAGTACCGCCCGCCCACGTTTCCCTTTGTGGATGATTTGACCTTCACGCCCAGCGTCTACATTTCGACACGCAGCCGAAAGTAGCGATGCCCACGTTCATCCGGAGATTTGACATGAACATCGGCCTCATCGGCTACGGCTTCATGGGCGGCGCACATGCCGCGGCCATCCAGAGCTTGCCTGGCGTGGCGCTTTACGCACTCGCGTCCCGTACGCGCCCCTCGGACGATGAGCCCACGCGCGGTAATCTCGATCTCAAGACTGCTCCGCTACCAGACTCAGTGAAGTGGACACCGGACTGGCGTGAAGTCGTCACCGACCCGGCCATCGATGCCGTTGACATCTGCCTGCCCACGCATCTGCACAAACCGGTCGCGCTGGCCGCCTTAGAAAACGGCAAACATGTGTTGTGCGAGAAGCCGATGGCATTGAACACCTCAGAGTGCGATGAGCTGATGGCTGTAGCGGCGAATGCGGGCAAGACCTTCATGATCGCGCAGGTACTACGCTTCAGGTACCCGTACATCTATGCGCTCGACTTCATTCGTGCGGCAGGCATCGATAACATCGTGTCATGCACGCTGCAGCGCAGCACAGGGTATCCGCAGTGGAGCAACTGGCTCACGAACAGCGACTGCAGTGGCGGCGCAATTCTGGACTTGCTCAGCCATGATCTTGACCAGGCGCTGCTGTGGTTCGGTCCGCCGGATGCAGTGTCCGCGGTGAGCGTTGGAGATGTCGATACGGCCGAAGCTACGCTCCGGTATGGGAACCGCAACGTTATCGTCGCGAGTGGTTGGCTTACTCCAGAGGCACCCTTCTCCGAGAGCTTTCGCATTGAAACTGTAGACAGTACGCTGCACTATGATGGCGCGGCACTTACGCTCACGCACAACGGAAATGGTGAAACCGTCGGGATGCCAGGGCACGATGCATACGCGGATGAGATTGCTTATTTTGTCGACTGCGCGAAGACCGGAGCGTCGCCTGAGCGCTGTCCCCCTGAGGATTCTGCGCAAGTGGTTCGTCTTGCCGAAGTACTGAAACGCTCACGTGAGGAGCGGGGACGGGAGGCATCATGGCAGTAGTCCCCATGCAGTTAGGCCTTGTATCCTAGGGCCAGACTCAGGGACGGAGCATTTTCCATCGACGATACTGCTGGACTTTCTGAGGTGCTAGATCTGTATACCTGTGAAGTTTCAGGAGGTTGTCCATTCGATTTGAACCGGAGAAGCTGGTTGTGACGAGCAATCAGGACCTTCGGAGGGATCGAATGGACTAAAGGGCGCGGACGCTCATCCCGGGCCGTCGACGCGCCCGTGCTGCGCTGTGGAGCCGTCAGTCTGCAGGACGCCTACTGCCACACCTGATGGTTGTTGCCGCGCTTGTCGTTGCATCTGCAAGCGCATCCCGCCCACTGAGTACTTCTCGCGTACACAATTTTCCTATTCCTTGCGCTTCTTCGGATTTCTACCAGTACGATCCAGCGCCTGTGGTTGCTTGTGGCTCCGTGTTCAGGGTAAACTTTCACGGCGATAACACGGGTTCGAATCCCGTCGGGGACGCCAAAATTAATTCAATGACTTACAAAAACGTCGAAGGAAGTTGGCGTCTCTTAGCCCGTCTATTCACGCCAAAAGCCCGGTTGCTGGAAGACAAGCCTTGCTCCTGGCTATTCACCGTACTCTCGGAAAGCCCCCGTTCGACCAGAGATAGATACCAATGCCGCTGGCGACCGAACCGGGGACAAGGCCCACGAGTCGGGGAGTTCGAGTTGGTGGGCAATTCTTCGATCTCAGAGTCCACAAATTCAGGGGCATAAGACAACGCTTCCTTAGCAAAATGAGAACACGTGTACACTTCGGTCATATCAATACGGTCTACAGCAAGGGTCGAAGAACGGAGATAACAATGGCCGCCAGTTCCTTTGCTATCCTTGTTCCAATTGCTCGCGAAGGGGCGTCATGAAAGCACGGCAGTATCAGCTTGCACAGAATATGAAGACCGTTGCCCAACTGGCGGGGGTGTCCCACGCAACGGTGTCCAGGGTGATCAATGGCACCGGTCTTGTGCTCCCGAAGACAGCGGAGCGGGTCCAAAAAGCGATCAAGAAGCTCGGCTTTATCCCAAATCCTTCAGGCGCGACGCTACGCTATGGACGCAGCAAGGTCTTCGGGCTGATTATGCCCGACCTCACAAATCCGTTTTACCCTGAATTTCTGTTGAACTTTGAACGCACGCTTGTAGAGACCGACCATGAGGTCATGCTTGCCACAACTCAGGTAAGTTCGCCCGAGCTGGCCCGCTCCGTTCGTAGGATGTTGATGCGTAGAGTCGATGGCGTGGTCCTGATGGCTTCTGAATTCGATACCCGCTCCATCGAGCCTCTCCTCGATCATCGTGTGCCGGTCGTAACGATTGATCGGCGCACCACTCAGAAGGGAGCGGCAGATGTCGCAATCGATTTTGAGACCGGATATCTCCAGGCTGCAATCCACTTGAAAAAACTGGGCCACAAAAGAATCGGATTTATAGGCGGCAGGGCTGGACTCGTCACATCGAAGATTCGCCTCAAGGCATTTCAACGGGCCCTCGAAGACGTCGGCCTCAGATATGACGAAAAGTTGACCAGGATGGGTGATTACCGAGCTGCGGGAGGCAAATCGGCGATGCAATCGCTGCTCGAGCCGGCAAAGCGCCCCACTGCGATTATGACAGTGAACGACCTTACCGCATTTGGTGCTCTGCGGGCCCTGCATGATGCGAATATCAGCGTTCCGAGCGAGATTTCTATAGTTGGATGCGATGGCGTTCCTCTGGGTGATGTTTTCCCGCCTGGCCTCACGAGTGTTGCTGTTTCTTATGAAGAGATGGCCCGCAAGTGTCTGGAAGCGCTGAATGCCGTCAAAGCAAATATCGAGGGCAAAGGCCCACTCCTTACTGTATCCAGTACTCTCGTAGTAAGAGGATCAACCGGTCCGGTAAAGAAATAGACGGTTTTTTGTTCGATACGAACCCGTGCGCATTCGCTTATACGCTGTGTATGCGAGGTCCTCTCCCCTCGATACAACACCGTAATATCCGGCCTGCCATTCATGCCTGACGTTGTCGCGGAATTTGGACGGTTTGTGCATACAATTGTGAGCACTGCCCTCTCATGCACATACCGTCTCGCATCTCGCCAGGTCTTGCGATACTTCCGTGTTATTTCGTCGTAGCGATCGCCCTCGGCTGGCTGGCGCGGCGTCGGAATGGGGACGCAAACGCGTATTTGCACGCCAGCCGTTCTCTCCCGCTCCCTCTCGTAACGGCGGCTTACCTGGCCGCCAACTGCGGCGCGCTTGAGATTGTGGGCTTAAGCGCAATGGCTGCGCAATACGGCGTGCAGGCATTTCACTTCTATTGGATTGGCGCGATTCCGGCGATGGTCTTCCTCGCCTTGTGGATGATGCCGGTTTACCGGCGTAGCGGAATTCGCAGTGTCCCGCAATATTTGGAACTCCGGTACGGCCCGTCCGTTCGACTGCTCAATGCATGTGTGCTTGCAACCGTCACCCTGCTGCTTGCCGGCATCAGTCTCTACGCAATGGCGCAAGTGCTTGAGGTAGCGATAGACCTGAACTTTTCGTTCAGCGTTCTCCTTTCGGCGGGCGTAGTCCTTGTGTATGTGCTTTTAGGTGGAATTCGCGCCACTATCTATAACGAGGTCTTCCAGTTGCTCATCATGCTGGCCGGACTTGTGCCCCTGGCAGTGCACAGCCTTCGTCTTGGCGCGACGTCCGCTGCCGTACATAATGGCCTGAGGCATCACCTGTGGAACGCCACGCCTATCGCTTCACAAACGGCCCCACTCGATTGCATCGGCATCATTTTTGGCCTGGGCTTCGTTCTTAGCTTCGGCTATTGGTGCACGGATTTTGTCTTAATGCAGCGCGCTTTTACCGCTCGTGCCGAGAGCGATGCGAGGCAGGTTCCACTGTGGGCAGGGTTCGGCAAGATATGCTTCTCTTTTATTGTGATCTTGCCGGGGCTGGCCGCATATCAACTCATCCCCGGTCTCGGCCATAGCCTGCGCTTCGACCAGGCGATGCCGGCTTTGATGACTGCCGTTTATGGACCGATCATGCTCGGACTGGGACTTACCGCACTGATCGCCAGCCTGATGTCCGGGCTCTCCGCGAACGTCTCGGCGTTTACCGCCATATGGACTGAAGACATCTATAGAGCTCGCCTTCGTCCGCATCGAAGCGACGCACACTATTTGCTCGTAGGACGCCTTGCAACTGGAGTTGCGATTGTAGTCAGCATGTTGGCTTCCTATCTCAACTTTTTTTTCAGGGACCTTATGGAGCATGTACAGCTCATATTCTCGGTCTTTGGGTCGCCATTCTTTGCACTTTTCCTGCTCGGCATGAGTTTACGTCGAATCAATGCTCGAGGGGCGGTGATTGGGTTCCTCAGTGGCACTGCGGTCGCCCTCTTGCATCTTGTCGCATTTACCAGCGGCTGGCTGCATTATGGCAGCATCATGAACGCCGATTTTCATTCGGCCATCTATTCCTTTTGTACGACTGCCATTGTCAGTTGGATAGCCAGTAAACCAGAAGCTTCCGTGAATTCGCAGCCTTTGACAGGGCTTGTGTTCGAGTGGCGCACTGCCTTCCGGGGAACTCGCATGAAGCTCCTCTGGATTCTATCGAGCTTCCTTCTTCTCGCTTGCGCACTGATGAATGTAATCTGGAGATAGCATTGCTGCGCCCTCTGAGCATATTTCACGGCTATGAGCAGACTGTGACGTGGCAAGGACTGTGTCTCTACTTCCCTGGCGGTGCTCCGCTGCCGGGAGGGTTCAACTTGACCGTTTGCTGTATGCCCTCGCCTTCCACAATCGTGTAAAGATTGTCCGCGGCAACACGAGTAAGCTTTTCCGCCAGGCCGCTCGGCCACTCGATCTCGACTGATTTGATGACTGCCTCAGACCCAAGGCCGAAGTGGAGCCGCTGGTCATTCGATGACAGATAGCTGCCGCCGCCGCGCACTTCATCAATCTGGACGAGCTTGCCAGCCGTAACAGTGACGCGCGCTCCAATGGCGGCGCGGTTGCTTTTCTTCCCTACCAGTTTGAAGAGGACGCGATGGTTTTTGTTCGCCGCCTCGTTCAGAAAGAGCGACGGAGGACCGTCTTCGTTGTAGACAACTACGTCTACATCTCCATCGTTGTTGATATCGCCGAAGGCAGCTCCACGGCGCGACTCGAGCGGCCCGTCGTTCAAGCCCGCTGCGCCTGCCGCTTCGATAAAAGTTCCGTTGTCCTGATTGCGGAAGAGCTGGATTGGCTCGCGGTACTTCAACTCGTGCGGCAACTTGTCGACCAGAGAGCTGACGTTGCCATTGGCCACAAAGAAGTCAGGCCAGCCGTCGTTACCGAAATCGGCAAAGCCCGCGCCCCATGAGACGAGCTGTGCGCCCGGACGCCCTAGCCCCGCTCCGTACGCCTGATCCGTGAAGCCCAGGCTGCCTTCGTTCCGGTATAGGCTCATGGGCTGATAACCATAGCGTGTGACGGCAAGGTCGAGAGTGCGGTTGCGGTCATAGTCTGGAAAGTATGCAGACATGTTGCACATCGACTGGCCCTCGGCGCTGAGAG
>Ga0157372_10003342_pt1 | contig 17320 bp, 18 predicted proteins | sample C55metaG_FD_115307 | JGI IMG/M metagenome (GOLD analysis project Ga0157372, IMG submission 115307) | Corn rhizosphere microbial communities from Kellogg Biological Station, Michigan, USA - C5-5 metaG | ecosystem: Host-associated > Plants > Roots > Rhizosphere > Soil | place: USA: Michigan... | reverse complement strand
GGGCTGATAGCGGAAGAAGCGGTGGTCGTCGCGGCCGAGGAGGGATTTATCGATGACGTCGAAGTCGCGCCAGCCACGCAGGTCGAGATGCGTTTTCAGGGTGCCGTAATGGTCGAAGATATAGACGCCCTTTGCGGGATCGTAGAGGTAGACGAAGCCGGCCTGGTCGCGGATGACGATGGGATCGGGGACGGTGTCGAACAACTGCCGGAAGTCCGTGGTCTGATCCACGAGGGATCCGTCATCGGCGACCCGCTTGAGGATGGCATCCAGCTCATCGAAGACCCATACATTGTTGTCATATGCCAGCCCGATGGCCTTTACCTGCAGGATATTCAGCTTGCGAAGGTCGATGGTGTTGACGATGTTGAGGAACCGATCCAACTCGAGGATGGTGGAGAATTCGCGGTAGAAGACGAGGATCTTCAGGGGGTTGGTGACATCGATGGAGGCGATGTTCCCAAAGCGGCGGACGTCGTTGAAGACGGCCAGTGAGTCGCCCTGGGGACTGAGCTTTCGGAGCTGGTTGTCCTTCCGCAAAATATAGATGTTTCCGAGGTTGTCGACGGTGAAATCGGCAATGTCAGGGCCGACCGTCCGGGCGAGGCGGAAGAGCGTGCCTGTATCCGCCGGGTTTTGTTGCGACCGGGCGACTGTGCTGACCATAATTGCCAGCGACAGCAGTATGAAAAGGCGGAGGCGGCGGTTCATTTTCGGACGATTTTATCGGCCGTTTCGGGGGTCTCGCTTTGAAGGGTCAGCAGTTGCCCGTCGAGCACGGCATACGTATAATAACGGATCCAATCCCCCAGATTGATATACCGGCTGCCGGTATCGTTCAATAAAAAGTCGATGGGCAGGTGGCGATGGCCGAAGATGAAATAATCAAAACGCCCGCGTTTGAGCATTTCACGGCAGTAAATGATCAGCCATTCCTTGTCCTCGCCGAGGAAGATGGCGTCGTCGGCGCCGGTGACGGCCCGGCTGCGGCGGCTGAGCCAGCCCGCCAACCCCACCCCGACGGCCGGAGGCAGAATACCGAAAAGGGCCTGGCAGACGGGATTCCGGAATATCTTTTTCATGAACTTATACCCGTGGTCACCGGGTCCCAGGCCGTCGCCGTGCCCGATGAGGAATGTCAGCCCGTTGAACTCGAATTTCTTTGGTTCCTGGTGGACGGGGATATTCAGCTCCGTCTCGAAATATCCCTTCATCCACATATCATGGTTGCCGATAAAGAAGTGGATGGGGATGCCCGAGTCCGTTATTTCCGCCATTTTCCCGAGGATGCGAACAAAGCCCTTGGGCACGACCGTCCGGTATTCGTACCAGAAGTCGAAGAGATCGCCGACGATAAAGATCACCGCGGCGTCCTTGCGGATGCGTTCGAGGAAATCGACGATCCGGCGTTCGCGCACCAGGCTGGCGGCGTGGTCGGGCGCGCCGAGGTGAAAGTCAGAGAGAAAATATACTTTTTTTCCAGCGGGAATCTCCATACGTCAGTGTCTATCCACCAAAAATAGATAAACTTCTTTAGGCCCATGTACTCCGACTACGAGGGTCTTTTCGATATCGGCGGTCCGGCTGGGTCCCGTGGCGAAGCTGATGAGCGACGGGAGCTGTTGCGGGTACTTTTCCTTCATGCCGACGAGCCCGTCGCGGACATCGTATACCAGCTGGTCGGTATACGCGATGCAGATGTGGATCGGGGCATAGACGCTGACGGTGCGGCCGCTTCGGCCGGCGCTGCTGAGGATGATGCTGCCGGTGCGCGCCACCAGCCCTTCGCAGGTAGTGACGGCGGCGTCGCAGTCTGCCAGCCCGACATCGGCGAATCCGTCAAAGGCCTGGGCCTTTAGCGTTTCGCGCAGCTTTTCCTCGCGGCAGTACAGTTTTTTCAGTCCCTGGGTGGCGATGAGCGCATTCAGCTGGTTCACCAGCTCGGCGTGATCGACGCAAAAGATGAACTTGCCCTGTAGTTTGGCAAACTGTTCGGCGAATTCCACTTCGAGGTCTTGCCGCGAAGGATGGAAGACGGAGGCGTTGCCTTCACTTTGTGGAAAAGGAATAGGCGTTGATTCACTCAACGCCTGCCTTATCTTTTTCAGAATATTCTCTTTTGCGGAGGATACCTTCATATACAGTTTACTTCACTTCTTCAGTAGCCGGGGGAACGACGACGGCGGGAGGGACTCCATTGTCGGAGACATCCAGCAGCCGCTTTTCTTCATAAGGACGTTTGCCGATGAGGGTCTCCACGTCGCTTTGGAAGAGGACTTCGCGCTCGAGCAGGGCTTCCGCCAGCTTCCTCACCTCGCTCGACTTCTCGGTCAGCAGCTGCTTGGTGGCGTCATAGGCCCGATCGATCAGCTTGCGGACTTCCTCATCGATGATCCGCGAGGTCTCTTCGGAATACGGTTTGGTAAACGAATTCTCCACCTGGGGATCGTAGAAGCTGATGTTCCCTACCTTATCGTTCATCCCATATACGGTTACCATCGAATAGGCGATCTTGGTGATCTGCTGCAGATCGTTCTGGGCGCCTGTCGATATTTTGCCGAAGTTCAATTCTTCGCTGGCGCGGCCGCCGAGGGTCATACAGATCTGGTCGAACAGCTGGTCCGTGTTATAGAGATACTGTTCCTTCGGGGTGTATTGCGCGTAACCGAGCGCTGCCGTTCCGCGGGGAACGATGGTTACCTTCAGGAGGGGATAGGCATGTTCCAGGAACCAGCCGCAGATGGCGTGACCGGCTTCGTGGTAGGCGATGATCTTCTTTTCGTCGGGGGAGATGATCTTGTTCTTTTTCTCGAGACCGCCGATGACCCGGTCCACCGCATCCTGGAAGTCTTCCATTTCCACGGTCTCTTTCCCTTTACGAGCGGCGATCAATGCGGCTTCGTTACAAACGTTGGCGATGTCGGCGCCGGCAAAACCGGGCGTTTGTTCGGCCAGTTTATGGATATCCAGCTTGCTGGAGATCTTTATCGGTTTCAGATGGACCTTGAAGATCGCTTCGCGGCCTTTCAGGTCGGGCTTGTCGATGGAGATCTGCCGGTCGAAGCGGCCGGGGCGCAGCAGGGCGCTGTCGAGTACGTCCGGCCGGTTGGTGGCTGCCAGCACGATGATGCCGCTGTCGCCGCCGAAGCCGTCCATTTCCACGAGGAGCTGGTTGAGCGTGCTCTCGCGCTCGTCGTTGGACATGATCGCGTTCTTCCCGCGGGCGCGGCCGATAGCATCTATCTCATCGATAAAGATGACGCAGGGGGCTTTTTCGCGGGCCTGTTTGAACAGGTCGCGGACACGGCTGGCGCCCACGCCTACGAACAGTTCGACGAAGTCGGAACCGCTCATCGAGAAGAAGGGGACCTGGGCTTCGCCGGCCATGGCCTTTGCGAGCAGCGTCTTACCGGTTCCGGGCGGGCCTACCAGTAGGGCGCCCTTGGGGATCTTGCCTCCCAGTGCCGTATATTTTTTGGGATTCTTCAGGAAATCGACGATTTCCATCACTTCGACCTTGGCTTCGTCCAATCCTGCGACGTCGCTGAAAGTGATGGACACCTTTGTTCCCTTATCGAAGAGGGTTGCCTTGGACTTCCCGATGTTGAAGATGCCGCCCGGACCGCCGGTGCCGGCCTGTCCGCCCATCTTTCGCATCAGCATGACCCAGATGAGCACGATGATCAGCAGGGGCAGCAGGAAGTTCAGCAAGGGGCCGAACCATTCGCCTTCCTGCTTGGAGTTGATCGCCACTTCCTGGTTGGGATGAGCAGCAAAATATTCCCGGAGCATCTTCTCATAGTCCTTCACGTCGGTGACCCTGAACTCGAACTGGGGGCCATCCTTGCTCATTCCACCGGGCCAGGAATTCTGTTTGTTGTATTTGGAATAAAAAGGCTTGTTCAGGCTGTCCTTCTTGATATAGACCCGGACAATGTTTTTGTTGGAGATAAGGTCTATCTTATCGACGTCGCCATTGGCCAGCATGGTCTTGCGGAAATCCAGCTCGTCGGCCGGGTGAGCGTCCGGCGAGAAGGAGCCGAATAAGTTAAATCCGATGAGCACGGCGGCGATGATACCCCAGATCCAGTAGATGCTGAACTTCGGCCCTTTTCTCTGACCATTGTCATCATCTCCCCTTGGGCGGAACCTTGGAAAGTTGTTTTTATCGTTTTGTTTCAGATCGTCTTGTGGCATTTTTGTATGTATCCGTGTTGTTTAGCGGTATTAATAATAAAAACTATACGGTGAAAAGGTTCAAAAAAAACCATGAAACGGCAAAATAACCTGTTAAATTGTCGGTCCCAACCGGTTTCTGTCCCTGGGTGATCACCTATTGATGCTTCTCCTGGGGAGCATCGCTCCACATGTCCTCCAATTTATAAAACCGGCGATTTTCCGGCAGCATCACGTGGACCACGACATTCACATAATCGATCAAAACCCACTGATAGGTTTGCCTGCCTTCGTGTTTATAGGGGAGTTCATCGCAATTCTTCTTCACTTCTTCTTCCACCGAATCGGCTATGGCCTTCACCTGGGTGGTGCTGGCGGCCTCGCAAATGATAAAAAAATCGGCTACAGCTTCGGGGATCTTGCGTAAATCAAGGGAAATGATCTCTTCACCCTTTTTCTCCTGTATTGCTTTTATGATGGCTTTGAAAATCTTTGAATTCCTCGTCAACCTCACCGCGCTACTGCGCTTGCGGGTAGCTAATATAGAAAGCTGTTCCAATAATCAATACTTTTTTTATGATACTTTTGAATCTGAGCCGCCCCCGGGGCGGCTCATCCAAAAATAGGAATCTTTTGGCGATCGGTCACGCTTTTATTGAATTAGAGTCGGTGGACAGCACCAACAACTATGCCATGGCCGGGGCCGTTTCGGGCACCCTTCCGCACGGCACCCTTGTTTTCGCACATGATCAATGGGCGGGTAAAGGTCAGCGGGGTCGCCATTGGACGAGCCAGCCCGGTGAGAACATCATCCTCAGCGCTGTCTTAGAGCCAGTTGCGCTACCCTTTACAGCCGGTTTCGCCCTCAGTGTGGCAGTGGCTCTTGCCTGCCATGATCTGTACAGTCATTATGCAGACCCTGAGGCGACTTCGATCAAATGGCCCAACGATCTGTATTGGAATGACAGAAAGGCAGGGGGCATCCTCATCGAGAATCATTTCAAGGGAGACCAATGGCTTTATGCGATCGCAGGGATGGGGATCAATATCAACCAGGTCGAGTTTCCGCCGACGGCTAAAAATCCTGTTTCCCTGCGTCAAATAACGGGCAAGACCTTCAATTCGTTGCAGCTGGCGCGGGAGCTGGGCGCGTTTTTGGATAAGCGGTATGCTGAGCTGGCCACCGGCGAAGGCGATCTTCAGCTGCGGCAATACAACCAGCGGCTGTACGGCCGCGGGCGGGAGGTGCGGCTGAAGAAGGAGAATGCCGTGTTCCGGTCCGTGGTGGAGGGGGTTTCCGCGCGGGGCGAACTATTGACGAAAGACGTATTGGAACGGCGATTCACCTTTGGGGAGGTGGAGTGGATCATTGAAGGGCCGACCAGGCCTTGACAATTTCCTCTGCATGCTGCTTGCTCCGCGGCTTTAAGAATATCTTGCGGATGACGCCTTTTTCGTCGATCACGAAGGTGGTGCGATGGAGGCCCATATACTGGCGGCCATAGAGCTGCTTCTCGCCCCACACGCCGTACTTGTCGATGATCTTATGATCGGGGTCGGCGACCAGCGGGAACGGAAGGCCGAACTTCTTTTCGAATTTCCCATGGCTCTTCTCATCATCCGGGCTCACGCCGATGACTGAGAACCCTTCCTTCTTCAACAGGGAATAATTGTCCCGGAGGTTACAGGCTTGCACCGTGCAGGTGGGGGTATCGTCCTGCGGATAGAAATACAGGACTACTTTTTTCCCTTTATAGTCAGCCAGCGAAACCTTGTTGCCTGCTGCGTCCTTTCCCGTGAATGCGGGGGCCTTGTCGCCTTCCTGCAGATGAGTCATGTGTCGTGCGTTATCTTATAAAATGAAGTTCTTTTACCGATCGGTTGCCGGCCATGTCCTCGACGCTTATGCGAAGCGTATGGCGGCCGGGAGGACAATGTTCGTCGAACCTGTAAATATAGGCCAGTCCCTTGTCATTGGTGAAACAGAGCCATTGGCCGCCTTCCGGGCCCTCGGGATCGAGTGCGGCCCTGAAGCCTTTTGTCGCGCCGAGATTATCTTTTACGGTCACTGCGATGCGGCCGGCTTTGGACAGGTCAGCGCCTTCGGCGATGCCGGGGATGGTGATCACCGGCGGTTCGAGATCTTCCACTAATTGAAAGTTACCGAATTCCCGGAAGCGGGCGGAGGCCCAGCCGTTCTGCCATTCGGGCCGCTGCACATCTTTGGATGAGCCGTTGAAACAGACCAGCACAACTTTATCGGGAGTTGGAGCGGGTGTCACTGGGCGCAGCCGGACGAGAACCGGATCGAGCAGCGGAATGCCTTTGTCGCCGATGGCTTGCACTGCCGAAACCCCGCCGGGCAGGGAGAGGCCGGCGCCGGGATTTCCGGCCGTGCCGAAGTGGATGGTCACCGAGTCATACAGGCTTTTCTCACCGAGGAAGAAGGCATAGTCGGAGGCTTCGACGCCGTCGACCATTCCCGCATAGAATTTCTTCCCCTGTTGTGGCGTCTCGAGGGGCGGGAGAGCGGGAGCCCGTCGGTATTGAACGCGGAACCGCAGGTCGGATGCGTTTCCGTAAGTATCCTTTACGACGATGCGGACCGCGTGCACGAGACCGTCTTCGAGCGGGATCACGCCATCGCTTTGCCGGCCGACCGGCCAGGTGTAGATGGAAGGCGAGGGATTACCCGATAGAAAAAACAGCTGCTGGAGAAACGGTCCGCCTGTTTCTCTTGTCTTATAGTCGATGTGTGCGTTGATGTTGCGGGTGTTGTTGTAGCTGATGTTGTTCATCTGGAAGCCGAGCACCGGCGCGTCGTCGACATACAGGGCGGCTTCATAGACGCCGTTGGGGTTGGCGGAGCCGCTTTGTGTATCGAAGGCGGAGAGGGCGAAGCTGATGCGGGTGGTGGGAACCAGCAGGAGAGAGGGTGCGGGCGACCAGGCGGCGGGGCCGGAGCCGGGGGTCTTCCGGTGAATGGGTAGAATGTGGGGCTTCTGTTCATAGATGCCGAGGTTGCGATCGTACCAGGCGAGGCGCTGGAGGGTTGGCGGTGTATTGTCGGGCACCGGCAGGCCGAAGAGCAACGGGTTCTGATTGACGTCGTCGGCGGTGCGGCGGATCTCGAAATGCAGGTGAGGGCCCTGTGAGCCGCCGGTGTTGCCGCTGTAGGCGATGAAGTCGCCTTTCTTCACGGGGAACTGGCCGGGCGGAGGGGATAGATGGACCGACCAGGACTGGTGGCGGTATTGCTGGTCGTGCACATAGGCCGCCAATGCGGGGAAGAACTGGTTGAGATGCCCGTATACCGTGGTGTATCCGTTGGGATGGTTGATGTAGATCGCCTGGCCAAAACCGCCGGGCTCGACGGAGACCCGCGCCACGTATCCATCTGCCGTAGCGTAGACGGGGAGGTTCTCCCGGTGCTGCGTCCGGATATCGAGGCCCATGTGGTAGTGGTTGGGGCGCAGCTCGCCGAAGTTGGCGGCGAGGCGGATGGGGATGGCCAGTGGGTCGCGGAAGTAGCCATGGGGAACTTCTGCGGAGGGGAAGAGTTGGGAGAATGCCTGGGATGTACAACAACAAAAGAGCGCGAGAACGAGATACCTCATGAGATTAATGCGGGATTAAAAGTAGTCGAGGAAACAAAGATACCCAATCACCGGATAGTTATTCCCATTGTGAGGCTCAACTTCCGAAATTGGGCGGCAAAAATTGTTGAAATGTAATTTCCGCCGCCCAAACATGATGTCTGAGCGGGCTCCGCCCGCTGGGTGAAACGTCAAAAAGCGATATATCGGCATCTGTTGGGGCATTTTTTCCGTACATATAGTGGCGATTGAGTTGGCGCAAAAAACCTTCTTGTAAAATATTTTTCGCGCCAACTCGCATAACGTCTATACACTGCGGCCTAAGGCCTTGTGTATGAACCGGGACTTAGCCCGGTTCTGTGAACCGAATGTTAATAAGGGGTTACCAATCAGCCTTGAAACGGGACGCCCAAAAAATACTACGATCAGGGTACGTTTTTTTTAAAGTTTGGTACAGCTTTTGGCTAACGATAATTGTCTATAATAGAAGAAGGCTTCACATCAAAATTGGAAGAGTATGAAAGGATTTAAACACAGAATGGTCGTTTTTCTGGCAGTGACTGTCGGAGGCATGATTGGCGTTATCAAAGGCGAAGAAGCGAAGCAGAAGTATGTATTCCGCTTGAGAAGCAAATTCGAGAACCGGAGGCTGATGGCCGAGCGGAAATCGATTGCCCGCAGGGGCGGGGTGCTGCTCGACGACATCGAGCTCGCCGCGTATCATAACAATTGATGCTTCGCGTCGATTGCATGGTAATAACTGAAAGTTAGTAGCGCACTTTGTAAATTGTTAGTTATACGAGGCCCAGCGAATCTCATGATGATGCTGGGCCTTTTTGCTGCCTGCAACGGCCGCGCCGGGGGCGAAGTGATTTCTTTTGGAGGGGACCCCTCGCTGACGTACCTTTGCGCAATTTATTTTTTCTAAAACATGCCCAAAGACGCCTCCATCAAGTCAGTCCTGATCATTGGATCGGGTCCCATTATCATCGGTCAAGCTTGCGAATTCGACTATTCCGGCACCCAGGCTGCCCGCAGCCTGCGGGAAGAGGGGGTCGAAGTGATCCTCATCAACAGCAATCCGGCCACTATTATGACGGACCCCATGATGGCGGACAAGGTGTACCTGTTACCGCTGACGGTAGAGAGCATCGAACAGATATTGGAAGAGAACAAGATAGATGCCGTGTTGCCGACCATGGGCGGTCAGACGGCATTGAATCTGGCAAAGGAAGCCGAGGATCTCGGCATCTGGGAAAAATATGGGGTCCGGCTGATCGGCGTGGACATCAAGGCCATCGACAAGGCGGAGGACCGCGAGAAGTTCCGGCAGTGGATGATCGAGCTGGGGGTGCCCGTTGCGACGGCGAAGACCGCCAACTCCTTCCTCGAAGGGAAGGAATTCGCGCAGGAGATCGGCTTCCCGCTGGTGATCCGGCCCTCTTTTACCCTTGGCGGTACGGGGGGTGGATTTGTACATGACAAAGAAGACCTGGATGAAGCGTTAAATCGCGGTCTGCAGGCTTCTCCCATTCACGAGGTGCTGGTCGAGAAGGCGGTGCTGGGTTGGAAGGAATTCGAGCTGGAGCTGTTGCGGGACGCCAATAACAACGTCGTCATTATCTGTACCGTGGAGAATTTCGATCCGATGGGCGTCCATACGGGCGATTCCATCACGGTGGCTCCGGCGATGACCCTCAGCGACACGGCTTTTCAGCTGATGCGGAACACGGCGATCCGGATGATGCGCGACCTGGGGAATTTCGCCGGCGGTTGTAATGTGCAGTTTGCACTCAATCCCAAGACCGAGGAGATCATCGCCATCGAGATAAACCCGCGCGTGAGCCGGAGTAGCGCATTGGCATCCAAAGCGACCGGGTACCCGATCGCAAAGATCGCGGCCAAGCTGGCCATTGGATATACGCTGGATGAGCTGAAGAACCAGATCACCCAAACAACGTCGGCCTATTTCGAGCCGGTGCAGGATTATGTCATCGTCAAGATCCCGCGCTGGAATTTCGACAAGTTCAAGGGCGCCAACGACACCCTTGGCCTCCAGATGAAGAGTGTGGGTGAAGTGATGGCCATCGGGCGCAGCTTTACCGAAGCCGTTCAGAAGGCTTGTCAGAGCCTCGAGAACAATGCGGTCGGTTTGGGATATTATGGGAAGAGCCTCATGCATGCCGAAGAGCTGCTGGAATATATCAAGACCCCGAAGTGGGATCGTATCTTCCGCATCAAGGATGCGCTGATGGCGGGGATCTCAGTGGGCACGATCTCCAAGGCCACCAACGGCATCGACCGGTGGTTCCTCTATGAGATCCAGAAGATCTGCAACATGGAGAAGGACATTGCGAAATACAGCAAGGTCGAGACGCTGCCGCTGGAGCTGCTGCGGGAAGCCAAGAAGCTCGGGTTCAGCGATGCGCAGATCGTCAAGATCATGGGGTCCGGCAACGAAGAGGCGCTTTATGAGCGGAGGAAGGCGGCCGGCATTACCCGCGTCTATAAAATGGTGGACACCTGCTCGGCCGAGTTCGAGGCAAAGACCCCTTATTTCTACTCCACATTCGAAGGCGGCCATGCCAATGAGAGCAAGGTCAGCGACCGGAAGAAGATCATCGTGCTTGGCAGCGGTCCCAACCGCATCGGGCAGGGTATCGAATTCGACTATTGCTGCGTCCACGGCCTGATGGCCATCCGGGAATGCGGTTATGAGGCCATTATGGTCAACTGTAACCCCGAGACGGTATCGACGGATTTCGACATCGCCGACAAGCTGTATTTCGAGCCGGTGTACTGGGAACATCTCTGGGAGATCATCGAACACGAGAAGCCATCGGGCGTCATCGTACAGCTGGGCGGCCAGACGGCCCTCAAGCTTGCCGAGAAGCTGAACGAGAAGGGCATTCCCATCATCGGGACCTCCTTCGACAGCATGGATATCGCGGAAGACCGGGGCAGGTTCAGCGACATGCTAAAAGAACTGAACATCCCCTACCCCGACTACGGCACGGCCTATGACGTCGACGAGGCGATCCAGGTGGCCAACCGGGTGGGATATCCCGTGCTGGTGCGGCCGAGCTATGTGTTGGGGGGGCAGAGGATGCGGATAGTTATCAACGATGAAGAAGTAGAAAAGGCGGTAGTCAGCCTGCTGAAGCATATCCCCGGTAACTAGATCCTTGTCGACCATTTCCTCGATCGATGCCAGGAGGCCGAGGTTGACGCCATCTTCGACGGCGAGACCTTCCATGTGATGGGAGTGATGGAGCATATCGAGCCCGCGGGCATCCACAGCGGCGACAGCCATGCGGTGCTGCCGGCCTTCAACCTCAGTCCCATGGAGGTCACGACGATGGAGTACTATGCGGAAAAGATCGCCCGCGCCCTCAATATCAAGGGGCTTATCAATATCCAGTTCGCCATCAAGAGCGGGAAGGTGTATGTTATCGAAGCCAACCCGCGGGCCTCGCGTACGACGCCTTTTATTGCGAAGGCTTACCAGATACCTTATCTGAATATCGCCACCAAGATCATGCTCGGCGATCACAAACTGGGCGACTTCACTTTTGAGAAGAAGTTGAACGGCTTCGCGATCAAGGAGCCGGTGTTCAGCTTCAACAAGTTCCCGGGAGTCAATAAGGAACTGGGGCCGGAGATGAAGTCCACAGGGGAAGCGATCCGGTTTATCAAGGACCTGCGCGATCCCAATTTCCGGCAGCTGTACAAGGACCGGAGCATGTATCTGAGCAAGTAGGGGCACCGATGGGAAAAATTCCCGGGGAGAGAAAAAATTAGCAAGGAATTTGCAATAGACGATTGTTACCTAAAATCTCTATAGCTTATGAAGCGACTCTTTTCCCTACTACTGTTCATGGGCCTTGTGACCGTAGGCATGGGACAATTAAAGGCCAAGGTGGTATGCCCCGATTTCTATGTGGATGTGCTCGACGGCACTGTCAATGGGCTCAAGCCATCCAATACGCAAAATGAGATCAAGGAAAAATTCCCGTGTTTTACCAGCGCCGTGGAGGAATCCCAGGAGGCGAAATGCGGTGGCGGCATCTTCTTCAAGACGAAGGATCTTTTCTTTTACACCAAACGGAAATATGTGGAGGTAGGGCCGAAGTTCATCGGCAAGACGAGCATCCCGATACTGGGGACCAAGCGGGGCAGTCATTTCGGCCGCCTTGGGAACCCGAAGATCAAGGATGACACGTGGGAAGCGTATGAGATGCAATACGGCACGCTCGTCCTGCATTTCGACGTGGCCGGGCCGAACGGAAAAGTGAAGTATTTCCAGTTCAGCACGCTCGGCTCGGACGGTCTTAATCTTTGCGATTAGCTCCGCTGCCTGAAGCGGCATTTGCCATCCTTTGCGTCACTAACGGGAAGGCCAGGTGGAACCAGCTGGTAAATCGATCCGGCCGGGCCTCCAGGCCTTCCTTTATTTTATCCAGGGATTGATAGCAATAGTCGCTGACCTCGGCGGCATTGGGCCTGATCTCCCGATCATAGTGCCCGACGAACACGTGATCGAACTCGAATTCGGTCAACCCGTTGTCAAATTCGGACCGGTAGGTAAATTCGAAAAGCTTTTCCAGCCCGGTGGTGAATCCCAGCTCTTCCGCGAGCCTGCGGCCGGCAGCCGCCTGCGTGTCCTCGCCCGGCCGGGGATGACTGCAGCAGGCATTGGTCCAGAGGCCTGGGGAGTGGTATTTCCCCGGGGCGCGCCGCTGCAGGAGCATCTCCCCTTTCGAGTTGAATATGAAAACGCTAAAAGCCCTGTGTAAGAGGGCTTTGCGATGAGCTTCTATCTTTTCCATGGTCCCCTGCGGGACATCTTCTTCATTCACCAGGATCACTTCTTCCCTTTCTTGCATAGTTATGTGCCGAACTAAAATCGCTCGATCTGATTTTTTAACAGCTTGCGGGCAAAGTGGATGCGGCTCTTGATGGTACCCAGGGGCTCCTGAAGCATTTCGGCGATCTCGTGGTACTTGAACCCGTCGAAGTAAAGCAGGAAGGGGTTGCGGAAGATCTCCGGCAGCTTGTGGATGGCGGCCTGGATATCTTTCACCCGGAGATTGCTCTCGACCGTTCCTGCCACCGCTACCTGGGAGGAGTTCAGGAGAAATTCGTTTGGCGTGCTGTCAAAAATGGTATTCTGCTTGGCTTTACGGCGGTAATTATTGATAAAGATATTCCGCATGATGGTGTAAAGCCATGCTTTGATATTCGTACCTACGTTGTATTTATCCTTATTTGCTAAGGCGCGGAAAAGGGTTTCCTGGAAAAGGTCTTTGGCTGCTTCAGAATCACGGGTAAGCGTGATAGCGAACGGCTTTAAGAACTCTGCATTGTTGACCAAAAGCTGGTTGAATTCTACTGTAGCCATGAGTTAAAATTGTTTAATGATCTTCTATTCAAAATTAGATATTAAAGAACGGCGGAGTTTAATTATGTGACCTATGGTCTTGTTAAAAGACAATAAGCTGACAATCATCCCGTCGGGTCTTTGGTTTTGTTGATTCGTGTGCCATGCTGTTGTTTCGTTTCCTTATATCATGCAAAAAGGGGGCCTGTGTGCCAGAGGTGCCAGAAAGACAGCAAAAAGTACAAGAGAATTGGCAGTCGGGGTGAAATTTTTGGCAGGAGGGGGTGTTGTGGCGGGAAAATGGGTGCTGCGGGGACAGGGGGGAGATGAGGGAGATTCGAAGATCGACGAGATGACACGTCATTCAGCGAAATATCGCCACTACTTGCGAGAGCTTGTGTATGAGCCGTTTATAACTCCATATTGCGGATCATCCCGCTGTCGAGGAGCTTTGCCACCGTGTCATGGATCACCGATGAGCTCATGATGAGCTGCAGGTGTTTCTCATGGTGGAGGTCGGTTCCCAGCAGCTCTATGTATTTTTTCCTGATGAGGTAGCCGGCCAGCTGATAGGCGAGCTTCCCGTAATGCCCTTTCAGGGACAACAGGTTGAGCTGGAAGAGGCAGCCGGCTTCCTTTAACCGGTCGTACCAACCTCTTTCGGCTCCGAAGTAAAGGTAGCGTTCGGGATGGGCCAGGACGGGCTGATAGCCCTTCATCTGGAGACTGAAAAGGGTCTCCATGGCATTCATCGCGGGTACGACGAAAGAAAATTCTACCAACACCCAGTTGCGATGGAAGGTCAGGAGGGGCTGGCCGCTGTCGAGGGTGTTGCTGAACCGTTCGTCCAGAAGGTATTCCGCGGCGGCGTCGATCTCGATATCGATCTGCCGCTCTTTTACGGCGGCCTGAACGGCGGCCAGGCCGGATCGGATGATCTCTGGGGTATTCGGAAAATAGTCCCCGTTGCTGTGGGGCGTGGTGATGAGCTTTTTGTAACCCAGGTCCCGCAGTCCCGTGATCAGGTGCAGGGACATGTCCATGTCCCTGGAGCCGTCATCGATGCCGGGGATAAGGTGCGAATGCATATCGCATCGCAAACCGGCCAGGCAATCCGTGGCTGATCTCTGTTTAAAAAGATTGAACAAATTCATTATATACACCGCGAAGGCCTGCTTCGAGAGAGATGCTTGCTTTCCATCCGAGGGCGTGGAGCTTGCTCACGTCCATGAGCTTTCGGGGCGTTCCATCGGGTTTTGTCAGGTCGTGTTCGATGCTGCCTTCATAGCCGACGATCTTTTTTACCAGCAAGGCCAGCTCGCCGATCTCGAGGTCCTCCCCTACGCCTACGTTGACCAGGCCCGGCTCGTTATAGTTCTGCATCAGGAAGAAGCAGGCGTCGGCGAGGTCGTCGGCATGCAGGAATTCGCGCCGCGGTTTGCCGGTACCCCAGAGAACGACGCTAGGCGCCTTGGCCTTTTTCGCTTCGTGAAATTTCCGGATCAGCGCCGGCAGCACGTGGCTGGTATTGAGGTCATAGTTGTCGTTGGGGCCGTAGAGATTGGTGGGCATCACCGAAATATAGTTGGCCCCGTATTGCGAACGGTAGGCGTCGCAGAGCTTGATCCCCGCGATCTTGGCGATCGCATAGGGCTCGTTGGTTTCTTCGAGTGGCCCTGTCAGCAGGTAATCCTCCTTTAGCGGTTGTGGGGCCAGCTTTGGGTAGATGCAGGACGATCCCAGGAACATCAGCTTTTTGACGCCGTTCCGCCAGGCGGAATCGATGACATTGGACTGGATCATGAGATTGTCATAGAGGAATTCTCCCCGGTAGGTATTGTTGGCCAGGATGCCGCCGACCTTTGCGGCGGCGAGGAAGACGTGGTCCGGCTTTTCCTTTTCGAAGAAAGCGCGGGTAGCTGCCTGGTCGCGGAGGTCCAACTCGGAGGAAGTGCTTGTGAGCAGCCGGGTGAATCCTTCTTTTTTGAGCTTGCGGACGATTGCCGAGCCTACCATTCCACGGTGGCCGGCTATATAGATCTTGTCTGTCGGGAGCATATCCTTTGCTGTTATTCGTATTGGTTCTTTACCTGAAATCCGGAGTCTTTCAAAACGCGTTCCTTGCGGAAGAGCTGGACGTCGGCGTCCACCATTTCCTTTACCAGCATGGGCAGGGTATAGGTCGGTTTCCAGCCGAGCTTTTGCTGGGCTTTCGATGCGTCGCCGATCAGCAGGTCCACTTCCGTCGGCCGGTAATAGCGGGCGTCGACGGCGATGACCTCTTTGCCGACGGGAACAAGGAAATCCGGGTTGGTGCTGGCGGCGACGATGCCGACCTCTTTTTCGGCCTTGCCTTTGAATTCGAGCTCGACGCCGATCTCCGCGAAGGCCATGCGGACGAATTCGCGGACGGGGGTGGTGATGCCGGTGGCGATGACATAGTCTTCGGCTACCGGCTGCTGAAGGATGCGCCACATGGCTTCGACATAATCCTTTGCATGGCCCCAGTCGCGTTGTGCGCCGAGGTTGCCCAACCATATCTTATCCTGCAGGCCGAGACCGATCTTGGCGACGCCGCGGGTGATCTTTCGGGTGACGAAGGTCTCGCCGCGCAGCGGAGACTCGTGGTTGAAGAGGATGCCGTTGCAGGCGAACATCTGGTAAGCTTCGCGGTAGTTGACGGTGATCCAGTAGGCATATAGTTTTGCTACGGCATATGGGCTGCGGGGATAGAAGGGCGTCGACTCGGATTGGGGCACGGCCTGTACGAGACCGTAGAGCTCCGAGGTGGAGGCCTGGTAGACGCGGGTCTTTTTCGTCAGCCCGAGAAGGCGGACGGCTTCGAGGATACGGAGGGTGCCGATGCCGTCGGCATTAGCGGTATATTCCGGGGTTTCGAAGCTGACATGAACATGGCTCATGGCGGCGAGGTTGTAAATCTCGTCCGGCTGTGTTTCCTGGATGATCCGGATCAGGTTGGTCGAATCCGTCAGGTCGCCGTAGTGCAGGGTGAGGTGCACGTTGGATTCATGGGGGTCCTGGTAAAGGTGATCGATGCGGTCGGTATTGAAGAGCGAGCTTCTTCTTTTGATCCCATGTACGATATATCCTTTTTTCAACAACAGTTCGCACAGATAGGCGCCGTCCTGTCCTGTAACGCCGGTGACGAGAGCAACTTTTGGCATGTTATGGTATGATATAATTTATTACGAATTATCGTTGGTACCGATGATTCCGCTGCAATTTACTGAATGTAGCCGGAATCCTATTTTATAAAGAACTGTGAGATCTTCCTCACCGGTTTCAAATATAACGTAAAAAAGTAGGGTCGTAATCCGTTGATCTTCCATGCCATCCGATCCTCCTTGTTCGCCCTGAGACGGTTGAACAGGGAGGCGTTGCTCATGCCCCCGGCACGCATCTTTACGATGACTTTCGGGATGTATCGAGCCGTCATTTCCAATTTGAGCAGGATGCGCAGCATCAGCTCGTAGTCGGCGGCGGAGCGCAGGTCAAGATTGAAGAGCCCGGCCCGGTCATAGACTTCTTTTCTTACGAAGAACGTAGGGTGCGGTGGCATCCAGCCGTAGTAGAAATTCCTTTTTTTGAACCCGCCCGTCTTCCAGGTGCGCTGGATGCGGTTGAGATCATCCGGATAGACGTACTGGAGGTCGGCGTATACGGTCATCACCGAGTCGTCGGCGAAGGCATTGGCGACGAGCGACAGGACCGTATCATCCGTATAGATATCGTCGGAATTCAGGATGCCGATGATATCGCCGGTCGCCAGCCCGATGCCTTTGTTCATGGCGTCGTAGATGCCTTTGTCTTTTCCGCTGACCATCCTGGCCACGTGGGGAAAACGCCGCACGATGTCGAGGGTGTCATCCTTCGATCCGCCGTCGACGATGATGTGTTCGATATCGGGATGGTCCTGGCGGCGAATGCAGTCGAGAGTATCGGCCACGGTTGCCGCGCTGTTATAGGTTGCTGTAACGATTGAGATCTTCATTTCGCGTGCCAGAGTGAGAGGATTAGTGCTGCGGCGGCCAGAAGGAGGGCCAGCCAGACGATGGCGGATGCTTTTTTCGGGGTTGTCGACGGCCCTGTGAGGGTCGGGATGTTGCCGCCGTTGGCGGCAGCCCGGGCGGCGACGGCTACCGCGGTT
>Ga0157372_10003341_pt1 | contig 17321 bp, 10 predicted proteins | sample C55metaG_FD_115307 | JGI IMG/M metagenome (GOLD analysis project Ga0157372, IMG submission 115307) | Corn rhizosphere microbial communities from Kellogg Biological Station, Michigan, USA - C5-5 metaG | ecosystem: Host-associated > Plants > Roots > Rhizosphere > Soil | place: USA: Michigan... | reverse complement strand
TTGGAATTTTCGGCGGCTAAAGCCGCCCCAATTAATAGCCAGCATAACGCTGCGCTGAAGCGCAGCTCCACCCAAAAACAACAGGGCGGAGCGGCTGGCGAGGTGCCATTTCAAATCGAAATCGACGACCGTGAAGGGTGCGCGCGCTACACCGCGCAAATCATTCGCGGAGTGAAAATAAAGTCTTCGCTAGACAAAATTGCCAGCCGTCTCGCCCTCGTTGACCAGCGCGCGATTAACAATGCCGCTGACGCTTCGAATTACACGCTGTGGGAGATGGGACACCCCACGCACGCTTTCGATCTTGATCTGCTCGGAGGCAATAAGATCATTGTCCGCCGGGCGCGCCAAGGCGAAACGCTGAAGACGCTCGACGGAATTGACCGTAAGCTTTCACCGGAAGACCTGATCATTGCAGACGCCAACAAACCCGTGGCTCTCGCCGGGGTTATGGGTGGCTTCGACACGATGATTACCGAGAAGACCAGGAACGTTTTAATTGAGTCTGCCTGGTTCGATCCGGTCGCCGTCCGCAAGACGGCGCGACGGCATGGGTTGCACACCGACGCATCACATCGTTTCGAACGCGGCGCGGATTACGCCGCGACTTCTTTGGCATGTGCTCTGGTTGCGCAACGCATCATTGAATCCGGCGGTGGCGAACCCGTCGGCGAGCAGATCGATGCCGTAGCTCGAGAAATGGAACAAGCACCCGTCGAGCTTCGAATGGCGCAAGTGCAGCGAATCCTGGGCACCGAAGTACCGACGCAGGAAGTTGTGGCCATTCTTAAGCGTCTCGGCTTCGAGCTGGTTCCGGAACCTGGTTCTCCGCCCAAGTTTTTCGCTCGAATTCCCAGTTGGCGTCTTGATATCGAACGAGAGGTTGACTTGATCGAAGAAATCGCCCGCCTGCACGGGTACAACAATTTTCCGAATACTCTGCCTGCATTTGCGGGCGCGGTCGTAGAGAATCCGAATGCCGCTAAGGAAGCCAAGTTGCGGTCTTCCCTACTGGCCCTGGGCTATGACGAAGCCGTGTCGCTAAGTTTCATCTCGCACGAAAACGCGGAGACGTTTTCCAATTCCCCGATCGTCGAGTTGGCGAATCCATTGAGCGAAGAAGCTTCACTCATGCGAAGCTCCCTGGTGCCCGGGATGCTGGACATGCTCGGCTACAACCTGAATCGCGGGACCGAGAATGTTCGCCTCTTCGAAATTGGAGATGTCTACGAAGCGTCGGGCGGCGGGACCACAGAGTACCGACGCATCTGCATGGGCGCGACTGTATCGGCATTGCAGCGCGACATCCCGCAAGGGGCTTCGTTGGACAAGAGTAAAGCTGGGTACGGAGTGGATGTTTTTCGTTCGGTCAAAGGCGACGTAGCTACGCTGCTAGGGAATTTCCAGCGACGGACTTTGTCGTTCGACTCGGAGGTCGCGGAATACTATCAGCCAGGCCATTCGGCGAGAGCTCTGGTCGATGGAGAAGTCGTGGCGCAGTTCGGAGAGCTGGCATTCGAGATTGCTGCTGCCCGCAAATTGCGCAATGACGTTTTCATCGCAGAGATATTTGCCGATCGGCTTTATGCGAGGCCTTTGCGGGGAATGCTTTACCGGCCGCTGCCTAAATTTCCAGGCGCTGAGCGCGATTTCTCGTTCGTATTTAGAGACGAGATCACTTTCAACAAGATCAAGGCCGCCATTCACGAGATCCGCCTGAAAGATTTGCGCAGCTTTATGCCGATCGAAATCTTTCGTGGCGGATCGGTTGCGGCAGGCAGTTACTCGATTTTGCTGCGCGCGAAATTTCAATCACATGAACGTACACTGCGCGAGGATGAAGTCAATGATTGGTCGGCGAAGGTCGTCACCACACTTCAGCAACTAGGCGGCGCGCAAAGAGCATAGCGCCACCATCATCCTCTCCACCCTGTCATCTCGATTGCGCAGATGATTCGCGTCGCGAATCATCTGCGCAATCGAGTGGCCTGCTATACGTAGGCGATGCCGGAGGTGCAGCAAAAAAGCCGATCCCACGGCTTCGTTCGGGGTGACAAGATTGGGGTATTTTTGCTGAAGATTTAGAATGACCGCAGCATGTCTGATGCCGTCAAAATCATTGAATGCCCGCGCGACGCCTGGCAAGGCCTGCAAGAGCCGGTTCCGACAGACCTGAAGGCGTCTTATCTGAATGCCTTGATCAGCGCGGGATTCAAGCACATCGACGCGGTGTCGTTCGTTTCATCCAAGGCTGTCCCGCAGATGGCGGATTCGGAAGAAGTCATCAAAGAACTCGACCCGCCGGATGACGTTGAAATTATCGGAATAGTGGTAAACGAAAAAGGCGCGCAGCGGGCGATCAATACCCAGGCGGTGAGTACTCTGGGCTTTCCCTATTCAATTTCTCCCACTTTCCTGCAGAAAAATCAGCATCAGACTCCGGAAGAATCGCTCGACGAACTGGAGCAAGTTCAGAAAAAAGCCGACGACGCCGGGCTTGAAATCGTGGCTTACATTTCCATGGCCTTCGGCAATCCGTACGGCGATCCGTGGAATATCGAAGAAGTTGTCAACGCTGTGGATGTTCTCGAATCCAGCGGAATAAAAATGATTTCTCTCGCCGACACGGTGGGCCTAGCTTCCGAGGACCAGATCCGGGAACTGGTCTCGGCCGTGTTGAACAAGTATTCATATCTCGAAATCGGAGCTCATTTGCACAGCCGGCCGGAACTGGCCGAGCAGAAAATTCTGGCTGCCTATGACGCAGGTTGCCGCCGCTTCGATTCGGCGATAGGCGGACTGGGCGGATGTCCCTTCGCGCAAGATGCGCTGGTCGGAAATATTCCCACCGAACGTGTGCTGGACGCACTGAAGCAGCGCGATGCTGAAGTGCCGAGGCTGAAATCGCTCGAGACGCTGCTCAAAGCGTCGGCAGAAATTGCGGCCAGATACACGCAGGCGCATGCCGCCGATTAGAGGGTCTGAGTTCGCTCGCTTGGTAAAAATCAATAACCACGAAAGACACGAAGTTCATAGGCGAAAACACATATCAACTCGCCTTATACGGCTTGAATCCCGCCAGTTGCATGCCGCGTTGTGCTTCCGGATTTTCCATAAAAACTTTCCAGATGTAACCAGTGCGGGCATTCTCCGCCATGACCATGGTGATTCCGGCGTCAATTCCGACCACATCGGTGTCATACCAATTCTTCAACGGATTCAGCGCATCCACAAATCCGTAGCAACTCCAGGTCTGCGGATAACGATTGCGAATAGTGCGCAACACCAGCATGGTCTCCTGCGGTAGAAATGGCAATGATCCGCCCGCCGCGTGAGGAACTATAGTGCCATCGATCGGCCCAGTCGCCGGCGGTCCGCCCCACACCACGTACCCATTGGGGGAATCCGAGGCGGAAATGCCCCACAGATCGGCGCCGAAATCTGGGAATTGCCGACGCAATTCCATGCAGAAGCGGCGGTGCACTCTCGTCGCTGTAATTGAGTTCTGAAAATAATCCGCATACTTGTCGCGCTTGCCGCGAAAATCAAACCAAGCCTGCGAATACTGATGCACAAACAACGGCGCAAACGATCCGATGTAGCGCATTCCTTCATAGTCAAAGGGAATACGCTTCCATGCATCCCATGCCTCCGGCCGCAAGGGATAGGTCGGCGAACCCATTCCAAGCAGGTACATCATCATCATCTCGTTGTAATAGTCCCAGCGATAAGGCAGGAATCCGACCTCTGGCAACCAGCCATGAGAAAGGAGAGAAGTGTCCTCAGAAAGCCACGTCCACTCCACACGGTTACTGATCGAGTGCGCCAACAGGGTTATGTCAGTGTCGCGAAAATGAGTACGGCAGGTGAGAATGCCACACATCAGGATCGCTGTATCGATCGAAGAGATCTCCGAATCCCAAACTCTTTCGCCAGTTTTGATATTGGCAAAGTGATAGAAAAAACCGCGGTGGTTGGGCAATTTATCGTGCAAGAATCTTAAAGTTGTGAGGACGCGTTCCCGGGCTTCGGCGCGCGAAATGTATCCTCGCATGTCTCCGATGCAGAGCGCAGTTAAGCCAAATCCGGTAGCGGCAATGCTGGCGACAATTGTGTTGTCGCCCGCGGCTTTGCGCGCGTTACAGCGGTCTTTCACCAGTCCCGTTTCCGGGCTGGCTTGCTCGAAAAAATAGCAGCAAGTCAGGCGTTCCAATTCGTCGAGCAGTTGGTCGTCCTCAGGGGAAAATGGCGATCCTGGCGTCTTAACTAGCGGAACGGCCTTGGCGGCAGATGATTGTCCAAACACCGAGAGTGCCCGACTGAAAGGCGCCAGAGCAGCAGTCTTCCCGATATTTCCAAGTAGCTGCCGCCGCGAAAGACGAGGACTCCTGGCCACCGAACGATGTTAAACGATCTGCCCGTGTGAGAGGATGCACGGGATTGACTGAGATGGAACTATACCTGTAGCCGCAATCGCGGCATGATATTAAGAGCGAGATGAGCCGCAAAAGGAAAGTTGGAATCGTCGTCATATTGCTGCTGGCGGGGGCGGCTACCGCCGTGTGGGCGGTGCGGTACGTCAAGAACCGCACGACGACCCTGCACGGCGCGGTGATTACAGCAAACTCCGACCCCCGCAAACAGTTGCCAGTCGGCGACGTGGAGATCACCGCGACCGATGGAATTTCCGTAGTACGAACGTCTTCCGATCCAACGGGATTATTTACCGTGGCATTGCGCAAGCGCATCTTTCGCGATCACCCGCTGACCTTGCACTTCCGCCACATGGATTACGCGCCGCTTGATATGCACGTTCTCGCGTCAGGCAAAATCTATATCGCGGAAATGGCGCCGATCCAACCGGAGAAACCGTTCGAGCGCAGTTTGGCGACCCAGACAATTTCAAACAATATCGTGGTGCGGTATTCGATCAAGACCGCCACAGTTATGAATGTGGGTAGCGCGGTGCAGCCGTTCGAGGTACAGAACAAAGGCAACGTACTGTGCAGCGAGCGTCCACCGTGTTCCCCGGATGGAAAATGGAAAGCCGCGATTGGAGAAGCCACTCTAGATGCCGGGGTCGGAAACGAATTCCGCAATATTCGCGCGTCATGCATCGCCGGGCCGTGTCCATTTACCCGGATTGAAGAACCCAAAGTCGAACAAGACGGCCGCATCATCACCGTCACCGCGACAGCCTGGTCGGATACAGCTACTTTCTTAGTAGAAGCTGAGGTAGTCCACCCCATGATGAGCGACCTGGTGCGTAACTCTTATCCGGTCATCTTTGGAGACGCATTGAATTTCACTTTACCCCCAGCAGCGGAAGGCGTGAGTTTGCAGGCGGAATTGAATGGCGAGAGCATTATCTTCCCCCTCGGTCCGGCGCTCGTCTTAAGCTGGGCCGATTGCAACGTGCGAGCGAACCCTGATCAGACGCGCGTCTATCGCTGCACCCTGAAGCCCGAGTACCGCTGGACTCACTCTAGAACCTAGCTTTTCGGGTTGACGACACACAACCCGCCATCGTAGAAGAGCATCTTTGGGTGGTTCCATCAGAGACTTAGCTTGTTCTGCTCGGAGGTGTTCCCCATGAAGTACGCTATTCAGCGCTTTTTCCTGACCGGCCTATTTTTCGGTTTGCTTCTTCTGGCCTCGTCCGCCTCAGCCCAATATCGTGCTTCGTTGCGCGGCACCGTTACAGACCCCAGTGGCGCGGTCGTCTCCGGCGTGAAGGTGACGCTGGTGGACACGAGCACGAGCCGTACCGTGGTCTCGACCTCAGATGCCAACGGCATATACCAATTCAACGCGTTGCCCGTGGCACCTTATCGTCTGACTGCAGAGGCCGCCGGCTTTAAGCCCACAGTGCTCGAAGATGTACACATCATCTCAGATCAGCCCAACGGACTCGACGTTCAACTTCAGGTGGGAGCGACTACGGATACCGTCACCGTGTCGGGCATAACCGAAGCGCTAGACACTGAGACTGCCACTATCAGCGGCACGATCAGCGAAAACCAGATTCAACATATGCCATCGTTCGGACGGGACGTCTTCCAGCTTACTCAATTAGCTCCCGGCGTTTTTGGCGATGGCGCGCAAGGAAACGGAGGAGGCGGCCACAATCTTCCCGGAACCCAGGGTCCGGGTGGAACCGGCGGTAATGCAGGCATTTTTCAAACCGAAAATGGCCCCCAAGCCGTTGCCGCGGGCCAGCAGTATGAAAACAACGGTATTTCCATCGATGGGATCAGCACCACCAGCGCCGTCTGGGGCGGGACAACCATCATCACACCATCTGAAGAATCAGTCGAGAACGTAAAGGTGGTGTCGAATAGCTATGACGCGGAGAGCGGGCGTTTCGGTGGGGCTCAGATCCAAGTCACTTCCAAGAGCGGCACCAACGATTTCCATGGGAGTTTATTCTTTTACGCGCATCGCCCGGGCTTGGACGCATACCAGCCCTTCAATGGCAATAACAACAAAGTACTAAGGGATAACAGTTTTTTTGATCAGTTGGGCGGCAGTGTTGGCGGACCAATCTGGAAGAATAAGATCTTCGCTTTCTTCAATTATGAAACAATTCGCAGCCCGCAGGCCCAGACAAATATTGCCAACGGATGGTACGACACCCCAGCGTTTGACAAGCTAGCGCCAGCCGGAAGCATCGCTGCCAAATATCTCGCCTTTCCCGGTTCAGGTGTCGTTAGCCGGGGCATCAACCCTTCGACCTGCGCTGATGCTGGATTGGTCGAAGGGGTAAACTGCGCAACCATTTCCGGTCAAGGTCTGGACATTGGCTCACCATTGACCACCGGGCTAGGCACCCAGGATCAAACATGGGTTAATCCAACTACCCCTGGCGTCGGAGGGGGCCTCGACGGAATTGCCGACATTGCGAACTATGTAACCGCCAGTACGAGTAATTTCTCCAAGGTTCAATACAATGGCCGCCTCGATGCGAATGTGACGGAGACGGATCGCATCGGCTTTGCCATTTATTGGGTGCCGCAGACCACTACCTTCCTGAACGGCCCGGCGCGTCAGTACAACTTCTTCCACCACGACCAGATTAATGAAGCATATTCCGCGATTTGGAATCACACTTTTTCTTCCAATCTCCTTAACGAATTTCGGGTGAATGCAGCCGGATGGCACTGGAATGAGGTTACTTCTAACCCACAGTCACCTGTTGGATTTCCGAGCGATCGTATCGACCAAGAAGGCAGCCTCGTAAACAGTACTGCGATCCAGCAGTTCGGACCGAATGTCGGTAGCATACTCAACCAGTGGACGTACAGTTACAAGGATGTGGCCACCAAGATTGTAGGCAGGCATACTGTTAAGTTCGGCGGCGACGTCACGCGTCTTTTTTATCTGCAAGACTGTGCCGGTTGTGGAGTCCCCAGCTATAACTTCTTCAACATCTGGGACTTCCTCAACGACGCACCGCACACGGAAAGTGGCGGATTCAACCCGAGTACCGGTTTCCCCACAACAATTCGACAGGACGACCGCACCGACATCTGGGGTTTGTTTGTACAGGATGACTTTAAGCTCCGCAGGAATCTTACGATCAACGCAGGATTGCGTTGGTCTTACTTTGGCCCTCTCTCTTCCAAAGAAGGAAATATGCTCGCAGCCATTCCTGGCCAGGGCGCGAGTTTCTTGACCGGCTTGACAGTGCGCAAGGGAAATTCGTGGAACGCACAAAAAGATAATTTCGGACCACAGATCGGCTTCGCCTGGAGTCCGAGTCGATTCAACGACAGGCTCGTGGTTCGCGGCGGCTACGGATTAGCTTACAACCAAGAGGAAATTGCTATTTCGTCCAATATCGTCAATAACCCCGGATTGGTCGTGTTCCCGACATTTAACATGTCAACACCAACGTCGCCGAATCCTGGCATCATCTACGCGACTGCCGGCTCGCCCAATTCGCTGACCACCTATCCCAGCAACCCGAACGCGATATCGACCTTTGGGCCGAATGGACTTCCTACCACCGGCCAAGTCGGCGTCAGCATCTTCCCTCGTAACCTTCCGACCATGCGGGTCCATCACTATTCGCTGGATACCCAATACGACTTGGGCCACCATTTGATAGCGACGTTGGGATATATGGGAAGCCAATCGCGTGACATCTTCTTCCATGAAAACCCGAACGCTACCCCAGCAGTTCTCGGCATTCCTCTGAATCCGCAGATCGGCGGCGGGGACTTTTGGGGAGTCTCAGGACACGGCAACTACAACGCGCTTCTGGCTGAGCTGAAGCATCAGTTCTCGCAGCAATTTATGGCAGACGCTCAATTCACATGGGCAAAGACGATGGACACTAGTTCGGGTCCTTACTTTGAACAGCCCTATCCGTATGATCCGAGCCTGAGTTATGGACGCTCGGACTACAATGTGGGCAAAGCGTTCAAGGTTTTTGGTGTATGGCAGCCGATCCTGTTTCACGGCGATAGAGGATGGGTGGAGAAAATTGTCGGTGGCTGGTCACTCAGCGGCATCTTCAACATTCACTCTGGGTTCCCGTGGAGCCCTCTTGTAAACGTTCAGGGCGGCAGCCTCTATTGCGGAACTTGCGGTTATACGTCGATATTCCCTATCTACCTGGGCGGCGCGGGGACCAGCACCAGCAACGATCAATTCAAAACGGGCTCGAATTACTCGAAGGGCAGCTTAGCGTATTTCGCGAACCCCAACTACACTGCTTTTAGTGGTAGTAGCTCCGGAACCGCGCGTCCACAACTCGGTCTCCAGCGCAACTCCTTTAATGGGCCAGGATACAAGGACGTGGACTTGACGCTCTCAAAGGCATTTGGCTTCCCTAAAATGCCCGTGCTGGGCGAAAACAGCCGGGTCGAGTTCCGACTCGATGCCTACAATGTCTTCAACAATTTGAACTTCGATCCAGCGAGCATTTCCAACAATATAGGAGACCCGATAGCTGGCACTAACAACCCAACCTTCGGGGAGGCCCAAGCCGCTCTTGCTGGCCGTGTCGTCACGCTTGGCGCGCGGTTCAGCTTCTAGCCATTACTTTTGCGGCGTGCTCGGTATCGGGCACGCCATTTTTTCGAATCGCACTCACAGTCACTTCCGCTAATGGCCGGCCTTTTGCGGAGCCACATCTCGCATGAATCCGACCCTTTCCAGCATCGGCTTGATCTCCGGATTGGACATGAATAATTTCCAGATCAGCCCTGTGCGGTAGTTCTCGATCATGACCGTGATCGGCGCTTGGTCCAGGCCCATGAAAATGGGCGACACCCAGTCCTGGCTGAGATTAATGGCATCACGCGGACCATAGACTCCCCACACCTGGTTTCCCAGATCGCGGTAAACGTATTTAAGCATCGCCATCGACTCTTTTGGTGTGTAGGGAAACGAAGACAACGCCCCGGTGAAGGTCATAGTACCGTCGTCTACTCGAATCGTCGGCTCATGGGGCATATATCCATCGGGCCCATCGCTGGCCGTGAGTCCCCAAAAATCGCCTCCATATCCTTTATAGTGACCCGGATTGCGCACAGAATAAGCGAGATTGATTTGGGCCATGTTGCGGTTGTTTTGAAAATAATCTGTAAAGCGGTCGTGAATCCCACGCGGATCAAATCCCATGTACGAATAATGCGTGAAGAATAACGGCCCGCCCGAGCCGACTCCCACATCGAGCTTGATGCCGTAGTGAGTGTGGCCGTTGGTATAACGCTCACCGCCTGTAGTTCCCGACCATGCCTTTCGATATTTTGCGCCCGATTCTTTTTGGTTCGCCCAACCTGAGTAATAAAGCTCCGCCGGCACGCCATGCGTGGGAGAAGCGATGGCAAGCAAATAAACCATCATGCACTCGTTGAATCCCGTGATCTGATGATTGATGTGCCACGACCAATCCGGCGACCAATGCCAGTAGAGCGCCGGGCTGTCGGACGAACGCCGATACCAGTCCCACTCCACCGTTTCCCAGAGGTGAGAAATACGAGTGAACAATCCGCGCTCAGCTTCGCTAGTCCCATCGAAATATTGACGCGCAGCCAGCAGCCCTTCCATCAAAAAAGCGGTTTCCACCAGATCACCGCCGTTGTCGAACATGTCAAAGACAGGCAGCGATTGCCCAGTTGCGCCATCCATAAAATGCGACCATACTCCGTGATAACGCGGGGCATTTTCGAGAAAGGTGACAATCTTCCTCAGACGGTCAAGGCCTTGTTCGCGGGTGATGAAGCCGCGATCGACTCCCACGATCAATGCCATGATGCCGAAACCGCTGGCACCGGTAGCGACAATACGATCGTCGCCGGGAATGTTCTCCAGCGTCGTCCCCGCCACCGGATGCGCTCCTTCCCAGTAATACCGAAAGCAGGCTTCTTGCAACATGGTCAGCAGTTCGTCATCGCTCATTGCTTTTGTGGTGGCGTTGGCTGGCTTCGAAAGAGACGAAAGCCGGTATTGATGATCTGAGGCTGCGACTTTGTAATACGCGGCCATTCCGGGCTTGCCGAGATAATCGGTGTAGCGGTTAATCCCGGGCACCTGAATTCCGATCGGCTCGAAATTCTTGCCGTCCAGAGAACGATAAACAACATAGCGTTGAAGTTTCGGCGACTCGACCGAAGCCCAGGAAATATCTACGTGACGTTCATAGCCTCGCGCTGCGACATTTTGCGGAGCGGGCAAGGTGGGTGTGTCCTGAGGGGTTCCGGAGGCAAGAGCGGCATCGATTTTCAGATCGTCGATGATGAGCGTGTGCTCCTGGCTGTCAGCCTTGTCTTGCGAAAAAGTGATCTTCGCGGTTTGATCAGACCGAAACACATGATCAGAGCCGGTGGCAAATTCTTGGAGCGGAATCGCGACTTGGACCCACTTTCCTGCAGGAATACTCGACTGGAACTTTCCAACTTCAAGAGCTCGCGAAAACCCTCGGTCAACATCCGATAGCCAAATGCGCGGCAGTTCGTCTCCGGCGATTTCATCCTTCGAAAAGCACCAGAAGTACAGTACGTCACCATCGAATTTTATTTCGCGATTTCTGAAATCGATGGCGCGAATGCTGGCTTCCCAGCCGCCGTCGGGCGCCGAGCGCCACCTCAAACGGATTGCATTAGGCGGCGTGAAGAAAAAGTCATGACTGACGGGAAGCTTGCCATGCAGCAACTCAAGACTGGAAGGAGACGACGCCCGAGCATCGCTGTAGTAGTATGCGTCAGATTCCAAACTGTTATCGAAGAGAATATGGCGATAGTACTCGGTATGGGCGTTACAGGACGAGCAAAGAAAAGCTAGGAAAATAAAATGGCAAGCAGCGCGCGAAAACGAGGACGTGAATAGTTTCACTTTCATTGGCATGGAGATGCAATTAGACTACTGCAACTCTAGCCGGTGCTGACGTTGGAGGGACAGTAACGACCCGCCAAGCGGGAATGGGCAGCGCCCATGTCCTCAGATTGGTTCGTTCCGGCGTTTAGTGTCTACTGCCCGAACGAGACGTTCAACCCTGTGGTCAGTATCACGTCGTTCTGTTTCTTCCCGACCGGCGGGTTGGTTACATACACGTCCGCGAACGAGTTTTGCCAGCCGAAGCGTTTGTTGATCTTGGTGACTGAAGCAAGATCAAATGTGCCGCGAAAATTGCCTGCGCTGTTGAGATCGGGGAAGAAATACAGCTTCTGGTTAAGGACCGTGCTCTTGCCCAGCTTGTGCATCAGTTCCTCGCCCAGAGTGAGGGCCACCAGGTTGCGCTGGAGGGTGGTGTAGGACTCACGCGTATAGTTGACTCCACCCAGAAAATCGAGCGTGGTGTTGTCATTCTTAATAGCGTGATACCCGAGGCCGCCGCCGAACACCGAGCGCAAGTTCAAACCCTGCAGGGCATCAGCAAAGAAGTCTGCAGCCACGAAAGCAAACGTCTTAGGGTTCAGGTCGTGGTCGTAGCGAATACCGCCGGCTTCGGTGTTGGCCGTGGTGGAAGTGACGCTCGTGGTTGTCAGTGGAGGAATAATGCTGACGATTGTGGTTGTGCTGGTGGCATAAACCGTGTTGGCGTACATGCCTAGCTTGGACTTCAAAGTTTGCCGTGCCGCCAGAAATCCGATAGCAAGGTTAGTTGTCTCGCTGTTGCCACCGGTGAACGAAAATCCCGCATTTAATCCGCCCTTCCAGCCTTGTAGTATCGAAGCTTTCTCCATTTTTTCGTAGGCCGCTTGTTGCGACAAACCTTTTACGCTACCCACCGGCGCCGCGACTTCGCCGGATGAGGTGGCGACTTTCACCGTGTCATCAGTGGTCGAAACCGGCCCGATGGCAGTCTTTCCATTCGGCAGTTCCACCCGCAGCGGCTCACTGCTTTCAATGCCCTTGACGGAGTCCCACTTCACCGTGACGTCGCCGGCGTATTCGGTGTGCAGAACCAGGGTTTTGCCATCAGACTGGACGATAGTGCCAGTGAGGCGGTCTCCGTTTTTGAGTGAAACCTGGTCGGCCAGAGCAGGAACAGCGGTTATGAGAACGATCAACGCGACGAAACTGATTAATTGGCGCACAAATCCCTCCATTCAGGACTGCGCAATTAGTAGCTACTTAGGTGAAAGAGGTTGTACGAATGATGAGCGGATCACGTCGAACGCCGAGCGTGCTTACTGTTTGGCGTTGATCTCCAGATCGCTCCCGTGGCCGTCGTCGGGGACCGTCACGCTGACCATGTGATGTTCGGCATCAAGGCTAGCCTTGCCGGCCTTGCCACCGGTCGTATAGGCCGCTCCGGAAGTTTGGCCGTAAACTTCCACTCGCAGCTCAGTCCACCAGGGACGATAACTGCCTTCGTGCTGTCCAATGTGCACTTTGACCGAGTCGGCGGCAGCTTCGCAGGTAAATTGCATTCGCAGGAACTCGCCGTGCTTGTATGCCATGGTCTTTCCGTCATCCAGGTACAGCGAACCCTTGCAATCGCGGCCGGGATATACGCGCAGAGTAAGCGGTCCATTGGGAACTTCGTTCGTGCTTTGGGTTAGCGGTTGCATGGGCACAATTGCACCTTCGCGCACAAAGACCGGTAAAACCTCCAGCGTGGGATGTATCGAGGCCTGCATGGGTGCGGCGGCCGAAGCATTCGCCTGATGCAGGCGCTCTCCGCTCCAATACTCGTACCAATCTCCCGGAGGAAATTTCACTGCATACGCGTCCGGCTTTTCAGGGAATGGCGCTGGCGCAACCAGCAGGTCGGAGCCGAACAGAAATTCGTTTCCCGACTCGAGGTCCAAGGGATGCTTGTCGGGGGCAGCGGCAGGAAATTCAACGAACAGTGGGCGCAGAACCGGCACGCCGGTGCGCGACATCTCTTCGACGACCGTGTAGAGATATGGCATCAACTTGTAGCGTTCTTCGATATAGCGGCGGCGAATATCTTCCTGCTCGGGTCCATTCACCCACGGCTCGCGATGCGGAGTTCCCTTTTCGCTGTGATTGCGATCAATCGGCTGAAACGTCGAAAGTTCTGTCCACTTGGTAAGGAGTTCGGGAGTCGGTGTACCGATGAAGCCGCCACCGTCTGCGCCGCTCATGCCAAAGCCGCTCAGGCCGAGATTTTCCAGCATCGGAGTGGTCAAACGCAAATGGTTCCACGTCGCACTGTTATCACCCGTCCATGTCTCCGCATAGCGCTGGCCGCCGGCATACGAAGCGCGCGTGAGCACAAACGGCCGTTCGTCGGGAGAAATCTTAAGCAACCCTTCGTAGGTCGCGCGCGAATTTTCCATGCCGTAAACGTCGTGGATCTCAAAATGACGGGCAGTGCGCCGCTTGAAACCAGGCTCATCGATCTGGTGCTCGACGTCGCCAGGAATCGTCTTATCTGGAGTACTAAAGACCGACGGCTCATTCATGTCATTCCAGAATCCGGCGACACCATCGGAAACAAAAGTCTTGTAAAGACTGCCCCACCACTCGCGCGTGTTTTGGCGAGTGAAGTCGGGAAACACCGACGGCCCCGGCCACACTGTGCCCACGAAAATTGACCCATCGGGATTTTTTACGAAGTGGTCGCCGGCGACGCCAGTGTCAAACGGAGCGTAGTCTGTGTTCGGCAAAAAAGCGATGTGCAGGTCGGTGATAGTGACAACGTGAAAGTTTTCTTTTTTCAGGTCAGCCAGCATCTGCACGAAATTAGGAAACTTCGCTGGATCGACGGTAAACGGCCGGTTGTTTATCTGAAAATCAATATCCAGATAAAGCCCGTCCGCCGGAATTCGCTCCGATCGCAACTTCGCCGCGATTTCGCGCAGCTCCGCTTCCGTCATATAGCTGTAGCGCGACTGCTGATAGCCGAGCGACCACAGCGGTGGCAAAGGCGGAGGCCCGGTCAGCCAGGCATAGGTTTGCAAGACCTGCTTCGGGTCGGGGCCGTAAAGCAAGTAGTAATCAATAGGGCCACCATCAGCCCCAAACGAATAAACTCCGTCAGTCTGCTTGCCGAAATCGAAACTGGTGCGCCAGGTATTGTCCAGAAGTACCCCCAGCGTGCGCCCGGCCCGCATGGTCAGAAAGAACGGAATGCTTTTGTAAATTGGATCGGTCGATTCCTGAAAATTGTAGGCGTCGGTGTTCCACATGCTGAACGCCTGGTTTCGGCGATCAAGCGGGCCGACTTTGTCGCCCAATCCAAAGTAGTGCTCATCCAAGGGCATTTTTTTGTAAATGCGGAAGGCCCTGTCGTGAAACTCTATCGGCCAGTCGGCGGGGTCCTCTTGCAGAATGTTTCCCTGAAGATCAGTGACGACAAGACGCAGTGCCGCACGCTCGATTTGGACGCGCAGATTTTTCGTCCGGAAGCCGACGCCTGCTTTGGTGTTTTCTGCAGTGACGGTTACCCGCTGTTGACGGGCGGAAGGAAGAACCGCCCAGGACGCGTCTTCGGGCAACGCTCCGTCGCGCCCAATGCGCACGCGGATGACGTCATCGCGTAGGGCTGTGATCTGAATGATCGCCTTTCCGCTGGAGACTTCGACGCCATTCGAAAGCGCTTTCGCTGCCGAAAATTCCTTTAGCTCCGTCATCGCTGGATCGTGCGATTTCTGCGGCGTCGCGGCGAAACCGTTGGTCACAATCAAAAGGTTCAGAAAAACGACACTGCGCACGACCCTGATTAAGTCCATGTAGAGGTCGATTTTACAAGAAGTCGGGCGTCGATCTTAATCGGCACAAGCCTTAAATATTGTCATCCTGATTCTGCACTCCGAAGGAGGGGAGGAGATGGGCCTTATGAAGCCCGTGAAGTTGCTCGGGAATCAGTCGGGGACGCGAAGACCGCCGGCGGTGGGTGAAGGCACATGTGCACTAGACAGCCTGTCTACGTTTGCGGCAATACAATCGCAGCGTACGATCCCTCCCTCGTTCGCTTTCAGCGAACGAGTTCGGGATGACATGGAAGGTAGAGGTTGTAACTTTTTCTCCTCATGCGAATCCAATCTGCTGCGAGGTGATGCATGAGCACCGAGACCAAGAACTCTGCAATCGTTTCTAAAATCATGGCGGTAATTGCGGTGGTCGCAATAGCGTTTCTTGTATTTGCCGCTAAGGGGAACCCGGCCAATGCCGCCGAAGGTAGCATTGCTCTTCCCAATCCCGCGGTTGATGCGCCATTGGCCTCGACGCCAGGCAAGCAAACTGCGGTTGTCGCCGGCGGCTGTTTTTGGGGAATTCAGGCTGTCTTCCAGCATGTCAAAGGAGTAAAAGAAGCCACCTCGGGTTATTCGGGAGGATCACTTGCGTCTCCGGATTATGAGGAAGTAAGCAGCGGCAATACCGGTCACGCCGAGTCGGTGAAGATTACCTTCGACCCTTCGCAAGTCTCATATGGTCAACTTCTCAAAGTGTTCTTTTCCGTGGCGCATGATCCTACGCAATTGAATCGCCAGGGACCGGACACTGGAACTCAATATCGCTCGGTGATTTTTTATGGCAACGAAGAGCAGCAGCGCATCGCCCAGGCCTATATCGCTCAACTTGAGCAGGCAAAATTATTTCCGGCGCCGATCGTTACCCAGGTCGTGCCACTGAAAGCCTTTTACATGGCCGAGGCCTACCACCAGAATTACGCTACCCTTCATCCCAACAACCCGTACATTGCGATCAACGATGCGCCGAAGGTGGAGCACCTCCGCCTGCAATTTCCAGATTTGTACAAGAAATAATTGCCGGAACAAAATAAGTGAGTGAAATGGTGGGCAGTGCAGGACTCGAACCTGCGGCCTTCTCGGTGTAAGCGAGACGCTCTAACCAACTGAGCTAACCGCCCCAAAAAACTGTCAGCCATCAGCTGTCAGCCATCAGCAAAACCGAATCAAGCGACCTGCGAGGCCAAGCTCAATGATCGGCGAAAACTGCGGGACTCTCGCAGTATAGGGAACGGTGCAAACGGCGGTCAAACTCCGCGTCCCTGCTAAACTCGCATCGTGCGGCGGCTGATTGTTAACGCGGACGACTTCGGCCTGACCTCGGGCGTAAACCGGGGCATTATCGAGGCGCATGAGCGCGGCATTGTCACCTCAGCCACGCTGATGGCTTGCGGCACAAAATTTCGGGAAGCCGTGGATCTTGCTTCACGCACGCCACAGTTGAGCGTCGGTTGCCACGTGCTTCTGGTGGATGCGTCGCCGGTGCTCGAGTTTCAACAAGTCTCGACGTTGGCGACCAGTAATTTCGGAGCGCCAAAATTCCGCGACAACCTGGTCAGTTTCGCCGGCCTCGCTGTCGCCCGACGTCTCGACGAAGATCAGATCGAAGCCGAGATTACGGCACAAATCCGCAAATTGCAGACCGCGGGAATTAAGGTTTCGCACCTCGACTCACACAAGCACACCCATATGTTTCCGGTGGTCTTCAGGCCAATGCTTCGCGCGGCTAGGGAGTGCGGTGTCTCGGCGGTACGAAACCCTTTCGAGCCGCTGGTCTTCGCCGGAACGAAAAACTGGAAGCGGCGGTTTCAGTTGGGAATTCTGCGTTCGTTCCGGACCAGCTTTCGAAATGCGCTGAAGAATTCGGATTGATAACACCGGACGGCTGCGTAGGCATTGTCGCGACTGGCGGCCTTACTCTGGAGACGTTTCGCCAACTGATCGAGAACCTGGCCGAAGGCACGTGGGAATTCGTCACCCACCCGCGATATAACGATGCCGAGCTTGATGGCATTAAAACCCGCTTGCGCCATTCGCGCGAAAATGAGTTGGCAATTTTGACCTCGGCTGAGGCCAAAGAACTGCTACAACGCGAGCAGATTGGCTTGATTTCCTACCGCGAATTCGGCTTACTCCCGCAACGCT
>Ga0157372_10003339_pt1 | contig 17323 bp, 16 predicted proteins | sample C55metaG_FD_115307 | JGI IMG/M metagenome (GOLD analysis project Ga0157372, IMG submission 115307) | Corn rhizosphere microbial communities from Kellogg Biological Station, Michigan, USA - C5-5 metaG | ecosystem: Host-associated > Plants > Roots > Rhizosphere > Soil | place: USA: Michigan... | reverse complement strand
GATCGTCGGCCGCCTTGTGTACGAGCGCATGACCGAACGCCCCCAGACGCTCTATGGCGAGCTGCCCGGCTCGAACTATCAAGCGCAGGGCCTGAAACTCTCAAAGCACTTCAAGCCTTACGCGCCCTGAATGCCGCTCCACCCGAGCCATCCGGTGTAAAGGCCAACCGCGATGATAAGCGCCGCTGAAACATAGGGCGCGCGGCGGGCGAACGCACTGAAGCCCGACCATCGGCGAGATACATGCCGGATGCTGAGCGCCGCCAGCACGCCAGCGGCAACCATGGTCAGTGCAAGCCCGATGCTGAAGCAGATCACCAGTAGAAAACCGAGGCTGATTTGCTTCAACTGTATGCAGAGCAGGAGCACGGTGATCGCGGCCGGGCAGGGGATCAGCCCGCCGGTCAGGCCGAACAGAATAATTTGCGCGGTTGTAGCGTTGCGGCCTTCGAAGCGTCGCCGAATCTGGGTGGCATGGGCCTTGGCGTGAGCGTCATCCTCGTCGCCGAGATTCATATGCGTGGAGTCGTGCGCGTGGCTATGGCCGGGATCGTGTCCGTGATGATGGTCATGATCGTGATGATGCGCTTCAGTCTCCTCGTTTTGCACGCGCCATGTTCGCCAAACCATCCAAAGAGCGATACCAACAATCAGAAAAGCCGAGGCCAGCTGAAAATACGGTTCGCTCGCTTCACCGACATAACCCTTTCCCAGATACAACCCGCCCAGCGCGACGATCCAGACGATCGCGGTATGCGAGATGGTCGCGGAAAGGCCGAGCAGCACTGCCTGCGCCACCGTTCCCCGGATCGCGACGATGAAAGCCGCCATCATCGTCTTGGAATGACCGGGCTCAAGGCCATGCAGAGCGCCGAGCAGGATCGCCGTCGGGATAAATAACCAGACATGCGAACTTCCCTGCTGAATCAATTGTGCGAGATCGGGCATCGTCTCAGGTATATTTTGAAAGCGCGCGCATTTCCTTGAGAGCCTTTTTAGGCTCCATCGCATCGAGACAGTGCTCCATGTGATCGTGGATCAGTTCTTTCTTGGCGTTCGAGATTGCCGACTCGACCGCGTGGAGCTGCTGCGCGAGATCGAGACAAGGCCGCCCCGACTCGATCATCTGGATTGTGGAGCGAAGGTGCCCTTCGGCGCGTTTCAGGCGCTGGCTGATACCGGGGTGGCTACGATGCTTCATGAAGGATATCCTATCCTCCCCCATAGGATATCACAAGCACGGTTTCAATGTCCGGCGAGAACTACGGCTTCATCTGTCTCAAGCACGCATTCAGCCGCGCCGTCATGTCCGCGCCGCCGTTCCAGCGCGCAAGCTCGACGCGGCCGACCTTTTCGACATTCTCGCGCGAATAGTCGCCGTTCAGCCGCTGCTTGGTGCCGCCGAGCACCAAAATCGCAAGCGTCGCGGTGTCGGCTTTCAGCCGCTCGCTCGAAATGTGAAACGAGTTCACGTCGTCGATGTTGATGACAGGCTTCTTCGTCTGCCCGAGCAGGATCTGGTTGAACGCGACCGAGCCCTCGCCGAATTGCTCGATCGGCCCGGCGTCCCCTGCGATCCCGAACGCGATCCGTTCCGTGCCGCCGGTCTTGTAAAAGCCGATCACAATGTCGCCGATCTGCGCCGTGCCGACACTGCCGCCCGGCAGCACGAAAAAGGGAATTTCCAGCGGATCGATGTAGCGAGTCGGCGCGCAGCCGTCGTCGCGGACATGACTCGGCTGCGTAAGCGTCGTCGCGGTAATGAAGTAGCCGGGATAACGCGACTCGTCCCCGCGCAGGCAAGGATAGCCGTCCTTGGTCTGCGGAATGATCGCGGCTTTGAAGAAAGCAGCGAGCTTCTGCTCCTTCCAGTAGAACATGCGGTAGCCGTCCGGCGCGAGCGGGCCGCCGATCTGCTTGAAATCGATCGACGGAAGCTTGCGGTCGCGGATCAGCGGCCAGAATTTTTTCCACCTTGCGACAATCTCCGAGGATTCTTTCGGCTGCTTCGCCGGGCTTGGGAATCTGACGCGTTCCGCGCCGTCGAAAATCCGGATGCCGCTCGACGCGAAACTGTCGAGTGCGCATATGCCGCTTAAGACTTCCTCGCCGCGAGAGTCCTGTTTGCGGGTGCAAGTACCTTTTCCGTGTACATCTTCGGGATGATAGGCGCGCTCGGCCCCGTCGGCGTCGACCGCGAGCCGGTGAATGACCGCGAGCATCTGGCGCGGGACGGCCGGCGTGCCGGGCTGCGGGTTGAGCAGCACGGAATATTTGTTTGGCTTATCCTTACCGTCGCGCTCCAGCGTCATCTCGAAACTCTGCATGTTGCAGAGCGCGTCAGTTTTTGCGGGCTTCGGCTGAAATACGATCCGCGCCGGGCGCAGCGGCTCCTGCAGTTGCGGGATGATTTTTTCGATGACACCGGGCGGGGGCAGGTCCTGCGCCGCAGCGGGACCGCCGAGAAAAATGCCGGCGGTGAAAATCGTATGCGAAAGTCGGCGCATCAAGGCTCTCCGAATCGCGCTCCCGTTCATGCTATAGAACGGAGAGGTGGCGGGAACATGGAACGTCGTCCGTTCGGGCCGTTAAAGGCCGAAGTCTCGATAATCGGCCAGGGCAGCTGGCACATTGCGCGCGGCGACCGTGCGCGTGCGATCACGGCGCTGCGGCGCGGGCTCGATCTCGGCATGAATCATATCGACACCGCCGAGATGTATGACGGCGCTGAGGCGCTGATCGGGGAAGCGATCAAAGACCGCCGCGACGAAGCTTTCATCGTCTCCAAAGTGCTGCCGAGCAACGCCTCGAAAGAGCGGACGCGCCGCGCCTGCGAAAAGTCGCTCGCCAGGCTCAAGACCGACCGCCTCGACTGCTATCTGCTGCACTGGCGCGGCGAGCACCCGCTCGCCGAAACCTTCGAGGCCTTCGCCGCGCTCAAGCAGGAAGGAAAAATCCTTTCCTACGGCGTTTCGAATTTCGACGCCGAAGACTTGCGCGAGGCGCTCGCGATTACCGGCAAGGACAAGATCGTTTGCAATCAGGTGCTCTACCATCTGCAAGAGCGCTCGATCGAGCACGAAGTGATTCCGTTTTGCGAGAAGAACGGTATCGCCGTGGTCGCTTATTCGCCCTTCGGCCAGGATAGCTTCCCCGCGCCGAATTCGGTGGGCGGAAAGGTGCTCGGCGAGATCGCCTTGAGTCATCGCACGAGCCCGCGGCAGGCGGCGCTTGCCTTTCTCACGCGGCAAAACATTGTCTTTGCGATTCCGAAAGCGGGAAGCCCGGAGCACGCCGAGGACAACGCGGCGGCCGGCAAGCTGAAACTCGGCGACGACGAGATCGCGAAGATCGATCGCGCGTTCCCGCGCGGCTCGAAGCCGCGCTCGCTGCCGATGCTGTGAAGAGGCGCGCTTCCTAATTAGATAACGGCGCGTTGTGCTCGGTTGACAATTTTTCGCCGGCCTCTTCTAATTCGCCTATGGGGAAGCGATCTCCCCATGAGGCGGCATGCCGAAGAATCGCGTCCATCTAAGTTTCGTTGGTGACGCGCGGGCATGATTCTCAGACCTTTTCTGATAGCGAGCAAAAGATCCAATCTCGTTGTTCTGTATGCAGCGCGCGCCGCGCGCGGCTTTGGCGACGGCTTTGCCGTCATTATTCTCCCTTCATATCTCTTGGCGATCGGTTTTCGCCCGGTTGAGATTGGTTTCGTCGCGACTGCGGCACTCCTCGGCACCGCGCTTCTGACGCTCTCCGTCGGTTTCCTCGCGCCGCGCTACGACCTGCGCAACTCGTTGCTCGCGGGTGCCGCACTGATGGTGGCGACCGGCATTGCATTTCCGACTTTCGAGCACTTCGCATTCATTCTTGTGGTCGCATTTTTCGGCACGATGAATCCGTCGACCGGCGATCTCGGCGTCCTGGTGCCGATCGAGCACGCGATGCTCGCGCAGAATGCCTCCGACCGCGACCGCACCAGCGTCTTTGCCTGGTACAGCCTGATCGGCGCGCTTTCGATGGCGGCGGGGGCGCTCGCAGCGGCAACGCCCGACTTTCTCGTTCATCTTGGATTTGCGGAGACCCACGCGTTCCGTCTGATGTTTTACGCCTATGCCGCGCTCGGTCTTGTGAGCGCCGTGCTCTATCGGCTGTTGCCGCATGCGCATGTGGAAGGCGCAAAACCGCACGCGCCGCTCGGGCCTTCGCGCGGGATCGTCTACAAGCTCGCGGCCTTGTTCAGCTTGGACGCCTTCGCGGGCGGCTTTGTCGTGCAGTCGCTCTTGGCGCTCTGGCTGTTCGAGCGCTTCGATCTTTCGCTCACCGCCGCGAGTCTGTTCTTCTTCTGGGCGGGCACCTTGAGCGCGTTTTCCTATCCGGTCGCGGCCTGGATCGCGAAGCGCATCGGCCTCGTGAACACGATGGTATTCACGCATATCCCGTCGAGCATCTTTTTGATGCTTGCCGCCTTTTCACCAAGCCTTACGCTCACGCTTGTGCTGCTATCGCTGCGCGCGGCGCTGTCGCAAATGGATGTGCCGACGCGCACCTCTTACGTGATGGCGGTGGTCACGCCCGCCGAGCGCACAGCGGCGGCGAGTGTGACGGCGGTGCCGCGCAGTCTTGCGTCCTCGCTCAGCCCTGCGCTCGCGGGCATTTTGCTGGCGTCACCTTTTTCCGGCCTGCCGCTCGTCATCTGCGGCGCGCTCAAGATCGTCTATGACGTGGCGCTCCTGTTCACCTTCCGGCACGTGAAGCCGCCGGAAGAAAACAAGGGGTGAGGCGCTTTGTGCATTCCGCCTGGATCGGATAAAACGGAAGCCGCGCGGGCGTAGTTCAATGGTAGAACGGCAGCTTCCCAAGCTGCATACGAGGGTTCGATTCCCTTCGCCCGCTCCAATCCCACAATCATCCGAACGTGATTTTGTGCCAATTGACGCCCGCGCGCGGCGGCATTAGCTAAATTGCATGAACCGTGTCATCGAACAGCGCATTTCCATGCGCCGCATCTTCTTCGCCAGCCTCGCCGTGCTTTTCGGCGCGGCTCTCGCCGCGAGCGGCGCGCTTTGGTGGAAATACGGCACCGCTGTATTCTTCGAGTCGATCCGCAGCGGATTAGCGGCTTGTTTTGGATGAGCGCGTGAAAAAGCAGACCCAGTCGAAAATCCTCGCGCTTCTGGTTGCGTTTCTTGCGGGCTCGCTCACGCTGATCGCGGCGCTTTTCATGGTGATGCCGCGGCAGGTGACGCAGCCCTCATCCGTCGGCGGGCCGTTCACGCTTACCGACCAGAACGGCAAGAGCGTCACCGACGCCAGCTTCAAGGGCGAGCCGTTCCTTGTTTTCTTCGGCTTCACCCATTGCCCGGACGTTTGCCCGACGACGCTTTATGAAATGTCGGAGGTGCTGAACCGCCTCGGTCCCGACGCGAACAAGACGGCCGCGCTGTTCGTCACCGTCGATCCCGAGCGCGACACGCCGGAAAAGATGAAACAGTATATTTCCTCGTTCCATCCGCGCATTTTCGGCCTCACCGGCACCGATGCGCAGATCGAGGCGATCAAGCGGGAATACCGGGTTTTCGCGAAAAAAGTCCCGACCAAGGACGGCGATTACACCATGGATCACACCGCCGTCGTTTATCTGATGGATAAAGACGGCCGCTTCATCGCTCCATTCAATCTCTCGCGTAGTGCGGACGAAGCAGCGGCTGATTTGCGGAAGCGGCTTTAGCGGCGCGGGTGCGTAGAGTCACCAGCCGCCAAAACGGCTCCACTTTTCCAGCGGCGCGCCCTTTTTCTCAGGGATGACGTTGTAGAAAGTGAATTGTGCGGCAGTGGCGCAGGCGTGGTTCGGCAGAATGCGCAGCCGCGTTCCGACCGGCAATTCCGGCATTTTCGCTTTGCTTCCCGGCCGCAACGAGACAATCCCGTGTTCCTGATTGGCCGACGAAACGATGAGATCGGGGATCGGCTTCCCATCGATATCGCAAACCAACCCGTAGCCCTGATCGACCGACTGGCCGGCTGTCCCTCGGTCACGAGAGAGCGCCATCCAGCCCGCATCGATCAGCACCCATCCGCGCGAGCGTTGACGCCCGATGACTGACGTCAAAACCGAGATCGCGATATCGTCGGTGCCGCATACACCGATCCCCGCCATGACGAGATCAAAGAATACGTACACACCGGCGCGGATTTCGGTCACGCCTTCCAAATGCCGCGCGGCATGAGACGTGGGCGTCGATCCTACGCTGACGATCGAGCACGGAAGACCGGCGGCCCGGAGACGCTCGGCTGCCGAGACGACGGCGCTTCGCTCGCGCTCGGCGAAATCGGCATGAGCGTTGGCGCCGGAAACGCCATAGCTTTCTCCGGCGTGGGTAAGAACGCCAACAAGCGAGCCTCCCGCGTCATGCAGCTTTCGGCCGATGGCGATCAATAGGTCGTCATGCAGCGAGACACCGCCTCGATGTCCGTCACTGTCGATCTCGATGAGCGCAGGAACTTTCGCTTTAGCCGCTTTCCAAGCCTCAAACACCGCCTCAGCTTGCTCCAGCGAATCCAGGACGATCTTGAGGTCGCATCCCGCATCCCGTAGCGCCAGCACGCGCGGCAATTTATGCGGGTCGATCCCGACGGCGTAAATCATGTCTTTGACTCCCGCCTCGAAGAGCATCTCGGCTTCGCGCAAAGTGGACACGGTTGCCGGTCCAAGATTTTCAAGCTGACGGTGTGCGACGTCGATTGATTTCGCCGTCTTCATATGCGGCCGCGCACGAACGCCGAGTGCATCGACCCGCTTCTGAAATCGCGCGATGTTGGCCGTCATCCGCCGCTCGTCCAGCACGAGCGAAGGCGTGGGAATTTCGGACAATTGATGATGCTCTGCCACCGGCACGGACCCTTGCTGAAACGCGTTATTCGGTTCGATTTATTTAGCATTATAGCCGCGAGGCCGCGGCGGATTTGCGGAAGCGGCTTTGACGCGGCGCGCGGGCGCGGAGAGCGGAGGCGGTTGTAGCGACACTTTTCCGTAGCGCGACGTCCGCGCCAGTCCGTGCTCGGTCTTCTCCCAAAGATGCGGCGAGAACACGAGCTGGATCGCGCCGCGCCAGGCGGCGAAGGAAAGCATGATCCAGTAAACAGGTGTCAGCACAAGCACCCAGGCGCTGCCGAGAAGCCGCCGTCGCGCAAGGCCCACGAGCGAGAGCGCCGCCGAGCCGAGATAGCCCGAAAGAAGCGTCGTGACCGCAAGGCCATGGCGCAGCGCCTCACTGAGACTGTCGCTCGGGGTAAATAGGTCGCCGAATGTCGCGTCGGTAAGCACTAGCGTTAGAAAGAACGGATGCACGAGTGCGGCGAGTACCGTGCCACCGACCAAAAGCTGAAACGCGAAGAAGCCGCCAAAGCCAAGCTCGCGCATCAGCACGGCCGGCAAACGCATATGCACGAGCCACGTCTGCAGCCAGCCCTTGCACCAGCGCGTTCTTTGCCGGAGCCAGGCACCGAGGCGCGCCGGGGCTTCTTCATGCGTAGTGGAATCGATCACGCCCGAGAGATAGCCGAAGCGGGCGAGCCGCATGCCGAGGTCGGCGTCTTCGGTGACGTTATAGGGATCCCACCCGCCGACCCCGCGCAGAATGTCCGTCCGGAAATGATTGGACGTGCCGCCGAGCGGGAGCGGTAGACGAAGATCGGCGAGCGCCGGCAGGAAAACGTCGAACAGCCCCGCATACTCCGCCGCAAAATGCCGGGTCAGCCAGTTGTCGCGCACATTGTCGACGGCAAGACGCGCCTGCACGCAGGCGAGATTTTTCGGACCGCGCGAATAAGCGGCGAGCGCCTTTTTAAGCTGGTCGGGTTCAGGCACGTCTTCGGCGTCGTAAACGACAAGATAGCTTCCACGCGCGAAGGGAAGCGCCGCCGCAAGCGCCTTCGGCTTGGTGCGCGGGCCGCTATCCGGCGCGATGAGGATCTCGAAATAGGGATCGAGGCGAAGCGCGGTAAGTGCCGCGATCGTCGCTTCGTCGTCGTGCTCGCAGACGAGTTTAATGTCGAGCTTTTCTGGCGGATAGTCGAGGCGCTTCAGCGCGTCGACGAGCTGCTCTACCACGCGCGCCTCGCGGTAGAGCGCTACAACGATGGTGTAATAAGGCAGCGCCTTGTCCGGCATATCGATGCGAAGCGGTGGCTCTTGCCGCATCTGGCAGGCATGCAGCCGCAGACCGATCCAGATCAGGAAAGCGGTGCTCAAAACGAATTCGGCGAAAAGAAGCGATTGATGCGGGAAAAAATAACCCGCCATGGCGCCAAATATCGCCGTGAGCAGCGCGAGACGGCGCAAATTATATTTCCCGCGCGCGGCGGCCGAAAGATCCGGCCACCAGTCGTGCAAGCCCGACGCCGCCTCATGCGCGAGTTCTTCCGCGCCGGCGCGGCGGATATACGCATCCATGCGCTCGGGCGAAGTGAGGCGCAGGATGATGCGCAGCGCCGGATTTTTCTCGATCGCTTCGGCGAGCGCGCGAATTTTCAGGCCGCGGGACGCGATCGTGAAAATGCTCGCGCCTTCGCGGGCGCCTCGCCGTAATATTCCCGCTTGCGTGCCTTGCAGGATCGGGATCGGCGTGCGTGCAATGTTTTCGAGCGGGTCGAAGACGAGACCAAGTCTGCCTGCAAGGGTCTGCGTAATCTCATCCGGCGATAGAATGTCGAGCGCCCGCAACACCTCGTCGCCGCCGACGCCAAGCCCATCGGCGCGCGCGGCCACAGCTGCAAGCAGGGCAGGGTCGACAAGGTGCCGGACCGCCGCAAGCTCGAAAGGAAGCTCGGTCTCAAAACGATGCGCGGCCGCTGCGCGCGGTTCGGGGCGCGGTTTTTCGCGATAATTGCTGATAGGGCCGCCGGGCGCATCGCTTTCCGGCGGCCGAAACGCACACATGCCCCAACTCCCCACACCCGCCGCAACGTGTAGCCCTTGCCATATTTACAAATTCGCGGGCTGTGGTGAAAGTCGCGCCGCAACATGGAATAAAGGCGGTATGAGTCGGCTATTGGACGCCCGGCGGCGGATGAAGTTGGGCGCGTTAGCGCTGTGTTTTGCCGTGTCCTGGCTCGTGATCGGCGTGGACTTCGCCGCCGCGCAGATCAAGGACCCGAACGTTTTTGTCCCGGGCTTCTGGGATCCGAAGCACCGGCCGGAAAAGCCCGACACGTCGCGCATGGGCGTGATCCGGTTTCTCACCGAGGACGATTATCCGCCGTTCAACTTCAAGGGACCAAACGGCCAGGTTTCGGGCTTCAATGTCGATCTCGCCCGCGCGATTTGCACCGAGCTCGGCGCGACCTGCACGATTCAGGTGCGCCGGTTCAACACGCTGCTCGACGCGCTCGACAAGAATCTGGGCGACGCGGCGATCGCCTCAATCGCGATCACGCCGCAGAACCGCGAGCGCGCCGATTTCACCGACCGCTACTACCGGACGCCCGCGCGCTTCGTCGCTCGCAAGGAAGTGCTGCTCGATCAGATCACTCCGGAAGCGCTCTCCGGCCGCAAGGTGGCGGTCGTCGCCGGCAGCGCGCATGAAGCCTATTTGCGCGACTTCTTTCCGGAGATGACGATCAAGAGCTACCCGAATATCGAGACGGCGCTCGCCGCCTTGAAGCGCGCCGAAACCGATCTTTATTTCGGCGACGGCATCACGATTGCGTTCTGGCTGAACGGCGCGGGCTCAGGTAATTGCTGCGTCTTCCGCGGCGGGCCGTTCACCGAAAGTCATTATTTCGGCGAGGGCATCGGCATTGCCGTGAAGCGCGGCAACGAAACGCTCCGCCGCGCGCTCAACTACGCGCTGTTCAAGCTGTGGGAGAAGGGCACCTATACCGATATCTACTTGCGCTATTTCCCCATCAGCTTCTATTGAGTGCGGAAATAGAGAGTTTGAGATGTCTGACGCTGCCGCGCTTGCGCAAGATTTGAGGGAAACGGCGGAAAAGTCCGCTGCGTGGCCGTTCGAGGAAGCGCGCAAAGTCGTCGCACGCCTGCAAAAAAAGCCGAAGGACGAGGTGATTTTCGAGACCGGCTACGGGCCGTCGGGCCTGCCGCATCTCGGCACGTTCGGCGAGGTCGCGCGCACGACGATGGTGCGCCATGCCTTTCGCGTTCTCACCGGCGACAAGATCAAGACGCGATTGATCGCGTTCTCCGACGACATGGACGGGCTCCGTAAGGTGCCGGACAACGTGCCGAACAAGGAGATGCTCACAGAGGATCTCGGCAAGCCGCTCACGGTCGTGCGCGATCCGTTCGGCACGCATAAGAGTTTCGGCGAGCACAATAACGCGATGCTGCGCGGCTTTCTCGACCGGTTCGGCTTCGAATACGAATTCCTGTCCTCGACCGAATGTTACAAGTCCGGCCGCTTCGACAAGGCGCTGCTTCTGACGCTGGAGCGTTTCGACAAGGTCATGAACATCATGCTGCCCTCGCTTCGCGAGGAGCGCGCGCAGACCTATTCACCCTTCCTGCCGATCGACCCGCAAACAGGAATTGTTTTACAGGTGCCGGTGATTTCGCATGACGCCAAAGCCGGCACGATCACTTACGAGCATCCGGATACGAAAAATCACGTCACAACGCTCGTCACCGGCGGTCGCTGCAAATTGCAGTGGAAGCCCGATTGGGCGATGCGCTGGGTCGCGCTCGGCATCGATTACGAGATGGCGGGGAAAGACCTGATCGACTCGGTGAAGCTCTCAAGCCAGATCTGCCGCGCGCTCGGCGGCACGCCGCCGGAAGGCTTCAATTACGAGCTCTTCCTCGACGAGAAGGGCCAGAAGATTTCGAAGTCCAAGGGCAACGGCCTCACGATCGAGGAGTGGCTGCGCTACGCCTCGCCCGAATCGCTCTCGCTCTTCATGTACCGCGAGCCGAAGGCGGCGAAGCGCCTGCACTTCGACGTGATCCCGCGGAACGTCGACGAGTATCAGCAATTCATCGACGGCTACGAGCGGCAGGATACGAAGCAGCGTCTCGCCAATCCGGTCTGGCACATCCATTCCGGCAAGCCGCCGAAGATCGAGATGCCGGTCTCGTTTCAGATGCTGCTCACGCTCGTCTCGTCGTCGAATGCCGAGAACGCGGAGACACTTTGGGGCTTCATTGGCCGCTACCGGCCGGGCGTCACGCCCAAGACACACCCCAAGCTGAACGCGCTCGTCGAATACGCGATCCGCTATTTCCACGATTTTGTGCTGCCGGAGAAGAAATTTCGCGAAGCGAGCGATTCCGAGCGCGTTGCGCTCAGCGATCTGCGCGACGCGCTTTCACAGCTTCCTGAGAGCGCGACCGCCGAGCAGATTCAAGACGTCGTTTACGAAATCGGCCGGCGCGAGCCGTTTCTCGACCAGAAGAAACAAGCGAAGGACGGCAAGCCGGGCGTCTCGCTCGACTGGTTCAACATGCTCTATCAGGTGCTCCTGGGACAGGAGAAAGGCCCGCGCTTCGGCTCTTTCGTGGCCGTCTATGGCGTCAAGAACGCCGTCGCCATGATCGACGGCGCGCTCGCGCGCTCAGCCTGATTACTGGCTCGCCCAGACGATCCGCGCGATCCAGAGAATGTCGGAAGCGGGAATCGAGCGGTCCTTGTGCGAAGGATTGAGCGACGCAAGCTCCACCATTTTTGCATTCTTGCGCTTCAATTCCTTCGCGAGCACTTCGCCGTTCTTGGTTTTCACCACGACGCGGTCGCCCTTGCGGATCTGCGAGTTCGGCGAGACGACGAGAATGTCGCCCTTGCGGAACAGAGGCTCCATCGAGCTGCCCGAAACCTCGAGCGCATAGGCGTTGTCGTCGTCGACATTTGGAAACATGATTTCGTCCCAACCGCCGCCGACCGGGAAGCCGCCGTCGTCGAAATATCCGCCCGAACCCGCTTCGGCGAAGCCGATCAGGGGCACGGGACGCTTCGGCTTGCGCTCTTTTTTCGTGAGCAGCGAAATGAATTCGTCGATCGTGGCGCCGGTCGCCTGCAGGATTTTCGCGACCGATTCGGTCGAGGGCCAGCGCGGACGGCCTTCCGGCGTGATGCGCTTCGATTTATTGAAGCTCGTGGGATCGAGCCCGGCCTTTTTCGCGAGCCCCGAGGGTGAATAGCCGTAACGCGCCGCGAGGCGGTCGACGGCGCCCCAGACCTGGGGATGGGTCAGCATTGTCGCCACGAATCGCTCTCCCTTATTTTTGTATGCCTAGGAATAATCACCTGTCAGGGCTCGCGTCCAGCGTTTATTTCGCCTTTGCGAATTTTTTGGTTGCGTCCGGCGCCGGGCTGTGGCCGATAGCGGGCAGGAATCCAGCAATCACGCCATTCCTGCGGGGCCTTCTTGATCCGTCTCCTTGACCTAGCGCGCCCGTTCACCGGGCTGATCGACCCCGAGGAGGCGCATCGGCTCGCCATCAACGCTTTGAAGCTTTTTCCATCTGCTGGAACGGGCCGCGACGACCCGCGGCTTGCGATCTCCGCTTTCGGATTGGAATTTCCCAACCCGCTTGGAATCGCGGCGGGCTTCGACAAGAACGCGGATGTGCCGGATGCAGTGTTAGGCCTCGGCTTCGGTTTTGCAGAAATCGGAACGGTGACGCCGAAGCCACAAGCAGGAAACCCGCGGCCGCGGCTTTTCCGGCTGCCCTCGAGCGAAGGGGTCATCAACCGGCTCGGTTTTAATAATGACGGCTTTGCGAGCGCGCACGAGCGGCTCGCCGCGCGGTCGCATCGCCGCGGCATCGTCGGCGTGAATGTCGGTGCGAACAAGGATTCGAAGGATCGCGTCGCCGATTACGTAAAGGGGATCAAGACCTTCGCGGATGTCGCGCATTATTTCGTTGTCAATATTTCCTCGCCCAATACGCCGGGTCTGCGCGACCTGCAGGCCGCGCAGGCGCTCGACGATCTTCTCGCGCGCGTGCTGGAAGCGCGCGACGGGGCGGAAAAGAAGCACGGCAGGAAGCCTGTCTTCCTGAAAATTTCGCCCGATCTTTCGCTGGAGGAGCTGGACGACGTCGTGAAGACCGTGCGCAAGCGTCCGGTCGATGCACTCGTCGTATCGAACACGACGCTCGCGCGCCCGGCGTTGCTGCGCGATCCGCACGCCAAGGAAGGCGGCGGGCTTTCGGGGAAGCCGCTCTTTTCACTTTCGACTCTGATGCTGAAGGAAACTTATCGCCGCGTGGGCAAGGACATTCCGCTCGTCGGCGTCGGCGGCGTCGATAGCGCGGAGGCCGCCTGGGTGAAAATCACCGCAGGCGCGACGCTCGTGCAGCTCTATACCGGCCTTGTCTACAAAGGCTTCGGGCTTGTCGGAAAAATCAAGTCAGGCTTGCGCAAGCGCCTCAGCCAGCACGGCTACAACTCGATTCTCGATGCGGTGGGAACGGAAGCGCGCTAGCGCGGTCCTTCTTTGCGCGAGCGCACGAGCCGCGCGATGAGCCAGATCGGGAAGACGATGATTGCGCCGAGCACGAAATAGCGCCAGACCGAGTCGATTGCATCCCAGCCGAGGTTCCAGATCTTGCGGATGAGGCGCTCGATGCTTGGGATCAGATTCCACGGGTCGAAGCCGAAAGCCGTGAGCAGCACGCCGATCACGATCGACAAAAGCGCGAGCCGCACGATCACCCAGATAGGCGAACCGCCGAAAAAACGGTCGATGGCATTATCGGACATGCTTTTTCCTCCATCCGCTGCCCGCGATCTAGCACGCCCAAATGGGGCGGGCGAGGCTTGACCGCAAGGGCCGACAAGGCATGGTCATTCGAATTTTATACAAGGCAGCGAATGAGCCCGCTATCGGCCCTTTTTCTCTCCTCCGGCGACCCGACGCTCGACCGGCGCCACGAATGGGCGCGCGGATTGATCGAGCGCGGCGAGACGGAAGCGGCGGCCGAAATGCTCGCGGAAACGCTCGCGCATACGCCGGGCTTTATCGCCGGATGGTTTCTGCTCGGCGAAGCCCGTGAACTACTGGGCGATAAAGAGGCTGCGGCGGCGGCCTTCCGCCGCGTGCTCGCGCTCGATCCCGCCGATCGGCTCGGCGCGGGGTTGCGCCTCGCGCGCTTCGGCGCGCGCAACAGCGCGCGCGCGATGTCCTCGGCTTACGTGACCAACCTGTTCGATCAATATGCCGGGCGGTTCGATCGCGAGCTTATAGAATCGCTTCGCTACAACGCGCCGACACTGTTGTGCGCGGCGCTTGATCGGGTCGCGGGCGAGCGCCGCTATGCGCGGGTGCTCGATCTCGGCTGCGGCACCGGCCTGATGGGCGAAGCGATCCGCGACAAAGCGGATGATCTCGTCGGCGTCGATCTTTCGAAAAATATGGTCGCGGCAGCCAGCCGCAAGAAGGTTTATGACAGGCTGATTGTAGGCGATCTCATGGAAACGCTCGCAGTGGAAACGGCGCCCTTCGATCTCGTCCTCGCGGCGGACGTGTTTGTTTACGTTCCCGATTTGAAGCCTGTGTTTGCGGCGGCGGCTCCGAGGCTTTCTGCCGAAGGATTATTCGGCTTCACGATCGAGACCCACGACGACGAGGGCGCGATCCTGCGCGAGACGCTGCGCTTCGCGCATGGCGAAGAGCATTTGCGGCGCGCGGCCAAAGCAGCGGCGCTGGAAATTTTGCGGATTGAGCGCGTTTCAACCCGCCGCGAAAAAAATATTCCGGTCGAGGGATTGCTGGCGGTGCTCCGCCGCACGTAAGCGGCTACTCGCGGCGGAACAGAAGATTGGCGATGACCCCGGCGACGATCGCGAGGAAGGCAACGGCGAAGCCGTAATAGAGGCCGTGCCGGCGCGACTCCACCGCGATGAAAGCCTCAAAGCCTGTCTTGACCACTTCGAATGCTGTCTGTTGCTTCGCGAGTATCGCCGCATTCGCGACGAGAAGCGTTTCGACTTCGTAATTGCCAGTGAGCGCCGTGCCGAGAATCGGCACCGAGGCGCGGAATAGCCGCGGCGTAATGAACGTCACCCCGTTCGGATTGGTGATGTAGGCGCCTTCGTCCGCTTTCACCCGCAGAAAAGCGCTGCGAAACGGATCGTCGTGCGAGACGTCGCCGATGTCGGTGCCGATCTGTTGCGCGAAGAGATGGTTCGCAAGCCCGATGCGGTTCTTCCGAAGAAAATCCGGCGGGCCCATCTCGACCGAGGGGCGGTTTGTCATCACCGCTAGATACGACGGCACGCGCGTGAACTCGCGTGACTGCGCGTTTACCCAGAGCCCCAAAACCCGCGCCTTTTCGCGCGTGATGTAAGAACGCGCAGGACCCCGCACGGTGACGACGATGTCGTATTTGCCGATCTGCGCGTTCGGCGCGTCCTCGATCGTGCCGAACAGCACAAGCTCGGCGCCCGTGAAGCTCGAATTGATGAGCACGCGGTGCGTCGAGATCGAGGTCACGAGCTTTTGTGCCGCGGCCGGTGACGCGGTGAACGGCAGGGCGCCTGCCACGAATAGGGAGAAAAGTACCGCTTTCATAACCGGGCGGGTCATTTCAAGACCTCCCGGGCGATAACGGAAAAGAGCTCCACCGGCGTATGAATGAGGTCGGAAGCGACGCGCGCGGCGACACCAAGGATCAGAAGCCCGAGCAAAAGACGGAGCTGCTCGGCGCGGATCGCTTGCCCCGCGCGCGAGCCGAACTGCGCGCCCATCACGCCGCCGGCCATGAGCGTGAGGCCGAGCACGGCGTCGACCGTGTGGTTTTGCGCAGCCTGCAAAACAGTCGCGAGCAGCATCGTCATCAGCGTGATAAACATCGAGCTTGCGACCGAAACCGTCGTCGGCACGCGCAGCAGGTAGATGAGCGCCGGCACCAGCAGAAAGCCGCCTCCGACGCCGAGGATTGCGCCCAGGAAACCGATCGAGAAGCCGATCACGACGACCGGAATCGAGGAGACGTAGATGCGCGACTCGCGGAAGCGCATTTTCAGCGGCAGGCCGTGAAACCAGGCATGCGTTCCCGGACGGCGGAGGACCGGCGGCGTGCCGCGCCACGCACGGATGATGGCGCGGAAGCTCTCCACCGAAAGCATCGCACCGACGCCGCTCAAAAGAATGATGTAGGCGACCGAAATGAAGAGATCGAGCTGGCCCATACGCCGCAACAGCGAGAAGAACCAGACGCCCACCCACGTGCCAACCAAGCTGCCAAGAAGCAGCACAAGCGCGAGGGTCCGGTCGACGAGCTTTTTCCGCCAATAAGAAAGAGTGCCGGAGAACGACGACGCGGCCATGTGCGTCGGCACGGTCGAAACGGCGATGGCGGGCGGGATGCCGATCAGGATCAAGAGCGGCGTCATCAGGAAGCCGCCACCGACACCGAACATGCCGGAGATGAACCCGACAGACGCACCAAGCCCGAGAATGAGAAAAATGTTGACCGGGAGATCGGCGATCGGAAGGTAGATGGGCACGGGGGCCGTCCGGGACTTGGGTGAGCGCCGCGTTTAACGCAGCGTTCGCCCGTATGAACTGCCGCGCGGCGCTCTTGTCAATCGAAGTTCGGCAGGAAGGTTATCGTTTCGCTGTCTTTTTTCGCGCCGAGGCGGGCGCCACAGCTTTTTCCCATTCCGGCCGCGGCTTCACCTCGTTCGCCGCCTCTTCGGTCGGCACCGGCTTCCACGCCCGGACGGCGTCCTGAACGGTCGCGAGCGCCTGCGCATCGAGGTGCTTGGCGATGTCGTCGCGCTTTTTGATGGCATCGGGGTCGCCATGAACGCTCGCCAGCGCAAACCAGCGATAGGATTCGGCGAGGTTCTTCTCCACGCCATAGCCGCGTGCATAGAGCACGCCGAGATTGAACTGGCTGTCGCGGACGTCGTGATCGGCCGCCATCCTGAACCAGCGCGCGGCGAGCTTGTAATCGGGCTTGCCGTCGCCACCCTCGGCGGCGATGACCGCGAGATTGTGCATGGCCTTCACGTTTCCGCCCTCGGCGGCAAGCGTGTAATAGCGCTGTGCTTGGGCAATATCCTTGGCGATGCCAAAGCCCTTCTCGTAAATGTTACCGAGACGATAGGCTGCGGGCAGCGAGCCTTCGGCATAGGCGGTCTCGAACCATTTTTTCGCCTCGGCGGGGCTGGCCGCGACGCCGCGGCCCTCGAACCAGCGCGAGCCGATCTCGAAAGCCGCCGCAGGATCGCCTGCGAGCGCCGCCATCCGGAGGCCCGTCGCTCCAATCGAAGCCGGTAGTTCCGCGCGCTTTATGGGTGCGGCGGGCGTCGGCGCGACTGTTTTGTTGGGCGCGGCCGCTTCGGGCGTCTTGTTG
>Ga0157372_10003338_pt1 | contig 17327 bp, 14 predicted proteins | sample C55metaG_FD_115307 | JGI IMG/M metagenome (GOLD analysis project Ga0157372, IMG submission 115307) | Corn rhizosphere microbial communities from Kellogg Biological Station, Michigan, USA - C5-5 metaG | ecosystem: Host-associated > Plants > Roots > Rhizosphere > Soil | place: USA: Michigan... | reverse complement strand
CCAGGACCAGGGCGACTTCGAGCGGGTGTACCAGGTAAGGCTCGCCGGAGGCGCGCTGCTGGCCGGAGTGATAGCGCTGAGAAAATTCGTAGGCCTTCCGGATCAACTCCAGATCGTCGTTGGGACGATTCTCGCGCATGTCGCGCATGAGCTCACGGAACTTGGTCACCGTGAGGACGTTGGTCGCGATCTGTTCGCGCAGGGTGGTCATTCGTTGTTTCTGATTATATCGGGAGGGCGGCGAATGCTCGGCTGGCGGCGGTAGATAGCGTGGAAGAGCGGCGCTTTCAGCGCCGCGTTTATTCCGTGGTCTCGAGCCACGCGGCGCTGAAGCGCCGCTCTTCCACGGCTCTGCAGCTTGACGTGCCACGTGCGGGAGCAATCGGGCTTACAGCCCGATGACAGCCGAGGGCGGCTGTCTCCACATTTTGGGGACTGGTTTGTTGCTGTCGTGCGCAGTCGGGGACGTAGAATGCTTGGCGATGACTAAGGTTCTTATCAGCGGGGCTTCTGGATTGATTGGCTCGGCTGCGGTGCCGGCGCTTCAGGCGGATGGATACGAAATTACGCGGCTGGTGCGGGGACAGGCGAGGTCACCGGAAGAATTGCAATGGGAGCCAATGAGCGAAGTTTCTCCGGCGTTGGTTTCAGGATTCGATGCTGTCATTCATTTGTCGGGAGAGAACGTCGCCGGGCGGTGGACGGCGGAGAAGAAGCGGCGCATTCGCGAGAGCCGGGTGGTTAGCACGCGAAATTTGGCTTGGGCGATGGCAAAAGCTGAACGGGCTCCGCGAACTTTTATTTGCGCTTCAGCGATTGGATATTACGGGAATCGGGGCGATGAAATCCTGACTGAGGACAGTGCGCCCGGCGCGGGATTCCTGCCCGATGTTTGCCGGGAGTGGGAAGCGGCTACACATGTCGGGATCGCCGGCGTTCGAGTGGTGAATTTGAGGTTCGGCATCGTGTTAAGTAAACATGGCGGCGCACTCAAGGAGATGCTGCGGCCGTTTCGTCTTGGCTTGGGTGGAAAGATCGGAAGCGGGCGGCAGTGGTGGAGTTGGATTCATATTGATGATGCGGTCTCAGCTGTCATGCAGAGTCTGCGAGTTGAATCTTTGCGCGAAGGCGTAAATATGACTGCGCCAAATCCGGTCACGAATGCGGAGTTCACGCGAGAGCTGGCGTCTGCGATGAAGCGGCCGGCGATATTTGCGGTGCCTGGGTTTGGGGCGAAGCTGGCGTTTGGGGAGTTTGCGGAGGAAGGGATTTTAGCTAGCGCGCGCGTGGTTCCGAAAAAGTTGGAAGAGAATGGATTTCAGTTTCGGTATGCTGATCTGGCGCAGGCTCTGCAGGAACTGCTGCGATGACGTTCGTAGCAACCGTGGAAGAGCGGCGCTTTCAGCGCCGCGTTAACGTGCGCCGTTGGCTTACGCGGCGCTGAAGCGCCGCTCTTCCACTTACGTGCCGCATGCGGAAGCAATCGGGCTTGCGGCCCGAGGACAGCCGAAGGACGGCTGTCCCCACATTCTTAAATTTTTTATTGTTCAATTCGTGCGCGTCTTCCGCCGTTTGTAACTACGCCGTCGATTCGGATTACTTGCCGCGGGCTTTTGCGAATTGTGCTACGCGCTGGTGGACGTTCAGGACTGGCTTCGGGAGCGGCAAGCGGCTTCCCTCTTCTAGTATCGGAATCAGCTTGTCGAATTCTGGTCCCGAGTGCGAGCCAGTTAAGACTAGGCGAACAGGATGAAATAGTTCTTTGCCTTTGGCGCCCGTTTCGGCTTTTACTTCATTGATAATTTTTTTGAACTGCTCGGGTGTTAGTTTGCCTTCGCGCGCGGATTCGTCTTCAAGAATTTTGTAGGTGAAGCGGGCGAGGACCGCGTCGGTGTTTGGCCACGCTAGGACATCGGCGTTATCGGGAGAGGCCAGCGCAGCCTGGGCGTCATACTCGAAAATTAACGACGCCTTTGATGGAAGCTGATCGAGGCGATCGACTGATGGCGCGAGCAATTGAATGATGGTCGCGAGCCACTTTTGTAAATCCGGAACGGCGGAAGATTCGGCAGTTTCTTTCGTGTCCGCTGGGAAAATCTCACCTATCGTCTGCGAAAAATACGGCTGCGCCAATTTCTCAATCCGCTCCGGCGGACTGGCTTTAATGTAATGGCGGTTGAGCCAGTACAGCTTTTCCATGTCGAAGACTGCGGGCGAAGGGGTGACGCGCTGGAGCGAGAATTCTTTGACCAGCTCGGGCATAGAAAATATCTCGCGAGTGCCACCGGTCGGCGCCCAGCCTAAGAGCGCCAGATAGTTCACCAGGGCTTCGGGGAGGACTCCCATGTCGCGGAAGTTGGCGATTGAGGTTGCACCGTGGCGTTTGGAGAGGCGCTCGCGGTCGGCGCCGAGGATTGTAGACAGATGAGCAAACTCCGGAACCGGCCAGCCCAGGGCTTCGCAGACTGCGACCTGCTTGGGCGTGTTCGAGAGATGATCGTCGCCGCGGATTACGTGCGTGATTTTCATCAGGGCGTCGTCGATCACGACCACGTAGTTGTAAACCGGCATGCCGGAGGAGCGCAGAATGATGGGGTCACTCACCACCTCGTTCGAAAATTCGACGTTGCCGTGAACTATGTCGTGGAAGCGGATGGGGTGCTCGGGAATACGGAGGCGAATGGCGCATGGTTCGCCGGCGGCGCGGCGGCGCTGCGCATCGGCGGGATCGATGGCGCGGCACTTGCCGGAATAGATTGGCTGGCGATGCTCGGCGGTGGCGCGTTCGCGATCTTTTTGCAGTTCTTCTTCGGTGCAGAAGCAGAGATAGGCTTTGTGCTCGCTGAGCAATTTTTCGGCGTGCTCGCGGTAGATATCTAGACGATCGGATTGGCGATAGGGGCCGTAGCCGCCGCCTACGTCGGGGCCCTCGTCCCAGTCTAGGCCTAGCCATTTCAGATCGGCGATGAGCTGATCTTCGAAGCGGGCTTCGCTGCGATCGACGTCGGTGTCTTCGATACGGAGGATCATCGTGCCGGACTGCTGGCGAGCGAACAGCCAATTGAAGAGAGCGGTGCGGGCGTTGCCTACGTGGAGATGACCGGTCGGGGATGGAGCGAAACGTACGCGAACGGGAGTTTGAGGCACGAAATGATGTTAGCAAACCAGGATCAAAAGCATTACCACAGAGGGCACGGAGGACACTGAGGTTTCACAGAGGAAAAGCTAAACCATTAACCACTAAGGACACTAAGGTTCACGAAGGAAAACAGCTTCTCTTAGTTTCTTGGAGCCAGGTGGGTTTTTGTTATGCGATCGTGCCAGGAGAGTTGATCTTCGTCGAGGAAGGTCCAGGCATAGCCGAGGCCTAGCGAGGCTAAGGAAAGGGCTGATGCGATCACACGCCAACGGCGTAGGTTTCTTGAAACTGATCCGCCGTCGAAGCGGGAGATTTTTAGGCGGGTGGCGCGCAGGCCGGGGGTGGTTCCGCAAAAAATCAGAAATGCGGATTGATAGGCGAACCACAACAACACGGTGAGCGCGGCGGCGACTTCGGCCGTCATGCGTATTTGTGGCAGAGAAGGATTGAAGCGCAGGAACATGTATCCGAAAATTGCGGTGGCGGCACCGACGAAAAGTCCGTCAACCACGCCGGCGAATATTCGGCGCGAAAGCTGGGCGGTTTGCAGCGGCATGTCCACGCCGGCCTGGCGTTCGGGTTCAGGCTCGCGAACAGGTTCGATCAGCATTCCACCGAGCGCGGGCGGAGGAGGCAGGAGCTCCGGCGCCTCCATGATGCGGGGGCGGTCGATGATGGGCTCGGCGAGCTCGTCACGATTGAAGGGGAGCATTCCCGGGCGCGGGAATTCCAGGACGCGCGCTGTAGCTTCGATCGAGACAGGATATGACACGCGTGGCTCGGGTTCGAATGTCGGAGTAGGGGCTTCGGTTTGGGCTGATGCCAGGAATTCCTCGCGCTCCGCGAGCAGAGGCGATTTTTCTGCCTTCCATGGAAGGACTGGGTCGAACTGTAATTGCAAGGATGGATAACGCTCCTTGCGCGGATTCAGAGTTTTGTAATTTTTTACCTTGGCGCTGACTTGGTCGCGCCAATCAGGTGGGGAGGGCTCGAGGCTGGAATTGTCGGAGCGATCTTGCACTTCGCACGCGCCATGCGTCTGTCGCTCGACATTCTCTGTTTTTGTGAAGTTCGACGACTCTGATTTTGTTGGCACGTTTTCAGGCAAGTCGACCACAAAACCAGATGACCCGCCAGACGATTCCAGACTGGCGGAAAATTCCTGCTCACTAGTGTCCATTACTTCAGGGTCGAAGTAGGATTCGTGCGAAGAAGAATCGGATTGGGTTTCGGGCGAGTTCATGCCTATACTGCAAGGTGATCATCAGCCGGGCGATTTATTTCGCAGATAATGAAGCTGCTGGCTTCACCCACAGCCCGGCGATCGGTCGATATTCTCGTAAGGTAAAAATGCTTCCCCTTCGATTGGTTATCACGACGACGCTGCTTTGTCATCTGCTACTCGCGCCGCAGCTAGTTACCAGCCAGTTGCGTCCTGATGCAAATGCGGCACAGGCGCTCCCGAATGCGCCTTCCAGCAAGCCCGGGGTCCCGGTCAGAATCGAAGCGATCGAGCAAGAAAAAGATGGCGACATCTATAAGCTTCGCGGCAAAGTAAAAGTCGATTACGGCACTTACGTAATTCATGCAGACCACGCTACTTACAATTCCGATACTGGAGAGGTTGAGGCCGAGGGCAACCTGCTGCTTGAGGGTGGCCCGAACAATGAACACATTGAGGCTGCTCGCGGGAAGTATAACCTGCAGAACGAAACCGGCAGGTTCGAAGATGCCGCAGGAAGTGTGGGATTTCTCGTAAAGAGCCGGAGGACTGTTTTCACCACCACGAATCCGTTTTTCTTTACCGGACGGGTTGTAGAGAAGCTTGGGCCGGACCATTACGTGGTGACCGACGGGAGAGTGACCACGTGCGAACTGCCGCGGCCCAAGTGGGAGTTCGCGGCACAGCGATTGAATATTGAAGTCGGCGGACACGCGACCATTTACCACAGCAACTTTCGGTTGGAAGGCATACCGATCTTGTATTTTCCGTTTGCGACGCACCCGTTGCAGAAGAATCCACGCGAATCGGGATTTCTAGTTCCCAGCATCGGCAGGTCATCGACGCGCGGCAATACGGCGGGCGAGTCAATTTTCTGGGCGATCAATCGCAGCATGGATTTGCTGGCGGGAGCGGAATATTTTTCTAAGCGAGGATGGGCGCCGGATGCCGAATTCCGTGCGCGGCCGACGGACAATTCCTTCGCGGACCTGACCTACTACAGCGTATTTGATCGCGGCATCAATGAGTGTACGAAATCGAATCCGTGCATAGAGAATCAGGGAGGGACGGAGGTCAGGCTGAACACTGAAGGGGAGTTCACCCACAATTTTCGCAGCGTGGCGAACATTGATTATCTGAGCTCATATGTGTTCCGGCTGGCTTTCAGCGATGTATTCGCACAGGCGGTGAACTCGGAAGTTCGCTCTGACGCATTCCTTTCCAACACCACTCGAGGATTTTTCATAAACGGCATGACGAGTCGCTATCAGGATTTTCAGAGCACCAATCCGGGCGATGTGATCACAATCCTGCATGCTCCCGGCGGAGAAGTTTCGAGCGTCGATCAACAGCTGTGGAGCACCCCGTTCCATGGGAGCTTCGACGCGGACGCCGAGGGTCTTTCCCGCAGTGAACCGGGGTTTAGAACCGCGCCGCTGGTGGGCCGATTCGATCTCAGTCCGTCGATTTCACTGCCTCGTATTTTTCGAGGCTGGGCGTTTCGGCCTGAACTCGCGTTGCGCGACACTATATACACCCAACAGTTGATACCTGCGCAAGGCAACACGCTTACCCAGGTCGGCACAGCTATCTCAAACACACTTAATCGCAAATCTCTCGAAGGATCGGTAGAGTTGCGGCCTCCGGCAATTGACCGGATTTTCGACCGTGAGCTCCTGGGTCGCAAGTGGAAACACGTGATCGAACCGCGGATCGTGTACGACTACGTTACGGGCGTGAGCAACTTCGACCGCGTCCTGCGCTTTGACGAGCGAGATATTCTGAGCGACACCAATGAAGTGGAATACTCAGTCGTAAATCGACTTTATGCCAAGCGCACGTCTCCTCGGGAGGAGAGGTGCCCGACCGAAGGGATGCCGGCACTGATAGTTGGCGGCGCGCCTGCGCCAAGCCACGTCCCATGGGAACGCGGTGGAACTCCACTACCGGCGAACTCACAACTCACGAACGGTGAAACTTCGCTTCAACCAGCGCCGCGGCGCCGGTGCGCGGAACAGCCAGACACCAGGGAGATTGTGAGCTGGGAGCTCGCACAAAAATATTTTTTGGATCCGACATTCGGGGGCGCGCTGGTTTCAGGAAGAAGTAATGTCTTTACCAGCACCGTGGATTTGACGGGCATCGCTTTCTTGACCGAGCCGCGCCATCTTTCGCCGCTGACTTCCCGGCTACGTATCGGAACTACTCGCAGCAGCGATCTGGAGTGGGATGCGGACTATGACTTTTTTGAGGGCCGGATGAACTCCAGCACATTCTTGTTTAATTACCACGTGGGCCTGTTCACCGTCGGCGCGGGCGACGCCTTTCTACATGTGCCAGGAAACAGCACGAGTACCAGCGCCGCTTCCCCGAGCAAATTCAATCAGTTCCGCACGGTGCTGGGATACGGAAGCGCAAACAAACGCGGCTTCAGCGTAGCGACCAACCTGGGATTCGATGCGGAATTGGGCCAGGTGCAGTATGGGGCTGTCCAGTTGGCTTATAAGTGGGACTGTTGCGGAGTGGATGTGGAATACCGGCGCTTCGCGCTGGCTTCGGTGAGAAACGAAAATCAGTACCGTTTCACGTTTTCGCTCGCCAATGTAGGGGCGTTCGGAAACCTAAGACGCGGTGAACGGCTCTTTTGATATTGGCTTAACATATTGGCATGGCAATTTCAGGCCTACTGGCGGAAAAGCGCAATGCGCTGGATAACGAACTTCGCTCGTTAGGGCGAGTATTGGTTGCGTACTCGGGAGGCATCGATTCTGCGTTTCTTGCGTGGGCTGCGTATCGGGCACTGGGCAAAGAGATGCTTGCAGTCATCGCCGATTCAGCGAGCCTGGCGCGGTATCAACTTAACGATGCGGTCGAGTTTGCGCGTGAGCAGAACATTCCACTGGAGATCATTCGTACCCAGGAACTAGCCCGGCCGGAGTACGTTCGAAATGATTCGTCGCGCTGCTTTCACTGCAAGGACGAGTTGTTCAGCATGATGTCTGAGTTTGCTGCGGCTAACAATTTTCAGGCAATCGCTTATGGAATAAACGTGGACGACAAAGGTGATTTCCGTCCCGGACAAGCCGCAGCGGTACAACATAATGTGGCAGCGCCGTTATTGAACGCGGGGTTACGCAAGGACGAGATTCGCGGCTTGGCGCGGGAGGCTGGATTGCGCATCTGGGACAAGCCTGCGTCAGCGTGTTTGTCTTCACGAATTGAATATGGGCGCGAGGTTACTCCGGCAGCGCTGGCCATGGTGGAGCACGGTGAAGATGCGTTGCGGCGATTGGGATTTCGGCAGTTTCGGGTGCGGCATCACGGAGATATAGCCCGCATAGAGATTGCACGCGATGAAATGGCGCGGGCCATGACGACACAGATGGCTGCCGAGTTCAGCCAAATTTTTAAAAAGATTGGATTCAAGTTCGTGACTCTGGACCTTGAAGGATTCCGCTCGGGTTCGATGAATGCGCTACTTACACCAGAACAGATCAAGCGCGCCGGGTAGTTGGATATCCAGCAAATTCGGGCATAAATTGCGCTCCGCAGACAATTCCTGCTCTCCAGCTGTGAGATAATTTTTTCATCACTCTTTCCACACTCGATGTTTAGGCGGTCTCTGTTGATCTTGTGCAAACGCACTCTGATTTTTCTGCTTCTGGCTTGTGTTGGCGTTGGCGCTCAGGTTCCTTCGGCGGACCTTTCGCAACGCATTGAGCGCCAGATCCGTTCGTATTATGACCTTCCGGATTCCGTGAAAATAACGCTTTCGGCTCCGCATGGCAGCGATTTTCCCAATTATGACGGCTATACGGTTACGTTGGAGGGCGACGGAAATAAAAAAGTTTTTGAATTCCTGCTCTCGAAAGACCAGAAGACGCTGATCCGCATGACCAAGATGGACATGTCGAAAGATCCGTATGCGGAGAACATGAAGAAGATCGATGTGAAGGGGCGCCCGGTGCGGGGAAATCCGAATGCCAAAGTTGTGATTGTGAACTTTGACGACTTCGAATGCCCGTTCTGCTCGCGCGCTCATCAGACGCTGTTTCCGGAATTGCTGAAGGAGTATGGCGACCGGGTGGCGTTCATCTACAAAGATTTTCCGTTGTCGGAGATTCATCCCTGGGCGATTCACGCTGCGGTGGACGCGAATTGCCTGGCGGCCTTAAACAATGATGCTTACTGGGATTTCGCTGACTACATTCATAGCAACCAGCATGTGGTGAATTCGGAAAAGGGGCGCGACGCCCAGTTTGCCGCGCTTGATCGCATCACATTGACTGAGGGGGCGAAGTTCAATGTGGATACTGCCAAGCTGCAAGCCTGCATTAAGGCGCAAAAAGACGACGCGGTGACCGCGTCGGTGAAAGAAGGCGAAGGGTTGGGCGTGGATGGGACGCCGACCATGTTCGTCAATGGGCGACTGGTGAACGGCGCACGATCAGCCGAAGAATTTCGCGCCGTGTTCGATAACGCATTGCAGCAAGCCGGAGTGGCCGCGCCAGCGCATCCGGCAGCGACGCCGAACCCGCCGGGACAGAAGGGGCAGTAAATTTCGCGAAACGGGGAACGTTTGAAAATAAATTTCAAGAAGAGCTGCTGGTTGTGTGCTCCGATTTTATTGGCGGCGCTTGCAACCTCTTGCACGAAGAATGCCGGCAGCGATGTCGCCGCGAACGTGGATGGCGAAAAAATTTACCACGCGGACGTCGAAAAGTATTTTCAAAATCAAACTGCTGGCTCGAACCAGCCCTTGAGTGATGAGCAAGCCACTGGCCTGCGCTTGAGCATTCTGGAAAACCTTATCGAGAACCAAATCCTGATGCACCGCGCCGGGAAACTGGGACTGCTGGCCACCGACGAGGAAGTCGACCGCCGGCTGAAAGAAATTCGGTCCCCTTACACCGACCAGGAATTCAACCAACGATTGCAAGAGCGCAAGCTGACGCTCGACGACATCAAGCGCGAAATCCGCCGGTCACTGACAGCGGAAAAGGTCGTTAACAAAGAAATCACATCGAAGATCAACATTACCGACCAGGACATCGCCGATTACTACAACGGGCACCGGGCAGAGTTCAATCTGATTGAGCCTCGCTACCATCTGGCGCATATTCTGGTGACCACTTCCCCGGACCCGCAGGGCCGCGATCCAAATAAGGCACGGAATGAGCCTGATGCGAAGAAAAAAATCGATAGCGTGCTGGCTAGACTGCAGGCGGGCGAAGACTTCGCGACTTTGGCCGCGACCTACTCGGAAGACAATGCGACATCCGCGAATGGCGGTGATATTGGAATCGTGCCGGAGTCAGCATTAAAACAAACTGACATGACCACGCGGGACGACGTAATGAAGTTGAAGCCGGGACAGTTCACGCCGGTCATTCCTCTGGGAAACCCTGCCAATAGGCAGGTTGCCGGCTTTCAGATCGTGAAGCTGATCTCAGTCGAACCGGCAGGGGTGCGCGAACTTTCAGATCAGCACGTCAAGCAGGAAATACGACAGCAGCTGCAGGACCGCCGCGAACAACTTCTGAAGACCGCTTATTACGAAGTGATGCGGAATCAGGCGAAGATCGACAATTATTACGCGCAGCAGGTGCTGGCGGCGGGCGGCGCGGGACACTGAGTTTTACGGGTCATTCGATTATTGCCAACACTTCGCCGGCGAGCACGTTCGCTCCCTGACGCACCAGTAATTTCTTCAGCTGACCGTCTTTGGGCGAGCGCACTTCGTTCTGCATTTTCATGGCTTCAATTACCAGAATTCCCTGCCCGGCTTTAATCTGATCGCCGACTGCCGCGATGATTCTTACAACTTTGCCGGGCATGGAAGCGGTCAGCTTTTGTTCGCCGGAATCCGCGAGGCCAGTTTTTTTTCGGGTACGCAGCGAGTGAGGGTCGCTCACAGCGCATTCAAAGATCGCGCCGCGGAGTGCGACTTGCAGAGCGTCGGCGGTGCGTTCGCAGCGAACCTCAAAAGACTTGCCGTTTACGATCAGGGAAAGGGCGCCGTTCAAGGGAAAACAACTGACTTGGATCTCACGTCCCTCGAGTCGAACTTGAAAGACAGCTTCGCCATTAGAGGGGAGTGGAGCCGCAGCTCGTTCTACTTCAACGTTGTAAGTTTTCCCGTCAACGTTGATCTCGTACCTATTCATGCGGCTAGTCCAGCGCCTCGGTGCGGGCTATTTGTTTCCAGGTTGAGAATGCAGGCGTCTGAGTTGCCGCTGGATTCCCATTCGCTGGCGTGAGCACAGAATAGATCGCAGCAGCTATGACAGCCATTTCGCGATTGTGTGCGCTATTTGACTCCGACGGTTTGCCGAAGAGACGCGCAAGATATCCGGTGTCGGTTTTGCCGGCAAGGAAATCGGGGTCGGTGAGAATGCGGCGGAACAAAGACAGGTTGGTCTTCACGCCGGTGATCACATATTCATCGACCGCGCGTCGCATGCGGGAGATGGCCTGATCGCGGCCTCCGCCATACGCGACCAGTTTCGAAAGTAGCGGATCGTAGTCAGTGCCCACGTTCCATCCCGGATATATTCCGCTGTCGAGGCGAATTCCAGGCCCTGAGGGTTCGATGGCAGATGAAATCCTGCCGGGGCTGGGGAAAAAATTATTGTGGGGATCTTCGGCGTACACGCGGCACTCGACGGCATGTCCGCGAAGCTGAATGTCTTCCTGGGTGAATGGCAGCTTCTCTCCGGCGGCGATGCGAATTTGCAAATGCACCAGATCAAGACCGGTGACTAGTTCAGTGATGGGGTGCTCGACCTGCAAACGCGTGTTCATCTCGAGGAAATAAAAATTGCTGCGCGCGTCGGCGAGAAATTCGATGGTCCCGGCATTGCTGTAATTGGCAGCTTTGGCCGCCTGAACTGCGGTTTCACCCATGCGGCGGCGCATCTCCGGGGCGACCGCCGGAGATGGCGATTCTTCGAGCACCTTCTGATGACGGCGCTGGATTGAGCATTCGCGCTCCCCGAGGTAAACGCAGTTGCCGTGCTCGTCCGCGAGAATCTGCATTTCGATATGGCGCGGATCGGTGATGGCTTTCTCAAGGTAGACCTCGTCACTGCCAAAGGCGTGCTGGGCCTCGCTTCGCGCGGCGTCGAGGCTTGAGGCTAATTCAGATTCGGCCGCTACCAGGCGCATGCCTTTGCCTCCGCCTCCGGCAGCGGCTTTCAGCATTACGGGATATCCAAGTTTTGCAGCCACTTCTTTGGCTTTAGCTAACGACTCCAGACCACATGAGGTCCCAGGAACAAACGGGACGCCGGCTTTTTCCATCTGCCGGCGAGCGCCCGTTTTTGATCCCATCAGCTCGATTGATGACGGACTGGGGCCGATGAACTTGACCCTCGCATCTCCGCAGGCCTTGGCGAATGCGGCGTTTTCGGAGAGGAATCCGTAGCCGGGATGGATAGCCTCTGCGCCGCAGCGTTTGGCGGTTTCTATAATTCGATCGATGTTTAGATACGATTCGGCGGCGGGAGCGGGTCCGATGGCATAAGCTTCGTCGGCTTTCAAGACGTGTAAGGCGGCGCGGTCAGGTTCTGAGTAGACGGCGACCGGCGTGATTTCGAGTTCGTGACAGGCGCGAATGAGACGGACGGCAATTTCGCCGCGGTTCGCGATCAGGATTTTGTTGAAGAGTTTACGCACGCGACTTCGATGCTCACCAGGTTAAGCCGGAGTTCTGGCCTAATGAAACAGAACTTCGTACTATAAGCATTCTTTCCCATGATCGCCAGTGAGAAGTCAACTTCAGCTTCGCCGCGACTGACGCGCACATCGTTGTGGACGGTGCTGCTGCTGATTTTGGTGGCCTTGGCGGTGCGCCTCATTGGGGCGTATTCCAAGTTTCTGAATGCCGACGAGGCCACGCATTACCTGCTGGCAATGCAACCGACGCTGGGAGGCGCTTATCGCGCGAGCCTGGGCACGGCGCACCCGCCGCTGCTGATTATTTTTCTGCACTACTGGGAGATGATTTCGCACGCGGAATTCTTTCTGCGATTGCCATCGGTGGTGGCAGGAACGGCGGCGGGATGGTTCCTCTATTCGTGGCTGCGCGATGTAGTTGATCGTTCGACGGCGATAATCTCGATGAGTCTTTTTTTGTTTGCGCCGGCGCTGATTTATATATCGACGGAGGTGCGGCAGTACGCGCTCCTGCTGTGCTTCATGGCCGCGACTTTGTATTTTCTGGATCGTGCGTTCATGACGACTTCGCCGGGATTGATGCTGGCAGCGGGGATCACTTTGTATCTGGCACTGCTTACGCATTACGCGGCCATGATTTTTGCAGTGAGCGTTGGCGTGTACGGACTTCTTCGGATCGTGGATATACGGCCGAAAGCGTCGTTCGTGGCGGCATGGGTCGTTATTCAGGGCGGCTGCATGGCCATCGCTGGGGTTTTATGGAAGACACATATTTCGATTATTCGCCATCGCGCGCTGACGCAAGATGTGGCGCAGTCGTATCTGCGCAGCTCGCTGTTTCATCACGGAGAAGAGAATGTGTTCGCATTCGTAGCCAAGGCAAATCTCCGGCTTTTTCATTTTCTCTTCAGCCAAGGGGCAGTTTCCGCGCTGGGCATAATTTTGTTTGTTGTCGGGATTGTGATGCTGTTGCGGAATCGCGACCCAGGCCAGGGCGGGCGACCCAGCGCGCGGCAACTCGGAATCCTCTTGTTGCTGGCGTTCGTTATTAATTGTGTCGCGGCTTTGGTTGGAGCCTATCCGTATGGGGGGACGCGGCATGATTCGTATCTGGCGATCTTTGCCATGCCGGCGATTGCGTTCGCGGTGGCGCGATGGCGGCCGAACCGGTGTTGGGCGCGGCCTTTGGCGATTGTGTTCGCGCTGGCGATTTGCAATTTCACCGTGGTGCCTGCAGGGTCCTATATCAGGCCGCGGAATCAGAAGAAAGAATTGATGGAGCAGGCGGTGGCTTATCTGCATGCATCGGCTGCGCCGGGATCGATTGTTCTTACGGATTACGAGAGCGGGTTGCTGCTGAGCTATTACGTTTGCGGTGCGGATATAACTCACTCCGGCGGGCTGACTGAGTTTTTTTATATTTCGCGATGTGGGGAGTACGAGAGTGCGTCTTCGCTGCCGCGGTTGTGGGTTTTTACCGCGGACGCGTTTCCGGCGCAGATGCAAACATTAACGGTACCGGTACGCGGACATGAAGTCTGGCTGTTTCAGGCGGGATTCATCGTGGATCGTGAGCCCGAGTTTCAGGCGTTATTGGAGCGATATGGGTGTGCGTCGCCGCGAAAGTTTGGGGAGAACATTTTGGTGTGCAGACTGAGGTTGGGATTGTAGCTTTCGTTTGGATTGCGCCGTCAACGGCCTTGGGGAGCTTTTACGCGACGTTGCTTATCCTGTTTACGCCGCTGCTGGCAACTAGGCATCGTACGGGATGACACTTCCGATGGGAAAGTTTCGGGCAAGAAATAAAAAAAGACGGGCGAGGCGCCCGTCTCTCCCAACTGCTTTTTATCCTGTCGCTGCTTGCCCTCGTAGCTTATTTCGACTGGTCGACGGTGATGCCTTGCGGGCTGTTGGCTGCTTTTTCTGCTTTGGCTTTCTTGGCGGCCATGGCTTTGTCGACCCACTCGTCGGCGGTTTTCAGGTCGGCGGCGCGTTGGTCTGGTTCGTCACACTCGCGGTCGGCCTTTTCGCGATAGATCAGGTTCATGTAGGCCATGGCGTCGTCGTAGTCCTGGCGAAGCGAAAGGGCTTTATTCAGGTTATCGATTCCATCCTGAATGATTGGCGCGGCAGCGTCACGCAGCTTGGCGCAAACCTTTTTGTCTTTCAACGGCTCATCAGGACGCAGGCCCAGCTTTGCGCGCTCTTCCATGCGGGGCTGGAAGGCCATGGTCCAGTCGATGACGCCGATCGAGTAATAGGCTTCGGGATCGTTCTGATCGAGGTCGATGGCTTTTTTGTAGTAAGAACGCGCGTCGTCGAATTTCTTCATCTGTAACGACAGGCCAGCGATGCCCTTGATACTGTTTACATTTTTGGGGTCCTGGGCCAACACGGCTTTGTACTGGTCAATAGCGCCATTAGCGTTGGCGAGGTTGTCGGGAGAGTCCACGCCGGGGATATATTGAGCGACATAGGCAGCGGCCAAATACAGCTTGGCATTCAGAAGGCTGGGATCGAGGGCCACAGCGTTTTTGAAGTGCTCAATGGCCTGCTCGTAGCGGGCATTCTTGTACGACGCAACGCCTTTGTTGAGCTGATCGCGGGCGCGAAGCTTGTCGCAGCCTGCGGTCGATAACGCCAGCGCAGCCACCGCCATCAGCACGACAACTCTTAGACTTACCTTCATGAATGTTTTTCTCCCTCGCAGAAAGCTGCCCCAATTTCCAGCCGCATAAGATAACACAAATGAGAAATGTGCGCGTAGGCTCGGACCACTCGTTCAGAAGGCGAACGCGCCGATCAGCAGAGCATCGCTCCGCCGGGCGGGTGAGGACACCCGCCTGACGCGAACACACTATCCGCCAGCTTCGATTTTGGCGGTAATCAGACCGACTTTGTCCACGCCCGATGCGTGCGCAATGTCAATGACATTGGCCACGTCCGCGAAGGGGATGTTGTCATCGCCTTTGACGAACATTACTTTTTCGGCGCGAGTCTTAAAGATGTCAGTCAGCCGGGTCTGCAGATCGTTCCAGGTGGTGTCGTCCTGATTGATTTTGACACCTGGGGTCTGGCCGGGGCCTTTATCGATGACCTGAACCACAATAGTGCGATCGGGTTGCTGATTTTTTGGCTGATTCGGCGGCGGGGGCTGCGGCACAAGTGCATCCAGTCCCTTTGGCGTAAGCGGCGTGATCACCATGAAGATGATCAGCAGCACCAGCAAAACATCGATGAGCGGCGTGACGTTAATGTCAGCGCTCGGCCCACCTTTTCCACCACCCATTGACATTCCCATAGGAAGCTCCCTAGAAATCTATTCAGACCCGCTGGCGCCGGGGGTTGGTGACGTTGGCGAACCCGGAGTGCCGGTCTGTTTCTTCTGATCAGTCAACAAGCCAAGATCGTCAACTCCGGCAGAGCGAACGTTATCCACCACGTCGACGACAGCTTTGTATTTAGCGCGTGCATCGGCGCGCAGGTAAACAGTTTTGTTGACCTTATTGGCTATGCGATCTTTGATCTTGTTGGTCAACTGATCGGGTTGAATGCGGTCGTTGCCAAAGAAAACGTCGCCATTTCGCATGACTGCGACAATAAGGGCGTCTTCCTTGTCGGCGTCCGGCATCTGCTGTGGGTTATTGACTTTAGCCAGGTCCACGGTAACGCCCTTCTGCAACATGGGCGTGATCACCATGAAAATGATCAGCAACACCAGCATGACGTCCACCATGGGAGTCACGTTAATGTTGGAATTGACCTTGGCCCCTTCATCACGTATTGAAGTCGACATAACTTTTCTCCCGCCCGAATTCAGCGCGTCGGATGAGGTTCGGAGGCAGGCCCGGCGGGAGGATCACTCCTGCCGGACCTTGGCAACTCAATGTGAATACGGGCGAGCGCCTGTATTCACGATCCTAATTAGCGACGAACTGCGCGGCGTTTCAGGAAGTAATCAATTAATTCGCTCGATGAGTTGTCCATCTCCACATCGAACGCTTCCACGCGCCCGGTTAAATAGTTGAACATCATCACGGCCGGGATTGCGACCAGCAATCCGAAGGCGGTGGTGACCAGAGCTTCAGCAATACCGCCGGCGACTGCTGCCAGACCGGTGGCGTGCTCGGCGGCGATTCCCTTGAAGGCGTTCAGAATGCCCATCACGGTACCGAACAGGCCGACGAAGGGAGCGGTTGAACCAATGGTAGCCAACCCGCCCAGGCCGCGTTTCAACTCGGCGTGCACGATGGCTTCGGTGCGCTCCAGAGCGCGCTTGGAAGCTTCAATGGTTTCGCCCGGAATGTCAGCGCTTTCCTGATGAGCACGGAACTCCATCAGACCAGCGGTGACAACCTTCGCCAGGTGGCTCTTCTTGTTGCGCTCTGCAACTTTGATTGCTTCGTCAATCTTGCCGTCCCGCAGGGCGCCTGCCACTGCTGGAGCAAAAGCCCGGGACTGTTTACGGGCTGCGCTGAAGGCCATCCAGCGATCAATCATCACGCCGAACGACCAGCCGGACATGATGAACAGAATGATGACCACGCCGCGGGCCACCCATCCCATCTGTTTCCACAGAGAGATCGGGTCCCATTGCGGTGCGGCCGCCTCTTGGAGCAGCCAAGTGGCGGTGGTTGAAAAGTGCGCTACCAGGTGTGTTGCTGCATGAGCTGCAAACATGAGTTGCTTCTCCTCCTCAGGATCTTAACTTTCCAAAAATTCAGATGCTCACAATTTCAGATGCTTACAAAGATTGATGCGAATACCTTGCTACGCCATTTCGACAGCGAAAAGATCGTCCGCAGTGCGGACGATCTCCCCAGAATCAATGGCGTTTATCCGCCGGAGAGAGTGAAGTTCACCGTTACCTGGGTGTCGACTTCAACCGGCTCGCCGTTCAGAATGTAAGGACGATATTTCCACTGCTTGACGGCATCCAAAGCCGCCTGCACCAGCAATGGCGACGTACTACTCAGCACGTGCAGGTTCTGAATAGCGCCATCCTTGCCAATAACTGCGGCCAAAACCACGTTTCCCTGGATGCGAGCGGTGCGCGCCAGTGGCGGGTAGGTAGGCTGAACTCTATGCAGCACCATGCCCTGAGTCACGCCCTGCGAAACCCGAATACGCTGTGGCGTCGCGACTTTAGGAACAGCCATTGGCGCGTTGCTGATAATTCCGCCGATGACGCCATTCATCTGGCCACCCGGAACTCCACCCGGTACACCACCGACCACACCCATGGAGGGTGGCGGCGCTTCCTCTTCTTTAATAATTTCAACCTTCTTT